>Ga0068861_100000226_pt1 | contig 30664 bp, 31 predicted proteins | sample KBSSwiS42_FD_66593 | JGI IMG/M metagenome (GOLD analysis project Ga0068861, IMG submission 66593) | Switchgrass rhizosphere microbial communities from Kellogg Biological Station, Michigan, USA - KBS Switchgrass S4-2 | ecosystem: Host-associated > Plants > Roots > Rhizosphere > Soil ...
ACGCGCAATGGCGTCGGTCAGCTCGTCCCAGGCAGGGCGGCGCATCGGATCGGTCAGGTCGAAGCAATGCGCCTCGACCTCCAGGCCGACCCGCCCCACCGGACCGTCGGCCAGACAGGTCTGGCCGATGTGTTCGGCGGCGCTATATGCGCTGGTCAACTCGGCTGTAGCGGGTTGCCATGGGTGCGCGTCGTCCACCTCGGGCGTAACGGCGAAGGTCATGTCTTCCGGCCCCTTCCGGGTAGGGAACGATCGCGGCCTTCACTCCATCTTCCAGAGCGCACCGACAAAGTCCCGCGATTTTTGGGTGACGCGTTGGTGACGTGTACCCCAAAACGTTGCCGGTTACTGCCCCAGCGTGTTTTGCATCGCCCCAGCCAGCACGTTCACCGCAGGCCCGCCGTTGCCAGATTGGCAGACTTTCGCCTGCAGCAGAACGTTCTCCCGCCTACGGGTCGTGGTGAAGCAGCGTCGGTCTGTGCCTGCTTCCTGCTTCACCCAGTCGGCGTCGGTCGCGCTGAGGATGCCGCCGGTGAAGGTCCACACCTGCGTGGTGAAGTTGTCCAGGTGCATCGCCGACGTCTGGCCGCTGCAACCCACGGTGCGGTCGACCACCCGATGGAACGCGCGGTCGGCCGCGTCGTTGGTGGCGAACACCCCGACCGCCTGTTTGGCGAAGTGCGTCTGGTCGTTGTCCGCCGTCTGCGTGACCGAGCCGTTGAACGACGCCAGATCCGGGTCCGCATACACCTCGGGCAGTCCGATGTCCGCCCAGTTGTTGCAGACCGGAATGTCGACGTAATAGGACTGGAACGGATCGGTGTACGTCCACGCGAACCGCATTGGCGCGCCGACGATATTGCTCACCGAGCCCTTGCCCAGGACGGCGTAGTTCACCACGCCGGGGTCGGACGGACGAGCTTGCGCCGGCGCCGCCAATGACACGCCAACGGCCAGACCGACGCCTATCGCTGCGGCGGTCCGCACCCAACTAGACCTTCGCCGACAGCGTGACGTCGATGTTGCCGCGCGTTGCCTTCGAGTAGGGGCAGACCCCGTGCGCCTTGGTCATTAGTTCGTCGGCTGCGCTCTGCTCCAGGCCGGGGAGGTAACCGATGAGGTTCGCGTTGATGCCGAAACCGCCCTCGGAATCCTTGCCGAACCCGACCTGGACCGTGACGCCGGTCGCGTCATCGAGGTCGATCTTCTCGGTGCGCGCCACCAGACGAATCGCACCGAGGAAGCATGCGGCGTAGCCGGCCGAGAACAGCTGCTCGGGGTTGGTGCCCTCGCCGCTGCCGCCAGCGGCCTTGGGCGGTCGGGTGTCCAGATCGATCCTGCCGTCCGACGACTTCACATGGCCGTCGCGGCCGCCTCCGGTTGCGGTTGACTCTGTGGTGTAAACGACTTCGATGCTCATGGCCATGATCATGCCAGTCCCGCCGTCCACGGCAAGACGCCCCGGTCGGGCTCGGACAGGGGCGCCTTTGGCGGGCAGCGAACTACTTGCCGTTGCCGTCGAGACTGGCGCGCACCCCCTCCTCGACCTTCTTGCCGAGATCGGGGTCGACGTTCTTCCAGTATTCGAACACCCGCGACAGGACCGGTTCCCGCACACCCTTGGACACGTGACCAATGATGTTGTGCGCCAAGCGGTCCCGGGCCCCGTCGTCGAGCACCTCACGCACCAGCGTGCCGGGCTGGCCCCAGTCGGTGTCATCGGGTCGCAGCGCGTACGCGGCGCGAACCATCTCGCCGTCGGCATGCCAGCGCACCTCCGCGGCGCGCTTGGGGTCGGCCTGCGGGCCACCCATCGAGTTCGGCGCGTACACCGGATCGGTCACGTTGCGGATCCGCATCGCTCCGTCCTTGGAGTAGCTGTGCAACTCGACCTTCGGTGTGTTGACGGGGATCTGACGATAGTTGACTCCGAGCCTGGCCCGGTGCGCGTCGGAGTACGAGAAACCGCGGGCAAGCAGCATCTTGTCCGGGCTCAAGCCGGTGCCCGGCACGATGTTGTTGGGCTCGAACGCGGCCTGCTCGATCTCGGCGTGGTAGTCAGTGACGTTGCGGTCGAGGGTCATCTTGCCGACCTCGTGCAACGGATAGTCGCCATGCGGCCACACCTTCGTCAGGTCGAAGGGGTTGAAGCGGTAGGTCTTTGCGTCCTCGAACGGCATGATCTGCACGTGTAGCGTCCAGCTCGGGAAGTTGCCTCCCTGGATGGACGTGTACAGGTCGCGCTGGTGGTAGTCACCGTCTTCACCGGCCAGCCGGTCGCCGTCCTCTTGGGTCAGAAACTCGATGCCCTGGTCGGTCTTGAAGTGGTATTTCACCCAGAACAACTCGTTTTTGGTGTTCAGCCAGCTGTACGTGTGGCTGGAGTATCCGTTCATGTGCCGCCAGGTTCGCGGGATGCCGCGGTCCCCCATCAGGTAGGTGACCTGGTGTGCCGACTCTGGTGAGAGTGTCCAGAAGTCCCATTGCATGTGGTGGTCGCGCAGGTTGGTGGCCTGCATGCGCTTCTGGGAGCGGATGAAGTGCTGGAACTTCATCGGATCGCGGACGAAGAACACCGGGGTGTTGTTGCCGACCATGTCGAAGTTGCCGTCGCTGGTGTAGAACTTCAGCGCGAAGCCCCGCGGATCACGCCAGGTGTCCGGGCTGCCGCGCTCGCCCGCAACGGTCGAGAACCTGGCCACCATCTCCGTCTTCGTACCCGGCTGGAAGACCGCGGCTTTCGTGAACTGGCTGACGTCTTGAGTGACTTCGAAGCGGCCGAAGGCGCCGCCGCCCTTGGCGTGGGGCTGCCGCTCCGGGATGCGCTCCCGGTTGAAGTTGGCCATCTGCTCAATGAGGTAGTGGTCCTGAAGCAGGATCGGGCCGTCCGGTCCGACGGTCAACGACTGGTCGTCGCTCGGCGCCGGGTTGCCCGCGTCCGTCGTAGTGAATTTCTCGGTCATACCCCGCGGGTACCCAAAAACTCGTCGAGATCGACGTTTCGCGGGCGTGCCCTCCATTCTCCTGCGAGACGTCGATCCCGTGGTTTGCGCGCTAGGGACGCGGCGCTGTCGTGGTGGGACCGCCGGGCTGCTGCGGGCCGGAGTTCGGGCCGCCCGGGCCGAACGGCGGCTGCATACCCGGGCCAGGCCGGTCGAAATCGCCGCGCGGGCCCATCGGGAACATCGGCGGGCCGCCTCTGTGCATCATGGAGCCGTGATGGCGATGACCGTGGCCCCAGCCGACGTGGCCGCCACCGGAGTGCGCGCCGAGGAAGAAGCCGGAGAAGAAGACGACGGCGACGATGAAGACGACGCCCGCCACGATGCCGACCCAGGCAGCCACCGCCGTCAGCCGGTTGCGGCGTGGCGGCTCGGCGTAGACGGGAGGCGGGGCGGCAGGCGCGGATTCGGGAGGCGGTGCGGCCGTGGCCACGGGGCCAGTCGCAGGTTCAGAGGACGACGGTGTTTCGCTCATGAACCCGAGCATGCAAGCGGTGGCGATGCGCCTGTCTTGAATCAGTTATGAATCCGCTGTGAAAGTGGTGCCGACGAGCCACCCGCTCGAGTGCGCGGGCTGTTGCCTCAAGTCTCATCGCAGCCCTTTGAGACCGGCAGCAATCACCTTTACAGGCAGACGCTTATCGGCTACACCGCAAATGCGCCCTCGCTGATTAGCAACGTTGATGCGACCATCGCTACAAATCTTGCAGTTCACGGCGTTGACGATGTTTCCGGCTCAGAAGCCTTGGCGATTCCGCTACGGTAAGAGCACGGCGGATCTCCCGGAATTGATTCACTACTCCCAATATTGGCTAAGCGCCAGGTTGGCGCGGGTTCAGCGTTCCGCGTTGGGGTGGCCGGCAGTTTAGGCGTATTGCTGTCGGCCACGCCCCAAACCCATTCCTCTGATCCACGGAAGTCGTCTGAGAAAGTCGTTGAGTTACCTCCGTGACTGTGAGGCGCAGTGGGCCGGAGCGGCACATGCTGCGGATGCGTTGCAAGCGACGTACTTTCGGAGGTTCCTCGCAGACGAGCGGAAGCAGCTCGCCGACGACCTCCTGCGCGAACTGGATCGCCTGATCGCCGCGCTGGACCGGCGTTTCTGCGCCCTATGGTCCCGCTCGGGCTAGGCATTCACCATTCACGAGGTGTACCGCAACATCAGTCATTACTGTTCAACCTCTTCGCGGCCTTCGCCGTGCTCGCGATAGAACGCGTCGTAAGCGGCCGCAATGCAGTCGGCCTCGGCATCCGGATGGTCGTACGCGACCACATCGATCGCAGCGAGAGTGCCCGGTCCCAGACCGCAATCGGTACGCGTAGCGCGCCCACGAGTGAGAGCTTGGTTCAGCAACCCTTGAAACGTCGTACGCAACTCATCGGGTGAGTGCGGTTTGGCCAGCACCTCCCCCAGACTAGGCGCCGACTGTGCCCTCTAGGCAGAATCCACCTGCCGTTTGCATGGCGTTTACGTACTGGTCAAACGGCATACGAGGAAAGCCGTCGGCATGCATCACTTGTGCATCGAATAAGGTGGTGGCTCGGTCCGGCCGGCATGGCACGCCGCGAGGATTGGCTGCGCGGCGGTGTGGGTAATGGTGCAGATATGAACAGCGACACGATCATTGCGATGTCGGGCTTGATGGGCCTGGCCGGCGCCGTGTTGACAGGGGCGCTGTGGGGTACGCCGTTGGTGATGACGCCGCTCCGGTGGTTCGTGAGCTAGGCGTTGGCAACATTGACGCCGATTGACGACGAAAATCGTTGCGGGTCAGACACGTTGACGGTGTGGCGGCGAACAAGCGTTTGAGAAGCTACTGCGGACGGCTGGAGTTGGGAACCGACTGACAGCATCCAACGTCGTACCACTGTTCGGAGGCGGGCCGATTTTTCTGACGGCGAGAGATTCGATACCGGCCTGGCTAGAGGGCGACCACCGTACTTATGGCCCCGAGCGCCTTGAGTGCGTCGTCAAAAACTTCCCCGATGTCGGGGTTGGCGGTCGCGGACCATGCTTTGCGGTATCCGTCGCAGAGGTTCGCCCGGCTTTCACAAGTCCGGGCCAGTTCGTCCCGAGTCGCAACCCAGAAGCTGTTGAGACTGGCCTTGGCAGCTGCAGCGGCTGGCACAACGCTGTCCAGCAACTCCGATTGCTCGCGCACAATGTCCTGATCTATGGAGGTCATGGCAGTGTCTCCTAACGATGGATTCGTGTTGTGGCGAAACGCTGACCACCGTCTCGGGTGTGGAGTTCCGTGGTGGGATCGTCGCTCGGATGTGGTGCAGCGAGCTGAGTAGTCGGCTACTGCAATTTCGCCCGATTTCGGCGCGGATTACTTACTTAGTGGCGGTTTAATCGCGACCTTGAACACCCGAACGGGACCACGAACCCGCCCTGCGACGCGGAACGCTTCATGCTCTTCTGCTGGGACGTGCTGCGGACGGAGGCCGGGAAAACCCGTTCTGACTAGGCCTTTAATGGGTTCACCGCGAACTGGATGACCCGGTACGGCACGTTGTCGCCCGGGCCGGTCTTCCACTGGCTGATGAACACCCGCAGCTCATCGAGCGTCGAGCCGGGCGAGATGTAGCCGCCGTATGGCTGTGCGAGCCGGTTGTCCTCGGGCGGCCCCAACTGCTCCGCGGGATCGGGCCATTCGCCTGCGAAGACGACCGTCGTAACAGGCGCTGTCCCAAGGTCCGTCGAGTCGGCTGCGACGCGGACCTCCATATCGCCGGTACTGGCGTTGAAGTACGACAGCACCGTTTCGCCCTCGATCTGCCGCACGCTCATTTCGCCTACGCGATCCGACCACAACGGCGTCGGTGACTTGCCCCAGCCGCCCTGAGCAGACCAGCCCTGCCAACTGGCGCGGTCGGTGAACGTCTGCGGCTTCGCCCGGTAGAGCACCACTGGTCCGCTGCGGTCGAAGTTGTTCGCGACGATGTAAACCCAGCCGCGCGGCGAATCCGGCTTCGGGATCGGGTCGTAGTAGCCGCTGATCTGCGACTGCTTGCCGCCGTCGTAGCCTGCGGGCCGCTGCGAATTCGGCACGGTCGGCCAATTACCTTGTCCTGGGTTGGCTTTCACGAGTCGTGAGGTCTGGGGTACCAGGTCCTTGACGGTGGTGACGAGCAGGTAGTTCTCCCGGTTGATCTGCACCACGCCCGCGGGAAGTTGCGACATGCCCGCAGGCGTCGACTCGGCAAGCAATGGCTTCATGTTTCCGGAAACGCGGTCGTAGCGCACACCGGTCGGGCTGTCGATCGAGTCGGCGTCGACGTGCAGCGCGATCGGTGCATGCCATGGGCCGAACCCGACGCCTTGGCCCGCGAAGCTGTCACCGCAGATCTGGAGGATCCCGTCGGGGAACTCCATGAACTCGCACAGATCGGTGGCACCGATGTCGTAATCGCTTGTCGGCGTTCCAGTTCCGGCAGCGGGAGCGATGCGGATCACCTGGCCGGGCGCCAACGGCGGCAGCACAGGCTCAGGGATGGGCGCGGGCGGATCGGCATGCGCCGGCACGGACAGCAACGCGGCAGCCAACGCCGAGATCGACGAAATGGCACAAACCACTCGCGCTCTTGCGCCCAAACGTCCGTTTCGGCGCAAAAGGATCACAGCTCGGCGGCCAGCAGCTCAGCGATCTGAATCGTGTTCAGCGCCGCACCTTTTCGCAGATTGTCGCCGGACACAAACAAGGCGAGGCCACGACCGTCCGGAACGCCGGGATCCTGGCGGATGCGGCCGACGAGTGATTCATCGACGCCCGCGGCGGCCAGCGGCGTCGGCACGTCGACCAGCTTCACGCCGGGCGCTTCGGCCAACAGATGGCGTGCGCGTTCGACCGACAGCGGCCGGTTGAACTCGGCGTTGATCGACAGCGAGTGCCCGGTGTACACCGGCACCCGCACACACGTCCCGCTCACCAATAGGTCGGGAATGCCGAGGATCTTGCGGCTTTCGTTGCGCAGCTTCTGGTCTTCGTCGGTCTCGCCGGAATCGTCCTCGACATACGAACCGGCAAGCGGGACAACGTTGAACGCGATCGGCGCGACGTACTTGTTGGGTGCGGGGAAGGTCAGCGCGGATCCGTCGTGCACCAGTTGCTCGCTGTCGTCGACCACTGCGCGCGCCTGACCGAACAGCTCCTGCACGCCTGCCAACCCGCTGCCGGACACGGCCTGATACGTCGACGCGATCATCCGGACCAACCCGGCCTCGTCATGCAGCGGCTTGAGCACCGGCATCGCTGCCATCGTCGTGCAATTCGGGTTGGCGATAATGCCTTTCGGGCGATTGCGCGCGTCGGCGAAGTTGACCTCGCTGACCACCAACGGCACATCGGGGTCCTTGCGCCACGCCGACGAATTGTCGATCACCGTCACGCCGGCGGCGGCGAACCGTGGCGCCTGCACCCGCGACATCGTCGCGCCCGCGGAGAACACCGCGATGTCCAGGCCTGCGGGATCGGCGGTCGCGGCGTCCTCGACCTCGATCTCCTGACCACGGAATGAGAGCTTCTTGCCCTGTGAGCGCGCGGAGGCGAAGAACCGCACGCTGGCGGCCGGAAAGTCCCTCTCCTCCAACAGCATTCGCATCACCTGGCCGACCTGGCCGGTCGCGCCAACCACACCGATATTGACCATCAGCGTCCCGTTCCCGCGTATACGACGGCTTCCTCGTCACCGCCGAGGCCGAACGCCTCGTGCAGGGCGACGACTGCCTTGTCCAGTTCAGTGTCCTTGATCAGCACCGAGATTCGGATCTCCGAGGTAGAGATCAGGTCGATATTGACGCCCACCTCGGCCAGCGCCTCGCAGAACTTCGCGGTGACGCCGGGGTGGGTGCGCATCCCCGCCCCGACCAGCGACACCTTGCCGATGTGGTCGTCGTAGAGCACCTTGGTGAAGCCGATCTCCTCCTGCAGCGACGTCAGCTTCTCGACCGCGCCGGGACCGCTCTCCCGGGAACACGTGAACGTGATGTCGGTCTTGCCGTCCTCGACCTTGGAGATGTTCTGCAGCACCATGTCGATGTTAACGTCGGCGTCGGCGACCGCACGGAATATCTTGGCGGCGTAACCGGGAACGTCGGGGATGCCGACGATCGTCACCTTCGCCTCGCTGCGATCGTGGGCGACTCCGGTGATGATGGCGTCTTCCATGGGGATGTCCTCTAACGATCCGGTCACAATCGTGCCGGGCTTATCTGAATACGACGACCGGACGTGTACCGGGACGTTGTAGCGGCGGGCATATTCGACGCAGCGCAGCATCAGCACCTTGGCGCCGCACGCGGCGAGCTCGAGCATCTCCTCAAACGACACGGTGTCCATCCGCTTCGCGTTGGGCACGATGCGTGGGTCGGCGGTGAAGATGCCGTCGACGTCGGTGTAGATCTCGCAGACGTCGGCTTTGAGCGCCGCCGCCAGCGCCACGGCGGTGGTGTCCGACCCGCCGCGGCCGAGCGTGGTGACGTCCTTGCTGTCCTGGCTGACGCCCTGAAAGCCTGCCACGAGCACGATCAGGCCCTCATCGAGTGCCGACCGCAGCCGGCCGGGCGTGACGTCGATGATCTTGGCGTTTCCGTGGGTGCTTGTGGTGATGACGCCCGCCTGCGACCCGGTGAACGAGCGGGCCTGTGCGCCCAGCGAGTCGATGGCCATCGCGACCAGCGCGTTGGAGATCCGCTCGCCTGCGGTCAGCAGCATGTCCATTTCCCGCGCCGGCGGCGCCGGGCAGACTTGCTTGGCCAGATCCAGCAGGTCGTCGGTGGTGTCGCCCATCGCCGAAACCACGACGACCACGTCGTTCCCCTGCTTCTTGGTCTCGACGATGCGTTCGGCGACGCGGCGGATCCGGTCGGCGTCGGAGACGGAGGATCCACCGTACTTCTGTACGACGAGCGCCACTGCAGAACCTTTCTTGGACGGGGTTCAACTAAGAATAAGGGGTCTGCGCACCCCATTTACTCCGCCGGTAGCGTCAAGATGTGGTCAAGACCAGCGACGAGCGCTTGCGCGTGGAGCCAACAGGCACAGTCCCGCGCCGCGCGCAGACCCAGGTACCCATCCACCCCGACATCGCCGCGCGGTGGAGTCCGCGGATGTTCGACGGTGATGCCGTGCTCAAAGCGGACGACCTCGTCGCGGTCCTCGAGGCCGCACGGTGGGCCGCCACCTGGGGCCATCGGCAGCCGGTGCGCTTCCTCGTCGGACAGCGGGGCGACGAAACCTTCATCGGGATTTCCGAGCTGCTCAAACGTGGCAACAGCTACGCAAAGGCTGCCGGGGGGCTGATCCTGCTCTGCACCGACGAGGGTGAGGACGAGCGGACCGCACGGTACGCCGCGGTGGACGCCGGTGCCGCGATCGCGCAGCTGACCGTCGAGGCGGTGTCCCGCGGGTTGATCGCGCATCCGATGGCGGGGTTCAACGCCGACGGCGCCCGCGAGGTGTTCGGCATTCCTGCGGGCGTGCGGCCCATCGCCGTCGTCGCGGTCGGATCGTTGGGCGACTACGACAACGCGCCGCCGGAGATCGTCGAGCGCGACGCACAGGGCCGCGGCAGGCTGCCGCTCGAGGAAGTCGCCTTCGCCGGCCGCTGGGGACAACCACTGTCGCGGTGACTACGGCGCGGCCATGAATCTGAACGGCGGGGCCTGCACGAAGCTCGAGCCGGCGTCGCCTGCGTAGACCGTCTTCTCGCCCTCACCCAGGTTCAGCTGCTTGGCCCGCGTCAGGAACACGCCTTTGCCAGCTCGTTGAGGTTCTCGGAGATCCGTGCGTTCAGCGCCATCATCTCGTAGGCCGCCGGCGGCGCGGGCGCGCCGGGAGCCCGCGACTCCGTTTGAGCGCGCAGAACGGGAAGGTTGCCGGCGAACTCGTTGGCGAGGCTGGCGACCGTCGTACTGGTGCGAGCCAGCTCGGGCGCCGTGACTTTCTGGGCACGTTCGGCCAGCCCGTCGGCCCACGCCTGATACGCGGCGTCCTCGGCGGCGCTGGGAACCCCCTGCTCGTCACCCGTTTTCGACGCGATGTGCTCGGCCTGCGAGCGACTGAAGTCCAGCAGGTCCTTGACCGGACGGCATTCCTCGGACGGACGGTTGAACACGGTGTAGGACAACACGAGCGCCACGGCTGCGATCGCCGCCACGCCGATGGCGGGCCACCATCGCCGATCGATCTTCATCGCACGAACTGTAACCCGGCCGAAACACCTCGAGCCGGTCCACGTAACAGAAACATCGGTTACTGACAGTGAACGGCTCTCACCGGAGCCGCACCACTCCAGGAGGTGTATATGGATACAGGAACCACAGCATTCATGCTGTGTTGCATCATCGGCCTCACGATGATGATCCCCGGCCTCGCGCTCTTCTACGGCGGCATGGTGTCCGTCAAGAGCTCGACCAACATGATGATGATGACGTTCGGCGCCGTGGCAGTCGTCGGCGTGCTGTGGGTGTTGTTCGGCTTCTCGATGGCCTTCGGCACATCCTACGGCGGCTTCGTCGGCAGCTTCACCGAGTTCGCGGGCATGAAGAATCTCACCGAACCGATGACCACCATCAACGGCCTGCCGGTGAGCCTATTCGCGTTGTTCCAAGCACTTTTCGCGGCGATCACCGTTGCGCTGGTATCCGGCGCGGCCGCCGACCGGATGAAGTTCGGCGCCTGGATGACGTTCGCGACCGCATGGGCGATCCTCGTGTACTTCCCCGTTGCGCACTGGGTGTTCGCGTTCGACGGCGTGGTGACGCCGGACGCCACCGGCGGCTGGATCGCCAACAAGCTCAAGGCCATTGACTTCGCGGGCGGCACGGCGGTGCACATCAACTCCGGTGCAGCCGCATTGGCGGTCGCCATCGTGCTGGGCAAGTCGCTCGGCTTCGGCAAATTCCGTAAGCCACACAACGTTCCGCTGACGCTGCTTGGCGCAGGCCTGCTGTGGGCCGGGTGGTACGCATTCAACGGCGGTTCGGCGCTCGCCGCGGGCACCTCGGCCGCGATCGTCATGGTGACCACGTTCGTCGCCACCTGCGCGGCGACGCTGGCCTGGCTCAGCGTCGAGAAGTTCAAGGACGGCCACGTCACCGGCGTCGGCGCGGCGTCGGGCGCGGTGGCCGGACTTGTAGCCATCACCCCGGCCTGCGGTGCGGTCACCCCGATCGGCGCGATCTTCGTCGGCCTGATCGCGGGCGCGATATGCCCGCTGGCGGTCGGGCTGAAATCCCGGTTCGGCTATGACGATTCGCTTGACGTGGTCGGCGTGCACCTGGTCGGCGGTGTCATCGGCACGCTGCTTATCGGTTTGTTCGCCAGCGCAGGCATGCCGAACAAGACCGACGGTCTGTTCTACGGCGGCGGCCTGGACCAACTGTGGAAGCAGGCGATCGCCGCCGGTGCGGTGATGGCGTACTCGTTCGTGGTCGCGTACCTCATCGCCTTCGTCATCAAGAAGACGATGGGCATCCGCATCTCGACCGACGAAGAAGAAAAGGGCATCGACGCCAAGTTCCACAGGGACGCGGCGTACGAACTGCAGCCTGCCTGACAAGCACCGGCCGGCGCGGAACCACTCGCCCGCGCCGGCCGGCCTTCTCACCAACCATGGATTGGAAAAGCATGTCCGAACTCGCCGCATTGGCCGAACAGTCGGGAACGAAGTTCATCCTCGCGCTGTTCGTCGACCTGCGAGGCAAGCCGTGCGCGAAGTTGGTGCCCGTCGAGGCCGTCGACTTGCTCGCCACCGAAGGCGTTGGCTTCGCGGGATACGCCGTCGGCGCCATGGGCCAGGAACCCAAAGACCCTGACATGATGGCGATTCCGGATCCGGCGTCGTTCACGCCGATCCCGTTCATCAAGGACGGCCTCGCCATCGTCCATTGTGATCCGCACGTCAACGGTGCACCCTGGCCGTACGCGCCGCGCGTGATCCTCAAGGCGCTGATCCAGCAGGCCGCAGATGCCGGCTTCGAGCCGTGGGTCGGCGCGGAGGTGGAGTACTTCCTGCTGCACCGCAACGCCGACGGCAGCCTCTGCACCGCCGACACTGCCGACACCGCCGCGCAGCCCTGCTACGACGCCCGGGGCGTCACGCGGATGTACGACCACCTGACCGCGATCTCCGCGGCGATGAACACGTTGGGTTGGTCCAACTACGCCAACGACCACGAGGACGGCAACGGCCAGTTCGAGCAGAACTTCCAATTCGCCGACGCACTCACCACCGCCGACCGTGTGGTCACGCTCCGCTACCTGCTTTCGATGATCGCGGCCGAACGCGGCATGGTCGCCACCTTCATGCCGAAGCCGTTCGCCGACAAGACCGGCAGCGGTTTGCATCTGCATTTGTCACTCACCAGCGGCGGCACTCCCGTCTTCCCGTCCGACGACGACTCCCGCGGTCTCGGGTTGTCCGAGACCGCTTATGCGTTCATCGGCGGAATTCTCGAACATGCCAGTGCGCTGCAGGCCGTGGTGGCGCCAACAGTCAACTCCTACAAGCGAACCGGCGCGACGACCACGGCGTCGGGCGCATCGTGGGCACCGAAGACCCCCACCTACGGCGGCAACGACCGCACGCACTACATCCGCGTGCCCGACTCCCAGCGCGTCGAGTTGCGCGGTAGCGACGGCTCCGCCAACCCCTACCTGGCGATTGCCGCTGCACTGGGTGCCGGCATCGACGGGATCAAGCGCAGCGCCGACCCCGGGGACATTGGCGCGCAAGGACGTTCGGCGCTGCCGCCGACGCTGCTGCACGCGGTCGACGAGTTCGAGAGCGATCCCGTGGTCGCGGGTGTGCTCGATGCCATGGGCGACGGTGTGGCGGGCTACTTCGCCAACGTCAAGCGCGAGGAGTTCTTCTCCTACCACAGCGCCGTGACACCGTGGGAGATCGACCACTACCTCACCGCGTTCTGAATCGTCACAAGTCGAAGGAGACAGGCCATGTGTGGGATCGTCGGGTTACACCTGCGGGCCCCCGAACTGTATCCCCGACTCGGGGAACTACTCACCGGCATGCTGTGCGAGATGGGTGATCGCGGCAGCGACTCAGCAGGCGTCGCCGTGTACGGCGACCGCGTCCTGTCGCCCCCGGGACAGGGCTGCGTATCGGTGTTGGAGGTGGTTCCGACCGCGGAAGACATCCGCCTTGAGGTCAACGTGACACGGCACGCCGACACGTATCTCCTTACGGCAGATGTATCTTCGGCGGAGCTGCTTGACGCGGTCAAGACGGCGTATCCAAAGGTGCTGATCGCCGGGTTCGGCTCCGATATGGCCGTGTTCAAAGGAGTCGGGCATCCCCGCACGCTCACGGACGCATGGGGTCTGGCCAAGGCGCAGGGCTGGCAGGGTGTCGGTCACACCAGGATGGCGACAGAGTCGGCGGTGACGCCCGCGGGTTGCCATCCCTATGCGGTCGGGCCAGAGCAGTGCATGGTGCACAACGGCTCGTTCGCCAATCACGCCACGATCCGCCGCGAACTGCGCGCCGCGGGTGTGCAATTCGACAGCGAGAACGACACCGAGGTGGGCGCGCGGTTCATCGCCGAGCAGTTGGCCGACGGTCGCGACGTGGAAGGCGCACTGAAGGAACTGTGTGCCGTCTTTGATGGGTTCTACACACTGCTAGTGTCCAACCGCGACTCGTTCGCGGTGGTGCGCGACGCGATCGCCTGCAAGCCCGCCGTCATCGCCGAGACCGCCGACTGGGTGGCGATGGGCAGCGAATACCGGGCGTTGGCGGGGCTTCCGGGCGTCGAGACCGCGAAGATCTGGGAGCCGGAGCCGGAGGTGATCTACGCATGGAGCAGATGACGGCGACGGTGTGCTCATACGACCTCCACACGACTCCGCTCCGCGAAGTCAATTCGACGTTGCACCAAAAGGAGCTGTCCGGTGAATTCGTCATCGCACACCCCGACGGCGCGCACAACGTGGCCGTCGGGGTCGATGCGCCGGTGAGGGTGACGGTCGAGGGCCACGTCGGCTACTACGCCGCGGGCATGAACAAGCAAGCCGAGATCAACATCAACGGCAACGCGGGCACCGGCGTGGCCGAAAACATGATGAGCGGCACGGTCTGGGTCAAGGGCAATGCATCGCAGTCTGCCGGCGCGACCGCGCATGGCGGTCTCCTGGTGATCGAAGGAAATGCCGCCGCGCGGTGCGGGATCTCGATGAAAGGGGTCGACATCGTGGTTGGCGGCGACGTCGGTCACATGAGTGCGTTCATGGCGCAGGCCGGGCGGTTGGTGATCCGCGGCAACGCGGGCGAGGCCTTGGGTGACTCGATCTACGAGGCCCGCATCTACGTCCGCGGCGACGTCGCCTCGCTCGGCGCCGACTGCGTCGCCAAGGAGATGCGGTCCGAGCACCACAAGGAGCTCGAATACCTGCTCAAGGCGGCGGGTTTCGAAGGCGACGACACCGCTGCCTACACGCGCTACGGGTCGGCGCGAAACCTCTACCACTTCCACGTCGACAACGCTTCGAGCTACTGATGCCATATACCAGCGATGACCGCGCGCGCCTCGGCCTGCGTGAGTCCGCCACCTTCGACAGACCGACGATCGCGGCCATCCAGCGGGCCGCGGAGACCGGCATCTACGATATCCGCGGCTGGGGCGCCAAACGGCCGCTACCGAATTTCGACGATTTGCTGTTCCTCGGCGCGTCGATGTCGCGATACCCGCTGGAGGGATACCGCGAAAGGTGCGGGACCGACGTGGTGCTTGGCGACCGGTTCGCCAAACACCCACTGCACCTTGATATCCCGGTGACGATCGCCGGCATGTCGTTCGGTGCGCTCTCCGGCCCCGCCAAGGAGGCGCTGGGGCGTGGCGCCAGCGAAGTGGGCACGTCGACCACCACCGGCGACGGCGGCATGACGCCCGAGGAGCGCGGCCAGAGCAAATACCTGGTGTACCAATACCTTCCGTCGCGATACGGAATGAACCCGGACGATCTGCGTCAGGCCGACGCGATCGAGGTGGTGCTCGGCCAGGGCGCCAAGCCCGGTGGTGGTGGAATGCTGCTGGGCCAGAAGATCTCCGAACGCGTCGCGGGAATGCGCACCCTGCCCGAGGGCATCGACCAGCGGTCGGCCTGCAGGCACCCCGACTGGACCGGACCCGACGACCTGACCATCAAGATCAACGAACTGCGTGAGATCACCGACTGGGAGAAGCCGATCTACGTCAAGGTTGGCGCCACCCGCACGTATTACGACGTGAAACTCGCGGTCCACGCCGGCGCGGATGTCGTGGTCGTCGACGGCATGCAGGGCGGCACGGCGGCCACCCAGGAGGTGTTCATCGAGCACGTCGGAATCCCGACACTGGCGGCGGTCCCGCAGGCGGTGCAGGCGCTCGCCGAACTCGGTGTGCACCGGAAGGTGCAATTGATCGTCTCCGGTGGCATCCGCACCGGCGCCGACGTGGCCAAGGCGCTGGCACTGGGCGCCGACGCCGTGGCGATCGGCACCGCCGCGCTGATCGCGTTGGGCGACAACCATCCTCGCTACGCCACCGAGTACGAGAAGTTCGGCAGCGCCGCAGGCTTTTTTGACGACTTCCAGGACGGCACCGATCCGGCGGGGATCACCACGCAGGATCCCGAACTCGCCGCGCGGTTCGATCCCGTCGAGGGCGGTCGCAGGCTGGCCAACTACCTGCGGGTGTTGACCATGGAGGCCCAGACCATCGCGCGCGCGTGCGGCAAGGCGCACGTATGCCACCTCGAGCCTGAGGATCTGGTCGCGGTGACCATCGAGGCGGCGGCGATGGCCCGGGTGCCGCTGGCCGGCACCAACTGGATCCCCGGCCTATGACGACCGCGGACGTCGTCATCGTCGGCGGCGGCATCGAGGGTGCGGCCGCTGCGTGGGCGCTGAGCCAGCGCGGGTTCACGGACGTCGTTGTGGCCGAACGTAATACCGTCGCATCGGGGATGACCGGCAAGTCCAGCGGGATCGTCCGGTGCCACTACGGGGTCAGTTCACTTGCCGCGATGGCGACCGTCGGACTCGAGGTGTTCGAGAAGGCTCAAGATTTTCTGGGAGATCACGCACTCGATATCGGCTTCCGGCAGACCGGGTACGTCGTCGGCGTTGGCGAACCGAACGTCGAATCCCTGCGCAAGAGCCTGGCCGCCCAGCGGGCGGTCGGCGTGCAGACCGAGGAGATCGACAAATCCGAGGTCGCCCGCATGTGGCCGTTCGCGGACCTCTCGCCGTTCGAAGCCTTCGGGTGGGAGGCGCGCGGCGGCTACGGCGACGCATACATGACGGCGCAGGCATTCGCGGCCTCGGCGCGCGCGGCGGGCATCCGAATCCGCCAGGGCACAACGGTCACCGGGCTGGTGTGTACCGGCGGCAGGGTGACTGGCGTTCGGCTCGCCGACGGCGGTGAGATCTCTGCGGGCACCGTCATCGTGGCGATAGGTGTGTGGACGCCGCCGTTCCTCGCCCAATACGGCGTCGACGTGCCGATCCGGGTGGTCCGTGAGCAGATCGTCACGATCGCCCCTGGCGTAGACAGCTCGGTTATCGGTTCCCTACCTGTGTTCTCCGACCTGGTGTCGCTGCAGTACGTCCGCCCGGAAGTCGGCGGCGACATCTTATTCGGCAACAGCGACCTGTCCGACGTCGAGGAAGCGGATCCCGACAACTACCTCAACCGCGCGACCGACGCGTTCGTCGACCTCACCGTCGACAAGGTCGGCACGCGCTTCCCCGGGTTCGCCGAAGCGGCGATCAGCAGCAGCTATGCGGGCTGCTACGACGTCACGCCGGACTGGAACCCGGTGATCTCCACGACCGGGCTCGATGGCCTCGTCGTCGCGGCCGGATTCAGCGGGCACGGGTTCAAGATCGCCCCTGCAGTGGGTCGACTGGTCGCCGACCTCGTCGTCGACGGACACAGCAATGACCCGCGGATTCCGCATTCCGACTTCCGGCTGTCGCGGTTCGCCGAGGGCAAGCTGCTGAAGAGCCCATACACGTATGTCGGTGCCGGGCAAATGCGATGATGGTGACGCAGTGATGGACGTCCCGCTTCTTCGCAACAAGTCGGGCACGGCGCGAGACCGTGATCCCCACGAGCCCGTCGAGGAGCTCGAATTCGAGGCCGCGATCGGCCGTAATGTGCGGCAGCTGCGGCAACAGCACGGCCTCACGGTCGCGGAAATGGCTGCCCGCGTTGGCATTTCCAAGGCGATGATGTCAAAGATCGAGAACGCGCAGACGTCCTGCAGCCTGGGCACACTTGCGTTGTTGGCCAAGGGTTTCGACGTGCCCGTCACCAGCCTGTTCCGCGGAGCCGACGTCGAGCGCCCCGCGGCGTTCGTCAAGGCGGGCGCCGGCGCCCGCATCGTGCGCAACGGCACCAAAGAGGGCCACGAGTATCAGCTGCTCGGGTCGCTGCGGGGCGAGCACAAGAGGCTCGAGTGCCTGCACGTCACGCTGTCCGAGAAGAGCCAGACCTATCCGTTGTTCCAGCACCCCGGCACCGAGTTCATCTACATGCTCGAAGGTGTCATGGATTACAGCCACAGCCGGTCGGTCTACCGGCTACATCCTGGCGACTCGCTGCAGTTCGACGGCGAGGGCGCCCATGGTCCGGTCGATCTGATCCAGGTGCCGATCCGCTTCCTATCGGTGATCGCGTTCCCGGATTCTCAGGTGTAGAGCTTGGCCGCGGCGACCGCCAGGTCGGTGACGACGTCGCAGTGCTCGCCGCCACTGTCCACCACCACCGCGGGCCGGATGACGACATCGCCCGTTCCGACGAAGTCGCCGCCGAGCAGCCTGCGCTGCATCGGAGCACCGACGAACGCCACCGCCGAGCAGTACATCGGGTCGACGAGCAACTCGACACCGTCGCGTTCGCGGTGCTGCCGGCTCTCGGTCGCCATGTCGTAGTTCTTCGGCTGCAGGGACAGCTGTATCGGCACAACGTCCTTGCCGCGCATGATCCCGAAGGTGCAGTCGTACGGCCGGGATCGAGCGACGTCCCAGCGCGTGACCTCCGTGCCGAGCACGGACAGCACCTGGCACGGGTCCCGCTCGGCGAGCGCGTCCGGATAGACGGCGGCCCCGTCGCGGACCGGCAGCCGCAGCGACTCCACGGTCGGTGCGATGGCGCGGGCCAAGCGCTGCGCGAAGTCGCAGTTGTTTTCGGCGGTGAGGCCGACACGCACGAACGGCTGATCGAGTTGGCGCAGCGGTTGCGCGCCGGGCAGCAACGAGAGATTGAGCGGCAGCAGATAGCCGCACGAGCCGGGATAGGTTTCGTACACGGGAAGGTCACCGGCCAGGAATGCGACGGACTGGCCGGCAAGGCGGTAGAAGATCACCTCGATGCTGACGTAGTGGCGGTCGGCCTCGCCGGGCACCTTGATATCGAGATCACATTCGTCGAGCGCGAAAAGCGTTCCCACGGAGCCGATTTCGCCTATCTTGGCCATCGCGTCTCGGGTGAACAGGCCGCAGGGGTCGATCCTGCGCACCGCACGCAGATACGCGAGCGCGGTGACGTCGCCGGGATCGACACGCTGCCCGTAGGTGGGAACGTCGCCCGCGAAGAAGTACGCGGGATCCACATCGCGGGGACCCATCACTGCGGTGCCGTCGACGGACCGGGTGCACCCCGCGAGCGCAACCAGGACGGCCAGAAGCGCCATCACCCGCCTCACGTACCCAATCTTCCATCGCCGAGCCGATCACGGCGGCAAGAACCTCGGGTTTTGGCCTTACAGCTGGGCTTGCTACAGTGTTCGCGTGCAGCGGGTGCTCCTTCTCGGCAGCCGCGACGGGGTCTGATCCAGACCGGCTTCCCGTCGCGGGTGTTCGCGATGCGCCGGTCGAGTCCCGTCTAGAACTGCCGGAGCGATCACCGTGACTACCTTCTCGAAACCCACACCAGATTCGCCCGACGCCTTCGCGTCGGTACGCACCATCAACCAGCCGTCCGGCCCACCGAACCCCGGCCAGCCGGCGTGGAACACCCAACGGACCACATCGATGCCGGTCAGCCGGTATCGCAGCTTCGCCGACGAGGTGCCGGGCGGCAGCCCGGCGACGGGCACAGTGCCCGTTCCGTTTGACCGCAGCTGGCCCGACAAGGTCATCGACCGCGCACCGATGTGGTGTGCGGTGGACCTGCGCGACGGCAACCAGGCCTTGATCGACCCGATGAGTCCGGCGCGCAAGCGCCGCATGTTCGACCTGTTGGCCCGGATGGGCTACAAGGAGATCGAGGTCGGGTTCCCGTCAGCCAGCCAGACCGACTTCGACTTCGTCCGCGAGATCATCACCGAGGGCGCGATCCCCGAGGACGTCACCATCCAGGTGCTGACGCAGTGCCGCCCGGAGCTGATCGAGCGGACGTTCGAGGCGTGCGAGGGCGCGCCGCGTGCGATCGTGCACTTCTACAACTCGACGTCGATCCTGCAGCGGCGGGTGGTGTTCCGCGCAGACCGCGAGGCGGTCAAGAAGATCGCCACCGACGGCGCACGGAAGTGCGTCGAGGAAGCCGCGAAGTATCCGGGTACGCTGTGGCGGTTCGAGTACTCGCCGGAGTCCTACACCGGCACCGAACTGGAATACGCCGTCGATGTCTGCAACGCCGTCGCCGACATCATCCAGCCCACCCCCGACGTGCCACTGATCGTGAACCTGCCGGCCACCGTCGAGATGGCCACCCCAAACGTCTACGCGGACTCGATCGAGTGGATGAACCGGCATCTGGCCCCTCGCGACAGCATCATCCTGAGCCTGCACCCGCATAACGACCGCGGAACTGCCGTCGCCGCAGCGGAATTGGGCTATCAGGCCGGTGCCGACCGGATCGAGGGCTGCCTGTTCGGCAACGGCGAGCGCACCGGCAACGTCTGCATTGTGACGCTGGGGCTGAACCTGTTCTCCCGCGGCATCGACCCGCAGATCGACTTCTCCAACATCGACGAGATCCGTCGCACCGTCGAGTACTGCAATCAGCTGCCGGTACACGAACGCCACCCTTACGGCGGGGACTTGGTGTACACCGCGTTCTCCGGAAGCCATCAGGACGCCATCAACAAGGGCCTGGACGCGATGAAGGTTTCGGCCGACGAGCAGGACGCCGACGTTGATGACCTCCTGTGGCAGGTCCCGTATCTGCCGATCGACCCGAAGGACGTCGGCCGCACCTACGAGGCGGTCATCCGGGTCAACTCGCAGTCGGGCAAGGGCGGCGTGGCCTACATCATGAAGGCCGACCACGGCCTGGCCCTGCCGCGCCGGTTGCAGATCGAGTTCTCCCAGGCGATTCAGAAGATCACCGACGGCGAGGGCGGCGAGGTCTCGCCGAAGGAGATGTACGACGCCTTCTTCGACGAATACCTGGCGCCGCTCCGGCCGCTGGAACGCATCCGGCAGAAGGTGATCGCCTCAGAGGTCGACGGCGGGACCGACACCATCGAGGCCACGGTCAAGATCGACGGCGTCGAAACCGACATCCGCGGCTCCGGCAACGGCCCGCTTGCCGCGTTCGTCGACGCGCTGTGCAGTGTCGGCATCAAGGTGCACGTGCTGGACTACTCCGAGCATGCGATGACGGCCGGTGAAGGAGCACAGGCCGCGGCCTATGTCGAGGCGTCGGTAAACGGGCGGACGATCTGGGGCGTCGGCATCGCGACATCGATCACAACGGCGTCACTTCGCGCGGTGGTATCCGCCGTCAACCGAGGTTCGCGTGCTTAACTGTCGGTCGCGCTGATTCGCGCATCCAACGATCCGAGGAGCGGACGTGAACTGGGGCTCGACGTGGGATTTCCTCTGGCACTTCCTGATCATCTTCGCCTGGATCGCCTACCTGTTGGTGCTCTTCCAGATCCTCATCGACTTGTTCTGGCGCGATCACAAGACGTCGGGCTGGGTCAAGGCGATCTGGGTGATCTTCCTCATCGTGTTTCCGTGGATCACGGCGCTGGTTTACCTCATCGCCCGTGGCAAGGGGATGACGGAACGGGCGCGGGCGACGGCAGCGGCCGCGAAACAGGAAACCGACTCGTACATCCGTGAGGCTGCGGGCCGTTCACCAGCCCAGGAAATCGCCGACGCGAAGGCGCTTTTGGAGGCCGGGACCATCAGCCAGGCCGAGTTCGACTCGCTGAAGGCGAAGGCGCTCGCCTAGGAATCAAGGAAGGCGCTCAGCAGCCGGTCCACAAGACCGGCGGTATCCAGCGCGCCCGCCTCGGGCGCAATGGTCAGGTTGCTGAACACAAAGCCGTTGAGCAACCTGCTGAGTTCGTCCATCCGCTCGGGTGACGGCGTGAAGCCGGCGGCCTCGATAATGAGCGTCGCCGACTTCACCGCCGCCGCCTGAAGCTCTTTCATCAGCGGGCGCAACTCTTCCCGCCTGGTGCTCTCCATGAACAGCTCGAACCGCGCGAGCGTCCAGCGGCGGAACTGCTCATCGGGCTCGAGCATGCGAACCATCAACGCCTTCAAGGCTTCACGCGATAGCGGGCCGATCGCCGCCTGCAGAATCTCGACGCGCTGCCAATGCAGTTCCACCGTGCGGGCGGCGGTCGCTCCAAGTAGCGCCTGGCGGTTCCGGAAATAGTTCGACGTCGTGCCTGCGGGCATACCGGCGCGGCTGTCGACCTGCCGATGCGTCAGACCCCCGACGCCGTCGTCGCACAGGATGTCGATTGCGGCGTCGAGGATCTGTGTCCGTCGTTCAGGATTGGTGGGCATCAGTTCTTATATTGCAACTTCCAGAACAGCGTCAGGAACATCGGGTACACGACGATCAGCAGGAAATAGCTGAACCACATCGGGAACCATGTCATCAGGGTGGTGTCCCAGATGATGTATGAGCAGTAGATGTGGAGCGGCACGCTGCCTGCGATATAGACCACCGACCCGGTGAACAGCGCCCGGTGCCGCTTGTTGACGAAGCGCACGCGATGCCGCGCCAGCAGCAGGATCCCGGTGATGCCCGCGTAAGTCATTGGCAAGAGCAGGATCTTGTCGGTCGTCGGCGTCACCACATACTGCATGGCGAAGTCGTCGCCGAAGATGACCCTCAACAGGTGGATAAGAACGCCGAGGCCGATGGTCAGGATGGCCGCCTCTTTGAAGATGTAACCGTGCCGGCGGTACGCGTCCCGGAAGGTTTGGCGCGGTTGGACTTGTGTCATGGTCATGTCGCTCACTCCTCGTACTTCAATTTCCACAGCATGGTCAGGAAGAGCGGATACACGACGATCAACAGCAGGTAGCTGAACCAGTACCCGGCGGTGCGCACGTACAGGTCCATGTCGTTGAGCACAAGCCCGACGTAGATGTGCAGCGGCACGCTAACGGTGATGTAGACGACCGCCGCACGGACGGCGAGCTTGTGCACCCGGTTGACGAACCGCATTCGGCGCCAGCCGGCTATGCCGGCGACCGCGGCGTAGGTCATCGGGACCATAAGAAGGATGTCGGTGGCCTGCGTGACCATGTACTGAAGGGTGGCGTCGTCACCGAAGATCACCCGGTACAGGTGCAGGAAGTAGCCGATCGCGATGGTCAGCATCGCCACTTCGCGGAAGAAGTAGCCGTGGCGCCGGTAGGTGCCCCAGAAGGTCGACCGGTGTACTACATCTGTAGTGGCTGTCATGGCGCTGACAGTATCACTACGAATGTAGTGATAGCAATGGTGGCTGGCTACGGGCGCGGCGGCAGATTCGCCAGCCACGAGTCGGGGAGCAACTCGATCAGCTGTCCGTCGGGATCGCGGATCATCGCGAACTGCTCGGTGACGGTCTCCTCGATCACCGATCCGCCGAACTCGTTGACCATCGCCAATACCGCGCCCAAGTCGGACACCGACAGCGACATGTGCGTGAGCCCCACTTGGTCCATCACGCGCTCCGAGCCGGCATGGACGTCCCGCTTGGAGTAGTCGATGATTTCCAATACGAATCCGTCGCGCACCAGATAGGTCGCACGCACTCCGATCGGCCTCGCCAGCTGCAGCAGTTGTTCGGTGCCCTGGTCGGGCAGTTCGAGTTCCCACCAGAACTTGAAGCCGAGCAGACCCTCGTAGAACCGGCGCGATCGCTCGCGATCTGCGACGCACAATCCAACGTGGTTGAAAACCGTTTGGTGGCTTGCCATTACAACCTTCCGTAGCGCGTGAGAGTGGATGGGCCGCTGCCCTCGATGTGTACTGTGGCTCGCTCAAGGTATCCGCCGACGCCTTCCTCGGTGACCCACGATTGCACGCTCAGCACCATCCCCTCAGCGATGACAGCATCGGTTCCGCGGCCCATACCGATCAACGGCGGTTCGGCGCCCAGCCCGAGACCATGGGCCAGCGGAACCCCGGGATCGGGGTTACCCGTGCTCTCCCACGCGCGGTACAGGTCGGCGCCGGTGTTGCCAGGCCAGCAGGCGGCGATCAGCGCGTCCATGCCGCGCGCACATCGCGATGCAAGCTCCGCGACTTCGCGTCCTGCAACGCCGGCCATCCGCGTGCTGGCCAGGCCGGATTCGTATCCGGCGTACAGCGAGCCGGGTGCGAGCACCACCAATTCGCCATCTCCGATGGGCCTTTCGGATGCCAAGTGCCGGAACATAACCGGGCCGATCGATGGCGTTGCGAAGCACACGCTTTCCGACGGCGGCATCGGCGCGCCCAGGCCGGCTATCCGCTCGTCGTAGACGCCGAGCAGTTCACGCTCGGTGATGCCCGGCGCCAACGCACCTTCCATCGCACTCAACGCAGCTTCCGCGATCGCGGACGCGACGTCCAGGCAGGTGATCTCGTCGGCCGTCTTGGTCTGTCGGGTGCTCGTCATCACGAGGCCCGCATCGACCAGGTCCGCCTTGGTGACGAGCTCGGGGATCAACGCGGCGAACATCGGCGTCAGGCCGTCGGTGCCCACCCGCCGCGCGTCGCGCAAGCCGGGGATCTTCGCCAGGTCGGCCGCCAGATTGGCGGGATTCCAGCTCATTCGGTACAGATCGTCGCGGCCGATCTCCGGCGGCACACCCTCGTCCCACGTGGAAAGCAGGTGCACGCGTCCGGTGTCCCGCACCACCACCGCAACCGGCGCGAACGGCAGCACACCGGATCGACCCAACTGACGGGCACCCGACACATACCGCACGTTGCCGACGCCGCCGAGCATCAGCGCATCGAGATCGTGGCTTTCCATGCCGGAGAGGACTTTTGCGCGCCGTTCGGCACGCAGCCGGGCGAAGTCGACCCGCGCGTCGTCTTCGAGGCCCATCATGCCGACGAACACCCCGCGGTCGCGGGCCACGGGACTCATGCCTCGACTCCGTACGGTTCATACGTTGACCCGCTGAGCTTGACCCACCCGGTATCCGTCACGGCCACAATGTCTTCCGATCGGTAGCCAGCGAAGCCGTCCTCCCAGATGACGGGCTCGAAAACGAGCACCATCCCCGGCTGGATGATGAGTCGCTCGTCGAACCGCTCCCCCAGGTCCGTTCCGATCAGGGGCATTTCGGCACTCTCGGTGCCGACTCCGTGGGCCAGATAGAAGTGCTCGATCCAGGGGCGGACCCCGTCGTTGGCGTCAATGGCCGCATTTCCGAGAGTGAGCGCGGACACACCCGGCTTGAGCACGTCGAGCGCGGCATCGACGACGGCTCGCCACCGGCGGAAGTGCGCCTGCTGCTTGCCATTCGGACGTGCTCCGGTGGTCCAGGTTCGGCCGTAGTCAGAGGCATATCCCTGCCAGGTGATCCCCGAGTCGACCCAGATGACGTCGCCTTCTCGGAGGAACCGGTCGGTGGTCACCGTCGGATAAGCCAAGTCACCGTGTAGCGTCCAGGGGCCGAGCTCGCGAGTTGGAGCCATCACCTGCCAGATCGGATCGATCCCGTTCGCCGACGCGCCCAGTTCGAAGACTCGGCGCAGGAACACTGCGCTCAAGTCTGTCTGGCGAACTCCTGGCCGCAGAATCGCGAGCGCGTCGGTCATCGCGAGTTCGTTGAGCCGCTGCGCGTTGCGAATGCACGCGATTTCATCGGGTGTCTTCATGAGCTTCGCGGCGCCGACGACATCGGAACCATCGACCCAGTCGAACCCCGGTAGGGCGCGCAGCATCGCGTGCGTCTGGTCGTCGACGCCGATACTCGCGCCGGAACGGAAGTGGTCGGCGAGCGCCGCGGCGAAGGCCTCGATGCCGTCGTCGAGATCCGGGAACAGCGGCCCGTGCAGATGATCGCCGGGTAGGCCGGCGGGAGCCCCGTCCGCGTAGAGCGTGTAGAGGTGGGGTGCCGAATCTCCCTTGACCACAATCGCCACCGTGCGGAACAGCGCCGCGCGGTCACCGTCCTGCGCGGGTGCCGCCGCCCCGGTCGCATAGGCCACCGAACTGGACCCGAGCAGGACCAGACCGTCGACGCCTTGTTCTTCTAGCTGGTACTGCAAGCGCTCGAAACGTTCGGTGCGCATTCGCGGGAGATCGGGCATGTCCGGGATCGCCCGTCCACCGATGGTCGCTCCTGCCGCCCAGTCTTCGATGGGTTCCACCTCCCTGGGACTTAAGTTCCCTAAAAATGCAAAGATAGCCCAATGGGCCGTCCCGACGTCAGTGCCGACGCGATCGTCGGATTCGATCACCACTCCGACGAGTTCAACCTGAACGAGCGCGAGGTCAACGCGGACCTGCGCAGCCGCTGCCCGGTGGCGTGGAACGAGAAGTACGGCGGTTTCTGGTACGTCTCCAGCTACGACGCAGTCGAGCAGGTCGCGCGCGACGGTGACACCTTTGCGCACAAGTACGAACCGGACGCCGCCGATGGCGTGAATTATCAAGGCGAGATGGGTGTTCCGCGTCCGGAGGGCCAGCCGCCACTCGGGATCGGCGAGGTCGACGGCCCGTACCACCTGGCGCTGCGGCGGGCGCTCACCCCGTTCTTCTCATCGGGGGCGATCGAGAAGATGCGGCCGTTCATGGAGCAATCGGTGCAGTGGTTCCTCGACCAGCGGATCGCCGACGGCCGGATGGACCTCGTGCTCGACTACGCCAGTCCTGTCCCCGCCATCCTCACAATGAGGTTGATGGGTCTGCCGTACGACAACTGGCAGCTGTACGCCGACCTCTTCCACGGGGTGATGGACGCGTCCGAGGCGGACCAGTACAACAAGGTGATCGCCGAAGTCCCCGCGATGATCGACGGACTGCTGAAGTTCGCGGCGACCCGACGCGCCGACCCCGCCGACGATCTGACGAGCTTCCTGGTTCAGTTCGAGTTCGACGGCAAGCGGCTGGACGACAACCAGCTCGTCGACATCCTGTGGAACCTCATCGGCGGCGGCGTCGACACCACGACGTCACTGACGGCACTGAGCCTGCTGCACCTCGGCACCCGCCCGGATCTGCGACAGCAGCTCATCGCCAGACCCGAGCTGTACCGCACCGCGGCGGACGAGTTTCTCCGGTACTGCTCGGTGAACAAGACCCTGAGCCGCACGGTGAGTCGCGACACCGTCCTTGGCGGTCAACAGCTTCGGCAAAACGACCAGGTGCTCATCAGTTGGTTGGCGGCCAACCACGACGAGCGGGAATTCGAGCGGGCCGACGATGTGATGCTCGACCGGGCGCCCAATCGGCACGTCGCGTTCGGGCTCGGACCGCATCGCTGCATCGGCGCCCCATTGGCGCGGGTGATGTTCGAGGTGATGGTGAAGGCGGTGCTCGACCGAATTCCGGACTACGAGGTCGACCTCGGTGGCGTCCATCGCTACTCGGGCAATCCGAGCATGACCGGTCTTGGCAGGCTTCCCGTCACGTTCACGCCCGGGGTGTCGCTGGGGACGGCACGCCCGACCTAGAAGAGCGCGAACTGGTCGCCGGCCACTGTGGTGTCGGTGAACTCCTCGATGTCGGTGCCGCCTACGACGCAATCGAGGAGCCGCATGAAATCGGCGTCGTTGACCAGTGGAACGCCTAACTCGTTGGCCTGATAGCCCTTGCCGTGCTCGGGTTCGGGCTCATTGCAGATGACCAGCGAGGTCTCCAGGTCGACATTGTCGGTGTAGGACAGTCCCGCGTGCACGATCCGCTCGATGAGCTCCTCGTGGGTTCGGGTGACCTCGGCCGACAACGCCACCCGCATGCCCTGGACCAGCGGCCTGTCCGCGACGAACCGCCCAGGGTTCATATACGGGCACGGCAGCCGCGAGGCCAGCATCTTCAGCGGCCGCAGCTCTTCGTGCGTGACCTGGCCGTTGGGCCATTGCCTGCGCGTCACCGACCGCACCGGCAGCCACACCTTGCGCTCCCGGGCGCGGACCAGCACGGGCTTGAGGATCTGGGCGAGCACCATCGCGTCGTCGAGTGCGTCGTGCGGCTTCATCTGGGTGATGCCCCAGTGCGACGCCAGCGTCTCCAGCCGCAGGTTCTCGGCATCGAGCTCGAGGCGGCGGGTCAGTTCGACCGTGCACATAACGGTGTCGACGGGTAGCTCCGCCCCGACCAGTTCGGCCTCGGCGGCCAGGAACGCGTAGTCGAAGCCGACGTTGTGGGCGACGAGCGTGCGGTCCTTCAGCAGCTCGATCAGTTCGCCGACGATGTCACCGAAGCAAGGCTGGCCCTCCAACATTTCGGCGGTCAGGCCGTGCACGTGGGTTGGTCCGGGGTCGACGCCGGGGTTGAGCAGTGTGTAGAGGCTTTGCTCGACGTTGCCGTCGTCGCCGAGGGCCAGGGCGGCAACGCTGACGATGCGGGCCTGCCCGGGGCGGAAGCCCGAGGTCTCGACGTCAACCACCACCCAGCCCGCACCGGTTTCGTTTGCCGGCCGGCCCCAGGTTTGGCTCACGTTTCGAGGATGGCACGGAGCCCCGACATCGCCGGATCGCTGGCGTGCGTGTCGGCTACCTAAAATGCCGGAGATGGTCACCACTCGTGGACGTGTCGCGCTCGCGGCCGGGGCAGGCGCGCGTTGGGCGTCGCGGGTCACCGGGCGTGGCGCGGGCGCGATGATCGGCGGCCTGGTGGCTCTGGCGCTCGACAAGTCCGTGCTGCGTCAGCTGGGCGAAGGCCGTCGCACCGTCGTCGTCACCGGCACCAACGGCAAGTCGACCACCACCCGGATGACGGCTGCGGCCCTGGGCACACTGGGACGCGTCGCCACCAACGCCGAGGGCGCGAACATGGACGCCGGCCTCGTGGCCGCGCTGGCGGGGTCCCGCGATGCTTCGTTGGCCGCGCTCGAGGTCGACGAGATGCACGTGCCACATGTCGCCGACGCCGTCGACCCAGCGCTGATCGTGCTGCTGAATCTCTCACGCGATCAGCTCGACCGCGTCGGTGAGATCAACCACATCGAGCGGACGTTGCGCGGCGGGTTGGCCCGTCATCCGTCGACAGTGGTGGTCGCCAACTGCGATGACGTGCTGATGACGTCGGCGGCCTACGACAGCCCGCACGTGGTGTGGGTGGCGGCGGGCGGCGGCTGGGCCAACGACTCGGTGAGTTGTCCGCGGTCCGGCGAGATCATCGTGCGCGACGGCAGCCACTGGTATTCGACCGGCACCGACTTCAAAAGGCCCACCCCCCAGTGGTGGTACGACGATGCGAATATCTATGGCCCCAGTGGCCTTTCGCTGCCGATGAGGCTGGCGCTGCCCGGGACGGTGAACCGCGGGAATGCCACACAGGCGGTGGCCGCCGCCGTCACGTTGGGCGCCGACCCGGCCGCGGCGGTAGCTGCGGTGTCGGGTGTCGACGAGGTCGCGGGCCGGTACAGCACCATGCAACTCGGAGCACATACCGTTCGCATGTTGCTGGCCAAGAATCCGGCCGGGTGGCAGGAAGCGCTGTCGATGGTCGACACCGACGCGGGCTCGGTGGTGATCTCCGTCAACGGGCAGGTACCCGACGGCGAAGACCTGTCGTGGCTGTGGGACGTCAACTTCGAGCATTTCGTCGAGAAGCCCGTGGTGGCCGCGGGTGAGCGCGGGACGGACCTGGCGGTGCGCCTCGGGTACGCGGGGGTGAAACACACGTTGGTGCACAACGCAGTTGAGGCGATCACGTCCTGCCCGCCCGGACACGTCGAGGTCGTCGCCAACTACACCGCGTTCCTGCATCTACAGCGAGCGTTGGCGCGACATGCGTGATTCGGCGGTGCGGATCGGGCTGGTGCTGCCCGACGTGATGGGCACATATGGCGACGGCGGCAACTCTGTCGTGCTGCGGCAACGGTTGCGGTTGAGGGGATTTGACGCCGAGATCGTCGAGATCACGCTGTCGGACCCGGTGCCGTCGGAGCTCGACCTGTACACGCTCGGCGGGGCGGAGGATTACGCGCAACGCCTGGCCACCAAGCACCTGAAGCGTTACCCCGGCTTGCAGGAGGCGGCCGCGCGGGGGGCGCCGGTGTTGGCGATCTGCGCAGCCATCCAGGTGCTCGGGCATTGGTATGAGACATCGTCCGGTGAGCGGGTCGACGGGGTCGGCCTGCTGGATGTGACGACGTCGCCGCAGGAGAAGCGGACCATCGGCGAGGTGGTGTCGCAGCCGATGCTCGCAGGCTTGACCGAGAAGCTGACCGGCTTCGAAAACCACCGTGGCGGAACGGTTCTCGGCCCGGCGGCGCAACCGCTCGCGAGGGTGATCAGCGGCGCGGGTAACCGGGACGGCGACGGCATAGACGGCGCGGTGCAGGGCAGCGTCGTCGCCACATACCTGCATGGCCCGTGTCTGGCCCGCAATCCGGAGCTCGCGGACTATTTATTGAGCCGCGTGGTTGGCGAACTTCCACCGTTCGAACTCGACGAGGTCGCACAGTTGCGCCGCGAACGGCTGGCCGCCCCACGGCGGGTCTAAGGCCCACGTCGAAGTTGCAGTTATTGCGGGGAAGTTCGGGTGATCCGCTCAATAAGTGAAGTCTCGCGAGACTATGGTCGCCAGCCTCGTAACACCAACGCAGTCCGGGCGCGCGCGACGATATCCGTTGGCCGGTCGTCTTTGATTACCTGATCCACGATCCAGCCGAGCTCTCTGGCCTTGCGCAGAGATCGGATGTCGCTGGTGTACTTCCTGCGGTCGGTGCGGTGAAGATCCCCGTCGTACTCGGACACAACCATGAATTCCTCCCACCCCATGTCCGCCATCCGAACGAGTCGGCCACGGCCCTTGACGATCGGGATTTGGGTTGTGGGCCTTGGTAATCCCGCGTCGATATACAGCAACCGAAGCCCGGTCTCCCTTGGTGACGCGGCACCGCCGTCGACAAGCGGAAGGGCAGCTCGTAGGGTCTTCAGCCCACGTGCGCCCCGGTATCGGTTGGCGAGCAGCAATGCGTCTTCAATCGAGAAGATCTGCGAATGCATGAGGGAGTCGAGTCGCGCGATGGCTTCTTTCCGCGGCAAGTAGCGGCCAAGGCCGAAGGCCGTGCGCACCCGCGTTGTCACGGGAATCCCAGCCACCTTTGTGATCTCATCATCGGCCAACGTCTCATTGCGGATGATCAAGCCGCTGGGAGAGCGGCCGTAGTTCCAGATCAGCTCGATCGGGATGTCATCGTCAACCCATTGGGCACCATGCAGCGCCGAGGCCGCCACTCCCGCGATGACACCTTGGCGGCCAGATCGCAACCACGCGCCCTCAATCCGATCGCGGAGT
>Ga0068861_100000228_pt1 | contig 30508 bp, 25 predicted proteins | sample KBSSwiS42_FD_66593 | JGI IMG/M metagenome (GOLD analysis project Ga0068861, IMG submission 66593) | Switchgrass rhizosphere microbial communities from Kellogg Biological Station, Michigan, USA - KBS Switchgrass S4-2 | ecosystem: Host-associated > Plants > Roots > Rhizosphere > Soil ...
GTAGAACAGCGCCTCCTGCGCCACCGTCCGTTCACCCATCATCGGTCCGCCTCCGCTCGCGTGCGGAGAATGAATCACCACCTCGCGCCTACTTCAAGACCGAGTTTTTCAACACAATCGCCCCATTTGCCGCCATTCGAGGGTCGCGCTAGAACTGAGCCGCCCTTAGCCAAGCCGGGAGGTAAGACTTGGCGAGGGGATCAGCCGGGGCTTCGCGAGACGCAGACGGGTCTCTCCCGCCCTCCCGGCACCAGCCTGGAGCCGCCGATGGCAATGGTAATTCGCGAAAAGACGACCTGTTCGATCTGTCAGAAAATTCTTGGATCGGGCGACGACATCGTATCGACCCCGCATTTCATTTGGGATGAGGGCCATCCGCTATGGCGCTTTTCCGACTCTGGGATGCACCGATCATGCTTTCTGGCTTGGGAACATGCGGACGATTTCCGCGATGAATACAACGCCACTTGGCCTAAGATTATGCCACGTCACCCGCGTGAGATGCAGGCAGACGGGTCGATAATCGATCTTTGAGCTATGACTTCATTCCACCCGGACTTAGCCATTCAGGGGCTCGGCTGATGCGGTATAAGCACCTGATTTTGAACGCTACGTCGTCTCGAAGCGAGATGCTTCGCGAGACTCCGGCGTGCGGAGGAGCCTCCCCGCCCGCCCCTTTCGTACGCTACATGCCAGCCCGGTGCCGCGGGGGGCCTCGAGCCAGTTCGACCGCGCTGTCAGGCTGCCCCCGGTACCGAGAGGAGCCGGGGCGAGGACCGAAGGCTCAGCGATATCGGCAATGACGTCGTCTTCCCGCTCCGCCGGCGCCGGACACTGCCGCCGCATCGATCGACGCTGCCGCCGTCGGCAGAGGCGATGCGTCACCGCCGGCCGACGGTCCATTCCGGTTTGCGCACCATCTCGCAGGCGATAAACGGGCGCTACCAACCGCTTTGCGCTTAGAGGGGGTGTCACTCCTGCCAACCGCCGATGATCGCAATTGCCGCCCAGATCGCGAACGGGTACCGATCGCGCGGGGAGGTTCCGCGTGTTCGAACAGACATTCCGCAACATCGACGACGTTCTTTGGAAAGAGGCCGGCTGCACGACCGAGCTCGATTATGTCGAGCAGACGAGCTGGTTGTTGTTCCTGAAATATCTCGACGATCTCGAAGAGGAGCGTGCGCTGAAGGCCGACCTGGCCGGCCGTGCATACGTCCCGATCATCGACGCCCCGCATCGCTGGAACCGCTGGGCTGCGCCGAAGGATGCCGCCGGCAAGCTGGACCATAATCGCGCTCTCACCGGGCCGGACTTGATCGGCTATGTGAATCGCGAGCTCTTCCCCTATCTGGAAGGGTTCAAGGGCCGCGCCACCGGTGCCGACACCATCGAGTACAAGATCGGTGAGATATTCGGCGAGATCCGCAACAAGTTCCAATCCGGCTACTCGCTGCGCGACGCGATCGATTCCGTCGACGAGCTGTCCTTCGGGACCCAGGACCAGAAGCACGAGCTTTCCGAGCTGTACGAAGCCAAGATCAGGAACATGGGCAATGCCGGGCGCAACGGCGGCGAATATTACACTCCGCGCCCGCTGATCCGCGCGATGATCAAGGTGGTGAAGCCGACCCTAAACGACACCATTTACGACGGTGCGGCCGGCTCATGCGGCTTCCTTTGCGAAGCCTATGACTATCTGCGGCCTCAGGCGAAAACGACCGCCGAGCGCGAACGGCTCCAGAAGCACACGTTCTTCGCCAAGGAGAAGAAGAGCCTCGCCTATGTAATCGGCACGATGAACATGATCCTGCACGGGATCGAAGCGCCGAACATCGTCCACACCAACACGCTGGCCGAACCGGTGCTGGACATTCAGGAAAAGGATCGCTTTGACGTCATCCTGGCCAACCCGCCTTTTGGCGGCAAGGAACGGCCGGAAATCCAGCAGAACTTCCCGATCAAGACCGGGGAGACCGCTTATCTGTTCCTCCAGCACTTCATCAAGTCGCTGCGCGCGGGCGGATCGGCGGCGGTGGTGATCAAGAACACCTTCTTGTCCAACACCGACAATGCCAGCGTAGCGCTCCGCCGTGAGCTCCTGGAAAGCTGCAACCTGCACACCGTGCTCGACATGCCCGGCGGTACCTTTCAGGGCGCGGGCGTCAAAACCGTAGTGCTGTTCTTCGACAAGGGCGAGCCGACCCGTAGCATCTGGTATTACCGGCTCGACCCCGGCCGCAACATGGGCAAGACCAACCCGCTGAACGATGCCGACATGACGGACTTCATCGCGCGGCAAGCGAGTTTCGCTGACGGGCCGAACAGTTGGAGCGTATCGGGGGATACGCTCGATCCCGTGACCTTCGACCTCACCGTGCGCAACCCTAATGCACCCGACGCCGAGGCGTTTCGCAGTCCGCAGGAGATACTGGACGAGATCGCGGCACTGGATGCGGAGAGCGCCGAGATACTGACGCGCGTAAGGGCATTGCTGTGACGGCGAGATGGAAAACTACAACTATTGGATCGGTATGCCGGGTAGTAGCCGGGCAGTCGCCGCCCGGTACGGCGTACAACGATCAAGCAATTGGGCTCCCATTTTATCAAGGCAAAAAGGAGTTCGGCGCTCAAGAGATCGGCGCCCCTTCTACTTGGACGACGGTCACGACAAAAATCGCCGAACCCAACGACATTCTTATGTCGGTGCGAGCACCTGTTGGTCCGGTAAATTTCATCCGAGAGCGAGCTTGCATAGGGCGGGGACTAGCGGCAATCCGACCATCCAGCGAAATTGACCGCGATTTCCTGTTTTACAATTTGTGGATGCGGCAGTCTGACATCGGCGGCAAAGAAGGCGCCGTTTTCGCATCGATCAACCGTAACGAGATTGCTGCTCTCGAAGTCCCCCATCCGCCCCTCGATGAACAGCGGCGGATTGTGGCGGCGCTGGATGAAGCCTTCGCCGCCATTGCCACCGCAACCGCCAACGCCGAAAAGAACTTGGCAAACGCGCGGAAATTGTTCGAAGCAACGGCCCGATCGGCATTCGAAGCCAACCTGACAGCAGGCGACTTTCAGACGGTGGCTGTCGAAGCACTTGCCGCCTCCCGCAAAGCGAGCATGAGAACAGGACCATTTGGCAGCCAATTGCTTCATAGCGAATTCGTTGATGATGGCATTGCCGTTCTGGGGATAGACAACGCCGTGGAAAATGAGTTTCGCTGGGGTAAGCGACGCTTCATCACGGAAGAAAAATTTCAGTCGCTATCGCGATTTTTGGTGCATCCTGGCGATGTGATCATTACCATCATGGGCACCTGCGGCCGATGCGCTGTCATCCCTGATGACATACCCAGAGCCATAAACTCAAAGCATCTTTTTTGCATTTCCCTCGATCAAAACCGATGCTTACCGGCCTATCTCCACGCCTATTTCCTGTACGCCCCTGATGCACGCGCCTATCTTGAAGAACGCGCGCAGGGTTCGATCATGGCGGGACTAAATATGGGCATCATCAGGGAAATGCCGGTTCGCCTGCCTTCGCTAGTCGCGCAGGCAAGACTGGTTCAGGAGACTGAAGCTGCAAAACTTTCAGCGGGCGTTCTCACGGCTCTCTACGAGAAGAAACTCGCGTTGCTGGTCGCCCTTAAACAATCTCTCCTCCGGAGCGCTTTCGCCGGCGAACTGGCGACAACAAAGCCGACGATCGCTGCACCCGCAAATGATGACTTCGCCACGCCAAAAGGGACAGCTCAGATCATCGCGCTGGCCTATTGGATACACAAAAGGTCGAACAGAGATAAAAGCTATAAGCACGTTAAGGCGCAGAAGTGTCTTCATAACATCGAGAATATTGCTGCAATAGACCTAGGCCGAAAACCAAGAAAATTTCCATATGGCCCTCACGATCCTGGCCATATGGCCCAAGCTGAAGCGTGGGCGCGCGAAAACGCCTTCTTCGAATTTGTACCGAGCTCTAGCGGCCCGGGTTTAGACTTTAAGAAGTTAGCAAATTATGATGCATTATTGACCGAGGCGGCTGCCGCGACAAAGCCATTCGAAGCAGCTATTCTGCGAGCGATAGAGCCGTTGGTTTCGATGAACATGGAAGAAGCTGAACTATTCGCTACCGTTCATGCAGCATGGAATAACCTCCTTCTTAAGGGGGCAAGAATCAGCGATGACGCCATCGTGAAAGAAGCGAGAGACAATTGGGATTCTGCAAAGCTCAGTATTCCACGCCAAGAGTTTCTCGATACGATTAGGCTGATCAAAGCGAAGCGGATGGAGCCGAATGGCATAGGCAAGTATGTCGGTGGCGGCCAAGCGAGCTTGTTTTGAATGAAGCCGAGACCCGCGCCGAACTGATCGACCCCGCGCTACGCGAGGCCGGTTGGGGCGTGGTCGATGGCAGCCGCACCCGGCGCGAGGTGATCGCGCCCGGCCGGATCATGGGCAAGGGCAAGCGCGCCCGCGCGCTCTCGTGCGATTATGTGCTGGTCTATCGCAACACCAAGCTGGCGACGCTGGAAGCCAAGGCGGCGACCAAGAGCTACACCGATGGCGTGGGGCAGGCGAAGGACTATGCCGTCCGCCTGCAATGCCGCTTCGCCTATGCCAGCAACGGCAAACAGATTTACCGCATCGACATGGAAACCGGCGCGGAAGGGGTGGTCGACGCGTACCCGAGCCCGCAGGAGCTGTGGGACGCAACCTTTGCCGAGGCGAACCGCTGGCGCGACCGCTTCGCGACTGTCGCCTATGAAACCGGCGGCGGACGTTTCGAGCCGCGCTATTACCAGCACAACGCCATCGAGCGGGTGCTGGAGGCAATCGCCGGGGACCGCGCCCGCGTGCTGCTGACGCTCGCCACCGGCACCGGCAAGACCGCCATCGCCTTCCAGATCGCGTGGAAGCTGTTTCATGCGCGCTGGAACCTGTCCGACTGGAAAGCATTGGGCGATCCGCAGCGCCACCCGCGCATCCTGTTCCTTGCGGATCGCAACATCCTCGCCGATCAGGCCTACAACAGTTTCTCCGCCTTTGATGACGGCGCGCTGGCGCGGATCACGCCCGCCGACATCAAGAAGAAGGGCGCGGTGCCGAAAAACGCGAGCATCTTCTTCACCATCTTCCAGACCTTCACCAGCGGCACCGACGCCAATGGCGATGCCGCACCCTATTTCGGCGATTACCCGCCCGATTTCTTCGACTGCATCATCATCGACGAATGCCATCGCGGTGGCGCGAAGGACGAAAGCGAATGGCGCGCGATCCTGGAGTATTTCGCGCCCGCCGTGCAGATCGGCCTGACCGCCACGCCCAAGCGCAGGAACAACGCCGATACCTATGCCTATTTCGGCCAGCCGGTTTACACCTATTCGCTGAAAGAGGGCATCAACGACGGCTATCTGACTCCGTTCAAGGTCCGTCAGATCGGCACCACCATCGACGACTATGTCTATACTTCCGACGATGCGGTGATCGAAGGCGAGGTGGAGCAAGGCAAGCGCTACACCGAAGGCGACTTCAACCGCACCATCGAAATCCGCGAGCGCGAGGCCTATCGCGTCCGCACCTTCATGGACATGATCGATCAGCGCGAGAAGACCATCGTTTTCTGTGCGACGCAGACGCACGCCGGCAACGTTCGCGACCTGATCAATCAGGTAAAGACCAGCGACAATCCCAACTATTGCGTCCGGGTTACGGCGGCGGACGGCGTGATCGGTGACCAGTGGCTGCGTACCTTCCAGGACAATGACAAGACGATCCCGACGATCCTGACGACCTCACAGAAGCTCTCGACCGGGGTCGATGCGCGCAACGTCCGCAACATCGTACTCATGCGGCCGGTCAATTCGATGATCGAGTTCAAGCAGATCATCGGGCGCGGGACGCGGCTGTTCGAGGGCAAGGACTATTTCACGATCCTCGATTTCGTGAAGGCCTATGAGCATTTCAACGATCCCGAATGGGACGGTGAGCCGCTGGAACCCGAGGCCCCCGGCGCGCCGCGGCCGAAGGGTGATCCGAAACCAAAACCAGAGCCACCTGAGGAGCCGGAGACGCCGAAGCAGAAGCTTGTCATTCGGCTGGCGGACGGGAAGGAGCGCAGCTTCCAGCACATCAGCGGGACAACCTTTTGGGATGCGAGCGGCAAGCCGATCTCAGCACAGCAATTTGTCGAGCAGCTTTTCGGCAGGCTGCCGGAGCTATTTCGCGACGAGGACGAACTGCGCCGCATCTGGAGCGATCCCGATACGCGCAAGGCGCTGACTGATGGTCTCGCGGAGCGCGGGTTCGCCGGCGAGCATCTGGCACAGATCCGCCGTATGATTGACGCGGAAGCGAGCGACCTATTCGACGTGCTGCGCTACATCGCCTTCACCAGGGCGCCGCTGAAGCGCGCCGAGCGGGCGGCGTCGCGGAGGGCTGACATCCTAGCAGGCCACGATCAAAACCAGGTGGAGTTCCTCGACTTCGTCCTGTCCCAATATGTTTCCGAAGGCGAGAATGAGCTTGAGCCCGGCAAACTGCCCGACTTGTTGGGCCTCAAATATGGCACGCCTGCTGATGCAGTCCGCCAGCTCGGTAACGTGAATGAGATCCGCAACACGTTTCGCGGATTTCAACACGAGCTCTACAAAAGCGATTAAAGGACGAAGCTGCGCTACATCGCGAACCGCTGACGTTCGGCGCGATGGATCCACGGTGACAGAGTAGCACTGTTGAAGCGGCGATCGGCGGGCGCGCCAAGCCAATCGGATCACCACGCAAGACATTCCCCACACAAAAGCGTACCCTCCCCAACACAGTCGGAAAAAAGGGGATCACGCATGCGCTACCTCCCGCTCACCGGCGCCGCAGCTTTGCTCGGCGCCGCGGTGATCGCCTGCCCTGCCCAGGCCCAGACTCACGCCTTTGGCACCGTGACCATGGTCCGCACCGGCTGGAACGCCGAAGTCTTCGCGGTCGTGCTCAACGTGCCGGTGCAGAATCCGGCGCGGTGCGCGACGCCGGACGGCTATCTGACCGAGGGATCGCTGCCGGGATATCGCACCTATCTGTCGGCGGCGCTGACGGCCTTTGCCAACAAGGGCCCGGTGCAAGTGGTGGTGGATGACCGCGTGTGCCTGATCGGGCGACCCAAGCTGATCGGCATCAATTTGACGCGCTGACGCGCTTTCGATGTCCGCGTTTTCCACGTCGCCAGGCGATACCGCCTGACGAGAAACTGCTCTTGAGGGAGTGACGGCGATGACGGTTCGGCCAGTCTGGTTGCTCGCGCTCGGCCTTGCGGCGCTGTTCGGGCTCGGCGCGCCCGCCGCCGCGCAGCCGCAGAATTGCCGCGACACGCCGGAGGGGCGGATCTGCACGGTGCAGCAGCCGATCACGGCGGGAGTGCCGGTGACGCCGGCGATCCAGCAGGCGCTGGGGCTGGTGACCGTGAACCTGCCCGGCGGGACGTGCAGCGGCACGTTGCTGAACCCCTATTGGGTGCTCACCGCCCGGCACTGCGTGAGCGCGGCCGGAACCGCGAGCGGCGTGGCGCTGCTCGATCCCTCGCAGCTGACAGTCACCGCGGTGTGGACATTGGCGGTCGGCACGCCGGGGCGGATCCGCGATTTCGACGAGAATTTGCGCCGGATGAGCCTGGGCTCGACCTTGCCGGTGCTCGACATGGCGATGATCGAGCTGGGCGGCGCCGATTTCGGCACGAACGTCGCGCTGCTGCTGCCGTACAGCGCGGCTGGCGGCGCGCTCGACAGCCTGGTCGCGACGCGGCTCGCCACGACGAACAGCGTCAATCAATATGGCCAGGGCCTGTCGAGCTTCGCGAGCGGCGTGTTCGGGACACCCTCGGCGGTATTGGGCACCGGCGGCGGCACCTATCGCACGGCGGTGTTCATCCCGACGTCGATCAGCGACACCGGCTATGTGCTCGCGCTCAACGCCAGCAACCAGGTGGGGCACGCCGGCGACAGCGGCGGCGGCACGATCCTGACCATTGGCGGGCGCACTTATATCGCCGGAGTGCAATCGACCTGCTCGCCGGCCGGCTATCTGCCGTCGGTGCCGGGCCAGCCCGCGACGCCGGCGCTATGGCCGTTCGCGACGGGCATCTCGGCGTGCCAATATATCTCGGTCGAGCCGTTCACGCGCGAGATCGGGCAGCGGCTGGCGCAGCTGCCGTGCCGCGATGTGGGGCCGTGCACGGTGCCGGCGATCGTGGAGGCGGCGTTTCGATAGGCAATGCCGCCGCTATTTCCTAGCAACTGGGCCCGGTCGATCTTCCTCAAGGCGCGCGCTCCCCAAGCACACCGTCGCCTCAACCCCTTTCGTACACCCACCGCCCCGCAACCATCACCCGCACCGCCCGCGTTTCCCGCAGCCCCACGCCTGCCCCCTCCCCAGCCGCCAGCACATCGCGATCCAGCACCACCAAGTCCGCCGCCTTCCCCACCTCGAGCGTCCCCCGCTCGGCCTCGTCCCCAGCCAGCCAGGCTCCGCCCCAGGCCGCGCAGCGGAGCGCCTCGGTCACGGCGATCGCCTGGCCCGGCGCCACCGGCCGGCCGCCGATCGACGTGCGCGCCACGGCTTCCCAGATCGGCCAGAACAGCGACACCGGCACATTGTCGGTTTCGAGACCCACGGGGATGCCGGCGTCGATCAGCTGGCGCATCGGCGCGATTTCGTTCGGGCGGTTCGCGAGGCGGCCGGTCAGCATCGCGTCGCCGTTCTTGTAGATGCTGGGGTTGAGATGCGCGCCGACGCCCAGGCCGAGCCGCGCGATTTGGTCGATTTCGCGCGGCGTCGCGTCGGTGACATGACTGAGCACCCAGCGGCGGTCGCGCAGCGGGACTTCGCGGTTGACCGCCTCCAGCACGTCGAGCGCCTTGGCCGCGAGGCCGAAGTTGATGAACAGCCGCACGTCGTGGCGGGCGCAGGCCAGCGCGATCGGGCGGAACGCCTCGGGCGTGACGCCGGTCGCATAGTTGAACCCGGCCCAGCCGGTGTTCGGCGCGAAGCTGGAGCGCAGCACGTCGGACGGGCGCTTCTGGAACTGCACATAGAGGCCGGCGGTCGACAGGCGGCCGCTCGCCGATCGCGCCTGCCGCGCGGCGATGGTGCGGACCGCCCCGTCGATGTCGGCGAGATCGGCGTCGCTCCAGACATGGCTGGCCGGCAGCACTGCGCGCATGTGGATGCGGCCGGCGGCGTCGGCGGCGCGCCAGGCGTGGAGCGCTTCGTCGGCGACGCCGTGCGCCTCGACCACCGCAGTCGTGCCGCAGGCGTGATAGGCCGCGGCGGAAGCGGGCAATGTGCGCATCCGGTCGGCGGGCGAGAGGCGCGTTGCGGCGCGGAACCACAGCAGCTCGGCGAGCGGCTGATATTCGCTCTCGACGATCACGCCGGTCGGGTCGCCCGCGGCGTCGGTCTCGAGCCGGATCATCGGCAGCGGCGGGCGCGTGGTGCGATCGATCCCGGCGAGCGCGAGCGCACGGCTGTTGGCGCAGGAGACGATCGGCAGCCGCGTGGTCCAGAAGCCCCAGACGCAGCGGATCAGCACCGGGCGGCCGCCGGCGGGCCTGTCGAGATCGTGCCGCGTCGGCCAGCGCCCCTCAGCGAGGGCATCGGGCCGATTGTCGAGATATTCGGGCGGGGTGCCGATCGGCATCGTCACGATCCACGCACCCGGCGGCGCGCGGCGGGCGAGATCGGCGATGCGGTCCTGGATATCGGCGATCGAGCGCACCGGCCCGAGCGCGGGATAGACCGACTTGAGCCCCTCGCGGTCCAGATGCGCATGGCCGTCGGTCAGGCCTGGAGTCACCATGCGCTCGCCGAGATCCTCCAGCCGTGTGCGGGCGCCGCGCAGGCGCATCGCGTCGGCAGTACTGCCGATCGCGGCGATACGGCCGCGGCGGATCGCGACGGCCTGAGCGGTGCGGCCGGCGCCGTCCAGCGTCAGGATGCGGGCATTGTGGAGGATCAGGTCGGGCGCCGCATCCACGGCGGCGGGCGCGCGGTGCGGCGCGGCCGCTCGGGGGACGAGCATGGCGGCGCCTGCGCCTTTCAGTACGTCTCGCCTGCTGCTCACGCGAACGCCTCCGGTTCGGCGGGCGATGTCCGCCGGGGTTGCGGGAGGGTATAGGACGGGCGGTCGGATTCCGTACAGGGGTGGTGCGGGAGCGGGGCTATTGCAGTGGGGTTTCCACGATCCTGCCCCGCCAGGGCAATGAGATTCACATATCTACATCGGCGCCAATTCGAGCTGATGGCCAACCCGCGCAAGGCCAGTCTACCATCGTCATCCCCGCGAAAGAGCGTCGGGTTGGACGTGCCCCGCACGTCCAAGGATCGTCCGGGGGATGCGCAGGCACGCCGTGCCCTCGGCACGGCTGCGGTTCGCGAAGCGAACCGCACCAGCGCATCCGGCCCGACACTGACCCAGAGCAGCGAGCGACGTCCCTCTTGGACCTGGGTCCCCGCTTTCGCGCATAAGCGCTAACTTTGAGGGATTGCGCGCACAATCCCCCTCTTCGTCATTCCCGCGAAAGCGGGAAACCAGGGCCACACGCGACGTACTACGCCACCCTGGGTCCCCGCTTTCGCGGGGATGACGGTTCGGGGGGAGGATAAGTTAGCGGACATGCGCTTTCGCGGGGATGACTGGTGTGGGGTTGGGCTCTCCAGCAAATATGTGAGTCCGATAACCCGCCAGGGGGCGGATTAAGAAGGGCCACAATCCCAAATGTGATTGTGCTGAGTGCGCAAGGGTGATGCGATGGGTGCGAAACGGAGCGGGAGGAGGTGCCGAATGCAGGGTTCCGACACGGGGCGCCGGCGGCGCGGGGGCGCATGGGGGCTGGTCGCTGCGGTCCTGCTGCTCGCCTGCCCTGCCCCGGGCTACGGACAGGCGGCGGCGCCCGCGACGCCCACGCCGGCGCGCGACGGGAGCCATGATTTCGACTGGGAAATCGGCACCTGGACGACCAAGCTGCGCTATCTGGCGGCGCCGTTGACGGGATCGACAAAGTGGATCGAGTTCAGCGGCACCAGCGTGGTGCGGCCAGCGCTAGGCGGGCGCGCCAATCTGGTCGAGCTTTCGGTGGCGGCCGGGTCGACGAAGATCGAAGGCATGTCGCTGCGGCTCTACAATCCCCAGGCGCATCAATGGACGCTCAACTTCGCGAATATCCGGAGCGGGCTGCTCACGTCGCCGGTGACGGGCGCGTTCGACGGCAAGGGGCGCGGCGTCTTTTATGGCGTCGACAGCGCCAACGACAGCACGGTGCTGGTGCGCTTCGTGATTTCGGACGTGACCGCAAATTCGGCGCGGTTCGAACAGGCCTATTCGGCGGATGGCGGCGTGACCTGGGAGACGAACTGGATCGCGGTCGATACTCGTCGCTGAGCTGCGTTGCCGGCCCCGTACTGGCTCGCTCCCCCGGACGAGATTTTTGCATTGCAGCGGAACCTTTCCTTCCCTGGCGCATTCGCGCGCGTGCCTGCCCTGGACCGCAGGTGCGTAAATTTATTTGGGGATAGCAATGGGGAAGCGATGGATGGCGGCGCCGCTGTGCGCCGTGGCGATGCTGTTGGCGCCGGCGTGCTGGGGATCGGCCGCACGACATGACGACGATGGAGCCCGCGAAGCGCGTGCGGCGTCCCCCCAGCCATGGGGACCGGACACCCAAGGCTGGGCCCTCGCGCTGGGAGCGTTCGCCTTTTTCGGCACCGTGCTGCGCTCGGCCAAGGACCGCTGAGCGCGCGTGCCGGTCGCGCTGCCGCCGGATCGGCGGCGGCAGCGTGCAACCTTCCGGTCGCTTGCGGAGCTTTACCCTTCAACAACGGCATTCGGAAGGTAAGATCATGGGATTACTTATTCTTTTGGTCGTCGGCGGCGTTATTGGCTGGGTCGCCAGTCTGATCATGCGTACCGACGCGCAGCAAGGCGTGTTCATGAACGTGGTCGTCGGCATCGTCGGCGCATTGGTCGCCGGGTTCCTGATCACTCCGCTGATCGGCGGCGCGCCGATCACTAGCGGCGATTTGAGCGTGACGTCGATTCTGGTGTCGCTGCTGGGTTCAGTGGTGCTGCTCGGCATCGTCAATCTGTTCCGCCGCGGGGCAGTGCGGTAAGCATTCCTCCGGACCGGAGCGGCAATCGCTCCGGCGCGCGCAGCGGCCGGTCGTCCTTGGACGACCTGCCGTTGGCGATTCTGGGGGGTGGTTTGGATGTGTGTTGTCCGGCGTTGGCCGGGGCCGAGAGCGTGGAGCCTTAACCTGAACCGTCATCCCCGCGAAAGCGGGGACCCAGGGCCACACGCGATGTCCTTTGCGACCCTGGGTCCCCGCTTTCGCGGGGATGACGGGAAGTGGGTCAGGTTTTGCACGATGCTTTAGGGCCACTAGCGATAGAGCCACTAGCGACGTCGCCCGAGACTCCTTGGTCCCTGCTACCGCAGCGGAACTGGTCGATCCCAAGCAATGCGGAACGCCCTATGGCTTGATCTCGACTCCCAGGTCGCGCTTGTAGAGGGCGGTGTAGAGGTCCCATTGGGCGGGCGTCAGCGCTGGGCCGGTGGCGGATTTGTCGTTGAATTCGAGTTGCATCACTTCGCCGGGCTTGACCGCGGTGATCTTCTGCCATTTCGGCAGGCCGGGGCCGTTGGGGTCGCCGGTCTTCGCGAAGTTGGTCCAATAGCTGCCGACCTGGTCGGCGAGCTTGTTCTCGGCGGGATCGTCCTTGGTCAGCGTGGGCGAGCTGCCGTCGGGGATTTCGCGGAGCTGGTCGAGGCTGTGGAAGACATAGGGGAGCTCGGCGGCGTGGCTGGCGCCGGTGGGCTTCTTGCCGGGGTCGGCGGGCGGGCGGTGGATGAACTGATAGGCATAGCCGGTGCGGCCGGCATGCGCCTGATAGCGCGCGTAGATCTGGGCGTAGAAGCTGAGCCCGTCGGTGAACGGACGCGTCGCGGCGGCGACGGCCTGCTCGTCGGTGGCGACGGGATAGGCTTTGGTGCCGAGGTCGGCCAGGTCCTTCCAGCGCTGCGCGGCGCCGGCGTTCCAGCGCTCGGCGGTCATGGCCGGGCCGGCGCCGCCGAATGCGAAGCTGCTGCCTTCGTCGCCGTTCGAGCCGGCGAGCACGTCGACCTTGTTCTGGCGGCCTTCGGCGAAGGTTTTGGCGAAATCCTCGGGCGCGATCCAGCCGTCGACGATGATGCCCTGGGCGCGGATGGCGAGCAGCTTGTCGGCGGGGAGTGCGCGCAGATCGGCGAGGCTTTTGGCGCCGAGCTTTTCGGCATTGGCTAGCGTCGCCTTTTCGGCGTTTTCGCGCGTCTGCATCTTCACGGGAAGGAGGCCGCCCCAGGCGCCGCTTTCGGAGATCGCGCGCCGGAACAGTCCCTTGGCGACCGGCGAGCCGACCAGCGCGGCCGAAATGCACGCGCCCGCGGACTGGCCGAAGATCGTGACATTGGCGGGGTCGCCGCCGAATTGGGCGATATTCGCCTGCACCCATTTGAGCGCGGCGATGCCGTCGGACAGCGCCTGGTTGCCCGAGGCCTTGTGCGGTGATTCGGCGGTGAGCTCGGGGTGCGAGAGGAAGCCGAATGCGCCGGTGCGATAGTTGAGGGTGACCAGGATCACGCCTTTTTTCGCGAGCGCGTCACCCTCGGAGAAGGGCATGTTGCCGCCACCCTCGGCATAGGCGCCGCCGTAGAACCAGACCATGACTGCGCGCTTCTCCCCTGGGGCCTTGGCCGGAGTCCAGATGTTGAGCGTGAGGCAGTCTTCGGATTGCTGGGGGCTGTTCGGCAAGTCGGTGGCGAGGTTGGGGAACGGCCGTGCCCCTCCGCGCGGCTGGATGCAGACGTTGCCGTATCTGGTGCCGTCGCGCACGCCCTTCCAGGCGAGCGGCGGCATCGCCTCGCGGAAGCGGAGGTTGCCGATCGGGGGGGCGGCGAAGGGGATGTTCTTGAAGACGGTGACGCCGTCGAACTTGCCGGGGGCGCCGCGGATGGCGCCTTGTCTGGTCTTGACGGTCGTGGGGAGTGCGGCGTGGGTGGCGGTGGCGCATGATGCGACGCCGAGGGCGACGGCGATGGCTGTCGTGGCTTTCATGGGCGGTTTCCTTCCCCTGTTCGTTGTTCTTGGCGGGTGCGCTTCGGCGGTCGGCCGGACTTGTTCCCACAGGCGCTCATTTCCCCCCAAACCGTCATCCCCGCGAAAGCGGGGACCCAGGGCCACACGCGACGTCCTCTGCTACCCTGGGTCCCCGCTTTCGCGGGGATGACGGGGGATCTTTGAGCGTGCGCGCCTAGGCTCCGGGCCCGCTGCGGCTTACTTCTTCTTCTTTTTGCCGTCGGCGGCTGCCGCAGCCGCTGTCGCCGCGTCCGCATCTGCCTTGGCCTTCGCAGCATCGGCGTCGGCCTTCGCCTTGGTGGCGGCTTCGGCGGCCTGGGCACGCTGCGCGCGGGATGCCTTGATGTAGTTGGCGACCTGGATATCGCCTTCGTGGCAGGCATATTCGAACATGCCGTATTTCTCGTTGCGCTGCCAATCGAGGCGGACAGTGAACGGCTTGGTGTAGATCACCGGGTCGCTGTAGGTCATTTCGTAGATGATGCTGTCGGGGCCCGACATGGTGAGCTTTTCGAGCACCCTGGCCTGGGGGCTCATCACCACGGTGTTGTTGGGCGGCACGCCGATCGTCGCCATGTTGAGCGGCGACGAGCCCTGGCGGATGTGATCGGTTTCGATCACCAGCGTATTGCCTTCCCAATGGCCGCGGCTGTTGCCCATCCAGCTGGTGACGCCGGCGGGCCAGGTCTGGGCGTTCTTGCCGAGCGGAATGATGCGCGCGTCGTGGATCATCTCGAGGCTGATCACGAAATAGCCCGGCGCCTGGAAGATCTGGATGCCGTTGTTGTAGCGGAACGGCAGCATCGAGGCCGGGAAACCGCGCGTGACGCAGCGGTCCCAGGCGTCGAAGTCGTTGATCCAGTCATAGCTCTGGCCGGCGACCCAGCTCGAGCGGCCGATCGAATTGAGGCGCTTGCCGGTCGGCGTGAGCTCCGGCAGGCGGCCGTCTTCGGGATCGACCAGCAGCGAAGTGCGGCGGCCGGCGCCGGTCATTTCGACCCAATTGCCCATGCCGAGCTTGTTGCTCTTGGTCTCGTTCGCCGCGGCCTGGCGCGAGCGGTCCATCGCCTTTTCGCGCGCCTGATATTCCTCTTCGGTGAGGAACACGCGCTTGCCCTGCGCCACGGTGCGCTGGAACGGCAGCCCGCCGAGCGAGTCGATCGGCCAGGTGCCGCGCATGTCGGGATCGCCCCAGGCAGTGCGCTTGGGATTATATTTGGGATAGGGCGGCAAATGGTAGAGATCGAGCGTGTCGGTCGCGGCGGGCTTGGCGGCCGGCGCCGCCGCCTGCTGGGCAAAGGCCGATCCCGCCAACGCCGTGCCGGCGAGAATCGCCGCCGCCATGGCCATGCGAATCGTGGAAGTGATCATTGCGCTTTCTCCTGTCTCCCAGCGCGGCGCGCGCGCGACGATGCGATGCAATCTGCTATTGGGTTCATGGCTGGCCGGCGGCCGGCAGCGCGAACGCGACATATTGGTTGGGGCCGGCGGGCGGCTGGTTCTTGGCACTGGCGAACAGGCCGATGCCGCCGACCGGCACGACGATGAATTCGCGGCCGCCGGCTTCGTAGACCGCGGGCACGCCTTCGCTGGCGGCGCCGAGATTGGCCTCCCACAAGATCTTGCCGGTATCGGTGTCGCGCGCGCGGAACTTGCGGTCGGACGACGTGCCGATGAACATCAGCCCGCCGGCAGTGATCACCGGCGAACCGCGCGGCGCGTGGCTGCCGGTATCGTTGATGCCGAGCTGTTCGAGCGGGAGGATGTCGCCGTTGGGCACCTGCCACAGGATCTCGCCCGAGTTCATGTCATAGGCCGTGATCGTCGACCAGGGCGGGCCGATCGCCGACAGGCTGTTCGACTGGAGCATGAAGTCGATGCCGCCCTGATAGGGCTGCACGTCGCCGCCGGCGTTGGGCATGTTCGCAAGCGACTGCGGCTTGGTGTCGAGCGTGAGCTTGTCGAAGGTCGGCAGCTGCTTGGCCATGACGAAGAAGCGGCGCTTGACCGGATCGACCGCCGAGGTGCCCCAATTGGCGCCGCCATTGTGGCCGGGCATCGAGATCGTGCCCTGCAGGCTGGGCGGCGTGTAGAGCCCTTCGTTGCGCGCGGTCTTGAACAGCGCATGGACCTTGTCCTTGTCCGCCTGGGGCAGATAGGGGTTGATCTCATCCTCAGTGAATTTCTGGCGGGCGAAGGGCTTGGGCCAGGTCGGGAACGGCTGAGTCGGCGAGGCCTGTTCGCCGGGGACGTCGGATTTGGGAACCGGGCGCTCCTCGATCGGCCAGATCGGCGTGCCGGTGCGGCGATCGAGGACATAGACGAAGCCCTGCTTGCTCGCCTGGACGAGGATCGGGACCTGCTTGCCGTCGCGCGTGATCGTCAGCAGCTTGGGCGCCTGGGGGAAATCATAGTCCCAGAGATCGTGGTGGATCGCCTGGAAGTGCCACAGCCGCTTGCCGGTCCTGGCGTCGAGCGCGAGGATCGAGTTGGCGAAGAGATTGTCGCCCTTGCGATTGCCGCCGTAGAAATCGTAGCGCGCCGTGCCGGTGGGGATGTAGACGATCCCCAGTTCCTGATCGACCGTCGATTCCGACCAATTGTGGATGCCGCCGATCTTGTCGTGATCGGGCACGTCGGGCCAGGTGTCGTAGCCGAACTCGCCCTTTTGCGGCACGGTGTGGAACACCCACAGGAGCTTGCCGGTGCGGATGTCATAGGCGTGGATGTCCGCCGGGGCCGAGGCATAGCTGGCGCCGCCCGCGGGCAGCGACATCACGATGATGTCCTTGTAGACGCGGCCAGGATTGTCGGTCTGGAGCGCGCGGACCTTGGTGATGTCGCCGGCCAGGCCGACGCGCAAGTCGACTTTGCCGTCGGTGCCGAAGGTCTCGACCGGATCGCCGTTCTCGGCATTGACCGCGCGGAGATTGCCGTCGGCGACGAACAGCAGGCGACGGTCCTTGCCGTCCCTGCTTTCCCAATAGTTCATGCCGCGCTGGCCGATGCGGCCGAGCCCCTTGTGGCGCCACAATTCCTTGCCGGTCGCGGGGTCGAGCGCGACCACGGCGTCGCCGACCGCGATGTACATCACGTTCTTGACGATGATCGGATTGAAGTGCGGGCTGGCGCCGGGTCCGGTCGGGAAGGTCCAGGCGACCTGGAGCTTGGCGACATTGGTCCTGTCGATCTGCGCGAGCGACGAATATTGCGAGCTGTCGCCGCCGCTGAGATACTGGTCCCAGCCGGCGAAATCGAAGGTCGCGCCCGGCACCGGCGCCGACTTTTTCTGTGCGATCGCGCTGCCGCCGATCGTGAGAGTCGCGATCGCGGCGAGGCCCGCACCGAGAGTCCGACGATAGGCCGAAGAACTCCGCATCCGTTGCTGCACCCTGCCCCCCTTGCTGCTTCTACGGCCGGTCTTTGAATCCGTTCGCCGGCTAAGCAATGCCTAGCCGAGAAATTGTGACGTTGACAACGATTCTTCGAACCCAAGGACGTGCAGGACGCGGCGAACCGCTCTGCCCAGGCACGTGGGTCGTGAGCCAAGCGCTGGGGTGCGCGGACAGAGTCAACGATTTGTCTTGAATCAGAAGTGTATCGGGGAGGAGGCTGCGCGAAGCGGCAGTTTCAGGTGCCGCCGTTCAGCGCAGCCGAACGGTGGCGTCCGCGCCCAAAATCTGCAGCGCGGTCCCGGCCATGCCGCCGGTGACCGACATCGATGGGCGCCGGCCGAAATCGCGGAAGCTGAGCACGATCATCTGGTCGGTGTAGGAACCCGGCGTCGGCGGCGGATTCGGCATTTCGCGCGCGCCGGTGAAGTCGCGCCAATAATCGGCGCTGGCGGTCGGAGTCGCGGCAATATCCTCGTCGGTGACCCCTCCCATGAAGCGCGCGCGCACGCGCGGTGCACCGCCGGCGGTGAAGTGGAGCAAGGCGAGCGACGGCCGCAACGGCTTGAATCCGGCAGGTGTCGGGGCGACCGCCAGGATCGGCGCGAGCGGAGCGCCGCGCCGCGCGAGCTGGCGATCGGTGAGTGCGGCGTCGAGCATCAGCAGCGAGACACTCGGCGGAGCCTGGTGCAACCTGTTCGGGAGCGCGCCGGCATCGCATGGCAGACCGATCGCAACCACGGCGATCGTACTCGCGAGCACGCGCATAGCATCCTCCAGACAGGCGGGAGGATGACGCAGAACCGTGGTCAACGCAATCTAATGCCGGTTCAGCAGAGCCGAAACGGCGGCCGCTTCGACGCAGCCGAAACGACTAAACCGCCGGGGCGATGCCCCGGCCGGCGATCACTTCTTGGCGAGGCTGAGGCTGCCGAAACGCTTGTTGAAGCGCGCGACCTGGCCACCCGCGTCGAGCAGGCGCTGATTGCCGCCGGTCCAGGCCGGGTGTGCGAGCGGATCGATGTCGAGCTGCATCGTGTCGCCTTCCTTGCCCCAGGTCGAGCGCGTCTCGAACACGGTGCCGTCGGTCATCTGGACCTTGATCATGTGATAGTCGGGGTGAGTCGCTTTTTTCACGTGCAATTCCTTGGAAGTGCCGCCGGTTTCCGACCGGCAGCGGACGCGGGCGCGTAGCAGAGGGGGCGGGTCTGCGCAACCTTCTGCCTTGGGTTCCGAACAGGGTTCACGCGGAGGCGCGGAGGCACGGAGGAGATACGATGGTGGCTGGATGCCATGTCGACGGCATCACGCGCGGAGCGCTTCTCAAATACGCGCGAAGATGCGAAGACGCAAAGGCGTTCGCCCACGCCGATCGTGCGGCTGCCACCAAACTCCGCGCCTCCGCGCCTCCGCGTGAATCAAACTTCTTCGCGTCTTCGCGTGAACAAATAAACTTACGCCGGCTTGGGCGGGTCCGCGATCATGGCGGTGAATTCGCATTCGGCGGCGAGGTCTTCGCCGATGAAGGCCTTGCCGGCGAATTTGCACACGCGCGCGCGCTTCTGGAGGAATTCGACCTGCAGCCGCAGAAGTACGCCGGGTTCGACCGGCTTGCGGAACTTCACGCCGTCGATCGACATGAAATAGACCAGCTTGCCGGTGCCGGCGAGGCCGAGCGATTCGACCGCGAGCACGCCGGCGGCCTGCGCCAGCGCCTCGACGATCAGCACGCCCGGCATGATCGGCCGTCCCGGGAAATGCCCCTGGAAGAAGCCTTCGTTGATCGTGACCGCCTTGATCGCGACGATCGACTGATCGCGCACCAGGCTTTCGACGCGATCGACGAGCAGCATCGGATAGCGATGCGGCAGCGCCGCCATCACGCGCGCGACATCGAACGGGCCGAGGGCGCCCGACCCGTTCGCGCCGCCTTCGGCCTCGCTCATCGACCCTGCGGCTGCGGCCGGGTACCGGCCGGAGCGGGCGTGGCGGGGCGAGGCGCGACCGGAGCCGGTGCCGCCCCTGCCGGAGCCGCGCCGGCGCCCTGCTGTGCAGCCTGCTGCGCGGCCGCGGCGCGCGCCTGCTCGAACTGCTGGAACAGCTGCACGGCCTGTTGCGATGCCTGCCAATTGGCCGGAGGCGCGATGCTGACCGTCGGCGCCAGCCGGTCGATCTCGACCTTGACGTCGTTGGTGATATCCGCGGCGGGCTGGCCGAACAGCACGGCGTCGGCGCTCAGCACGAGCGGGATCTTCTTGGTGTTGACGACATTCTGCATCGCTTCGGTGTAGCGAGTCATGATCTGCTCGATCGCATAGACCTCGGCACGCACCATCGGCTGGTTGAGCCGCGACAATTCGGCTTCGGCATTGGCCTGTGCCGTCTTCAGCCGATCGATCGCGGGATTCTTGGCCGCCTGCGCTGCCTGGATCTCGGCTTCGGAGATCTGACCGTCCTTGTTGGTGTCGAGCGGCGACGCCGCCGCCTTGATTTCGGCCTGGAGCGCAGTGCGGCGTGCGCCGACCTGATCGAGCTGCGTCTTGTAGGTCGTACCGATCGTGCCGACCGCAGCGCCGAGCGCCTTGGCACTGAGGATCGCCGTCGCCGGATCGATCACGGCGACCGAGCTGACCTGGGCCGAAGCTGGCAGCGCGAGCAGCGCGCCGCCGGCGAGCAAGCCGGAAACGAGAAGTTTGTGGAAACTGGTCATCAGAATTGCGTCCCTACGTTGAAAGTGATGAGTTTGGTGTCGTCGCCGGGGGCCTTGACCAGCACCTTGGCGATATCGATGCGCAGCGGCCCGAACGGCGAGTTCCAGTCGACGCCGAAGCCGACCGAGATACGCGGCTTCGCCGTGTTGCCGACGAAGCGTTCGAGATAGAGATTGGTGTTGAGATAGGGCGAATTGACCGACGCGCCCGCGCAGGCACCGCCGAAGGTGTCGGCATAGCCCGTGACGCAAGTGGTATAGGCGCCGGGGTGATTGGCGTCGGTCGTCGGCACTTGGAACAGCGGCCGGCCGGTGGGCTGACCATTGTCGGTTACCTGCGGGAAATAGATCGTCGGCGAACCGTCCTTGTTGTACAAGAGCTTGCCCTGAGGATCCGTCGCCTGCGTAAAGCTGCTTGCCGGAAGCGGCTTGGTGATGCCCCAGAGACCACCGATCTGAGCGAAGATCGAAGGCCGCAGACCCATTTCACGCGCGCCGGCGCCAAGCGGGATCTCGAGCTCGGCTTTGCCGAGATAATACATCCTGCCGCCGAGCGCGTCGTTGTAGATCGAGTTCTTGTCGGTCGTGAGCAGCTGCGTGCCCGCCTTCGGATCGCCGAGATAGGGGATGCGCTGGACGCGCGGACCGACGCCGCGAATGTCGAAGCCGCGGAACTGCGGCTCGCCGAGATAGAAGCGATCGGTGATGCGCACCGCGTCGACGCCCGCCCCCGGCGCCTTTTCGAGCGCCTTGATCAACCCGCCCTCGGCCGCGAGCGAGAAGATGAAGCCCTTGCCGACGCTCCAGAATTTGGTCGCGTCGGCGCGCAGGCGAAGGTAGCGCACCTGGCCGCCGAGCCCGGCGATGTCGACGCCGGCGATGATGCGCTGCCCGCGCGACGGACGCAGCCGGCTGTTGAGACTGTCATAGATCAGCGACGTGCCGATCAGCGACGTCAGGCGATTGCCGACGGCCTCGCAATAATAGCGGCCGGCCTGCGCGAAATTGCAGGTATCCGGGATACCGTCACCGTTGGTGTCGATATAGAAAGTGTTCCTGTCGAGGCTGACGTCGTCCTTCGAGATCTGATAGCGCGTCGACAGCGTCCAATATTCGGTGAGCGGCACACCGATCACGAACTGGGCACCGGTCGAAATCTGGCTGTAAGTCGTGTTGCGGCTGTCGCCGATATAGTTGAACGAATTATAGTCGCGCCGGAACAGCGTGACGCCGGCGGCCATGTTCTTGTTGAACAGATAGGGCTCAGTGAAGCCGACCTCCGCCGACTTCGAATAGCTCGACCAGTCGACCGAGAGATGCAGGTCCTGGCCGCGGCCGCCGAAATTGCGTTGGCGCACAGAGCCTTGGAGGATGAACTTCTCAAGGCTCGAGAAGCCGGCCGAGAGCGTCAGCTCTCCGCTCGGCTTTTCCTCGACGTTCGCGGCGAGGATCACGCGGTCGGGCGACGAGCCCGGCTTCTGCTCGATCTCGAACTTGTCCTGGAAGAAGCCGAGCGAGTTGATGCGGTCCTGCGAGCGCTTGACCGAGAATTGGTTGAACGCATCGCCTTCGGACAGGCGCATCTCGCGGCGGATCACCTTGTCCTTGGTGACGCGATTGCCGGTGATGTCGATCTTCTCGATATAGGTCCGGTTGGCCTCGCCGATGTGGAAGTTGATCTTCATCGTGAGGTTGTCACGATCGGGATCATACTCCGGCTTCACGTCGGCGAAGGCATAGCCATAGGTGCCGGCGAGCTCGGTCAGCGAGTCGATCGTGTCCTCGACCTTCTTGGCGTTGTACCACTGGCCCTGCTTGATCGCGAGCGTCGAGGCAACGCGCTTGCCGTCGAAATCGCGGATGTCGCTGTCGACCGTGATCGGTCCGAAATGGTAGCGCTTACCCTCTTCGACGACATAGGTGATGATGAAATCGCGCTTGTCGGGAGTGAGTTCGGCGACGGCCGAGATCACGCGGAAATTGGCGTAGCCCTGAGTCAGGTAGAATTGCCGCATCTTCTGCTGGTCATAGGCCAGCCGGTCCTGGTCATAGCTGGTGTTCGAGCTGAACAGATGCTTGAGCGACGCGACGCGCGTCGCCATCTGGTCGCGCAATTTGCTGTCCGAGTAGACCTCGTTGCCGATGATGTTGATCTGGCGGACCTTCGACTTCGGCCCTTCATGGACTTCGAACACCACGTCGACGCGGTTCTGGTCGAGGCTGACCATCTTCGGCTCGATCTCGGCAGCGAAGCGGCCCTGGCGGCGGTAGAGTTCGATCAATCGCGCAACATCGGCGCGGACCGCAGTGCGCGTGAAGATCTGGCGCGGCTTGAGCTTGATCTCCTTGTCGATCTTGTCCTGCTTGAGGTTCTTGTTGCCCTCGAAGATCACCCGGTTGATGACCGGGTTTTCCTTGACGCGGATCACGAGGTCGCCGGAGTCCGGCGTCGCGATCTCGACGTCGGCGAGCAGGTCGCTCGCGAGCAGGTCCTTGATCGCCTGGTCGACGATCTCCGTGTTGTAGGGCTGGCCGACGCGCAGCCTGGTGTAGGACAGCACCGTATCTTCTTCGAGGCGCTGCGCACCCTCGACGCGGAGCGAGCGGATGACGCGCGTCTGCAACGGGGCGACCGGCGGCGCGGCGGGCGCGGCGGCTTGTGGCGCCGGCGCGGCGGCGACGGGCTGCGGTGCCGCCTGTGCCTGCGCATGGGCGGATGTCGCGATCCCCGAAAGCATCGTGCTCGCAAGCAGCGGCGCCACGGTGCGCACAGCTAAAAATCCTGACTTGATCGCCGTCACCATCCACCCCAGTAGGAAAACCCCGGTTGCTTCAACGAAGGGCCGCAAGCGGCCCTGCCCCAACCGCCTCAGCCGATCAAGCCGGCCAGATTCTTCCAGACGCCGAAGCTGCCCAGATCATTGAACGTCACGAGCAGCATCAACGCGAGAATCGCCGCGAGCCCGCCGCGAAATGCCCATTCCTGCACCTGCGGCTCGACCGCGCGCCGCCGAATCCCTTCGATCGCATAGAAGAGCAAATGCCCCCCATCGAGGACCGGAACTGGCAACAGGTTGATGAATCCGAGATTAATCGACATCGACGCAATGAACAGAATCAGCTCGGGCCAGCCGAGCGTGAGCACTTGGCCCGATACCTGCGCGATCTTCAACGGTCCGCCGAGGTCGTCGATCGAGCGCCGGCCGGATATGATCAGTCCGAGCGCGTCGACGGTTCCCCGAACGGTTGCCCAGACCTCCCGCACGCCTTCGACCGGCGCTTCCCACAGGCTCACCGGTTCGAACACGCGCTCCGTCGGGCGATTGATGCCCAGCACGCCGAGCTGATAGACCTTGCCGAAGCGATCGCGCTCCATGCGAACGCCCAGCTTCACCGGCAAGCGAATGGTCGTCCCGCCGCGATCGATCGCGACTTCGACGCTCGCATGGGGGCGCAGCACGACGAAATTGTAGAGGTCGACGAACGTCGGCGTCGCGCGGCCATCGATCGCGACGATGCGGTCCCCCGGTTGGATGCCAGCCTTGCCCGCAGCGGATGTCGGCTCGACGGCGCGCGCGACGGCGGGCGTGCGGTCGACACCATAGGCAAAGGCAAAGCCGGCGAGAATCAGCGCCGCCAGCAGAAAATTTGTAAGCGGCCCCGCGGCGACGATCAGCGCGCGCTGCCACACCGGCTTGACCTGGAAGGTGCGCGCGCGCTCCTCGGCAGGCAGCGCGAGCCATTCGGGGCTCGGCTGGCTCGCGGCGTTCATGTCACCGGCGAAGCGGACATAGCCTCCGAGCGGCAGCATCGCGATCTTCCAGCGGGTGCCGAGCCGATCGGTCCAGCCGACGATCTCTCGCCCGAAGCCGATCGAGAATTCCTCGGCCTTCACGCCGCACCAGCGGGCGACCAGATAATGCCCGAGCTCGTGCACGAAGACGAGCGGCCCCAGCACCAGCACGAAGGCCAGCACCATGGTCAATATGCCCGGGGATTCGATCAATGCACGCAGTCCTTCACACGCTCGCCCGCGATACGCCGGGCCTCCAGATCGATCGCTAGCACCGCGTCGAGCGTCTCGGGAGCGGCCGGGTCGTAGCGTTCGAGCGTATCGGCGCTGATTGCGGCAATTTCAAGAAACGGGATCGTCCCGGCCAGGAATGCCGCGACGGCAACTTCGTTCGCCGCGTTGAGGATCGCCGGCCGCGCGCCGCCCGCCTCGAGCGCGCTCTTGGCGAGCGCGAGCGCGGGGAAGCGCACATAGTCCGGCGCCTCGAAGTCGAGCCGGCCGATCGCGGCGAGATCGAGCGGCGCGCACGGCGTCTCCATCCGGTCGGGCCAGGCCAGCGCATAGGCGATCGGCGTGCGCATATCGGGCGAGCCGAGCTGCGCGAGCACCGACCCGTCGACATATTCGACCATCGAATGCACCACCGACTGTTTGTGGACGAGCACGTCGAGCTGGCCCACCGCGACCGGGAACAAGTGGAACGCCTCGATCAGTTCGAGCCCCTTGTTCATCATCGTCGCCGAATCGACCGAGATCTTGGCGCCCATCGACCAATTGGGATGGGCCACGGCCTGCGCCGGCGTGATCGCGCGCATCGCCTCCAGCGGAGTCGCGCGGAACGGCCCGCCGCTCGCAGTCAGGATGATGCGGCGGACGCGCTCGGGCGCCGTGCGATCGAGGCACTGGAATACGGCGTTGTGCTCCGAATCGACCGGCAGCAGCGTCGTACCATGCGCGCGCGCCGCGGCCGTCATCACGTCGCCGGCCGAGACCAGCGCCTCCTTGTTGGCGAGCGCGACCGTGCCGCCGGCTTCGAGCGCCGTCATCACGGGCTTGAGCCCGGCCGTGCCGACGATCGCCGCCATCACCCAATCGACTTCGCGCCGCGCCGCTTCGCACACCGCCTCGGGACCCGCGGCGGCTTCGATGCCAGTGCCGGCGAGCGCGTCGCGTAGGCCAGCATAACAGTCGGGATCGGCGACGACCGCGAACCGGGCATTGGTGCGGATCGCAGCCGCGGCGAGCCGCTCGACATCGGAATTGGCGGTGAGCGCGACGACCTCGAACCTTTCGGGATCGCGCTCTACCAGGTCGAGCGTCGAGCGGCCGATCGATCCAGTCGCGCCGAGGATAGTCAGTTTCTTCATCGTCATAGCGTCAGCAATACGATCAATGCCGCCACCGGCGCCACTGGAACCAGCCCATCGAGCCGATCCAAGAAGCCGCCGTGGCCGGGCAGGATCGTGCCTGAATCCTTGAGTCCCGCGCGGCGCTTGAGGCTGCTCTCATACAAGTCGCCGAGCTGCGACACGATCGCGAGCAGCGGAGTGGCGATCACCAGCTCCACGGGCAGCCCCAATCGTGCACGGAGCACGAGCGCGAACAGCAGCGCGGTACCGGTTCCGCCGACCAGCCCCGACCAAGTCTTGCTGGGGCTGATCGCGGGCGCAAGCTTGGGACCGCCGACGAATCGCCCGGCGAAATAGGCACCGGTGTCGCAAGCCCAGACCAGCGCCATCGCCCAGAAAGTGAGCAGCAATCCATCGTCGTGCGCGCGGAGCACCAGCAGCGCCAGCACCGGCAAGCCGACATAGAGCGCGCCGCCCGCAAGCTGCGAGTTGCGCGTCACCGCTGCGAGGAAGAACGCCGCGCCCACCACCAGTCCGAGCGCGAAGAAGCCGGGCCCGGCCGCCCAGGGACACATGGCGGCAAGCGGCACGCCGACGGCGTACATACCGAGCCGGCGCTGCCGATCCGGGACCTGTGCGAGCCCGCCCCATTCGGACGCCATCACCATGCCGACCACCGAAAGCACGAGCCAGAAGCCGAATCCGCCGGCCCAGAGCGCCGCCGCGGCGAGCCCGACCAGCACGACGGCGACGACCAGCCGAGTGCCCAGATCCGAAGCCCGCGAAACTGCCGTCACAGCCCACCGAAGCGGCGTTGGCGGCGGCCGTATTGCGCGATCGCCTCGGCAAAGGTGTCGGCGTCGAAGTCCGGCCACAGCGTGTCGACGAACAACAGCTCGGCATAGGCTGCCTGCCACAGCATGAAGTTGGACAGCCGCTGTTCGCCCGACGTCCGAATGAGCAGGTCGACCGACGGCAAGTCGTGGGTGTCGAGCGCGGCCTCGAACAAGGCTTCGTCGATTGCCGCGGGGTCGAGCCCGCCTGAGCGGACGCGTTCGGCGAGGCTGCGCGCGGCCGCCGTGATCTCGGCCTGCGCGCCATAGTTGAGCGCAATTACGACAGTGGGACCAGGATTGTCGGCGGTGCGCGCGATCGCATCGCCGATCATGTCGGCAAGATCAGGGGAGAGCGCGCGCCAACCACCGATGACCCGAAGCCGCACGCCCTCGGCGACGAGCTCGTCGAGCTCGCTTGCGAGGAACTTGCGCAACAATCCCATCAGGTCGCGCACTTCCTCTTCGGGACGCCGCCAGTTCTCCGACGAAAAGGCATAGAGCGTGAGCACTTCGACGCCCATATCACGCGCCGCACGCGCGACGCGGCGAACGGCTTCGACGCCCTGGCGGTGCCCGGCGGCGCGCGGTAGCATGCGTGCCTTCGCCCAGCGACCATTGCCGTCCATGATAATGGCGACATGACGCGGGATCGCAGTCGCCACCGACGCCGGCTTGGGTTTGGCGGACACCATTGCCCTACCCCGCCTTATCGGAGCTGCAGCAAGACAAGGGGCTCACGGCCGCTCACTTGCCCAGGATTTCCTTTTCCTTCGCCGCCGTCGCCGCATCGATGTCGGCGATGGTGGTATCGGTGAGCTTCTGCACTTCGGTCTCGTGCCGTTTGCGCTCGTCCTCGCCGAACAGGCCCTTTTTCTCGTCGGTCTTGAGCGCGTCCATGCCGTCGCGGCGCACGTTGCGAGCGGCAATGCGCGCCTTTTCGGCATATTGGTTGGCGAGCTTGGCAAGTTCCTTGCGGCGCTCCTCGGTGAGATCCGGAATCGGCAGCCGGAGCGTCTGGCCGTCGACGATCGGATTGAGCCCGAGCCCGGCCGAACGGATCGCCTTGTCGACCGGCCCGACGTTCGTGCGGTCCCAGACCTGCACCGACAGCAGCCGCGGCTCCGGTGCCGACACCGTGGCGACCTGATTGAGCGGCATCTGCGCGCCATAGACTTCGACCGTCACCGGATCGAGCAGGTTGACCGACGCACGGCCAGTGCGGAGACCGACCAGATCGTGCTTGAGCGCCTCGATCGCGCCGTGCATGCGGCGCTCGAGGTCGGCCTTGTCGTAAGCGGCCATTTCCGATTTCCTCTTATGCGGTTACCGCCCGTAGCTCGGGCTGGTTTTGAACGACGGTGGAAGTACCCTCGCCGCGCAGCACGGCGGCGAGATTGCCCGGTTCACGGATGTTGAACACCACGATCGGGATATTGTTGTCGCGGCACAGCGCCACGGCGCTTGCGTCCATCACCTTGAGATTGTCCGACAGCACGCGGTCGAACGTGACCGTATCGTAGCGCGTCGCGCCGGCGACTTTCTTGGGATCGGCGTCATAGACACCGTCGACCGACGTGCCCTTGAACAGCGCGTCGCACTTCATTTCCGCGGCCCGGAGCGCGGCGCCGGTGTCGGTGGTGAAGAACGGGCTGCCGACGCCGGCGGCAAAGATCACCACCCGGCCTTTTTCCAGATGGCGCTCGGCACGGCGCCGAATGAACGGCTCGCACACCGAAGCCATCGGGATCGCCGACTGCACGCGCGTCTCGACGCCGATATTCTCGAGCGCATTCTGCACCGCCAGCGCGTTCATCACGGTTGCCAGCATGCCCATATAGTCGGCCGTCGCACGTTCGATGCCCTTGGCCGCGGCCGAAATGCCACGGAAGATATTGCCGCCGCCGACCACGACGCACAGCTCGAAACCCATCGCCTTGGCGTTGGCGATCTCACCGGCGACGCGCGCCGTCACTTCGGGATCGATCGCGAGTCCGCCGCCGCCCATCAGGACTTCGCCCGAAAGCTTGAGAAGGATACGAGTGAAACGCGGAGCGGTCATGGAACCTGCGATACGGAGGGAAAGCGGCGCGGACCTTAGTGTCGCGTCCCGCCAAAGCCAAGCGGATTGGCACCGATATCAGCGTGGGACACCGACCGAATGACTGGTCGGTCGCGCTTCGGGAACGCGAACGGAATTCCGAGGTGCCTGTCGTCCATACGACCGGCGAATGCCGCGCCGACCGCGAGCGGCGGCGGGTCGAAACAAGGGTGCGGCGACGGACGCTGGGGGGTGGGGGGTGCCCGCCGCCGCTAGCGCATCAGTCCTTCTTGGCGAGGCCCGCCGTCGCCGCAACCTCGGCCGCGAAGTCGCTCTCTTCCTTCTCGATGCCTTCGCCGAGCTGGAAGCGGACATAGTCGACCAGCGCGATCTTGCTGCCAGCGTCCTTCGCTGCCTTGGCGATCACGTCGGCGACCGGAGTCTTGCCGTCCATCACGAACGGCTGGCTGAGCAGCGCATTCTCCTTGGCGAACTTCTTGACCGAGCCTTCGACCATCTTGGCGATGATGTCGGCCGGCTTGCCGCTCTCGGCCGCCTTTTCGGTCGCGATCGCGCGCTCGCGCTCGAGCACTTCGGAATCGAGCCCGTTCTCGTCGAGCGCGAGCGGGAACGCTGCCGCGATGTGCATCGCGAGCTGCTTGCCGAGCGGCTCGAGCACGTCGACGCCGGCGTCGGATTCGAGCGCGACGAGCACGCCGATCTTGCCGAGGCCGGGGGCCGCGGCGTTGTGGACATAGGGGATCACCGCGCCCTGGTTCACTTCGACTTTCTTCGCGCGACGCAGCACCTGGTTTTCACCGATCGTCGCGATATTGGCCGTGAGCACGTCCTCGACGCTGCCGCCCTGCGCCATCGGCGCGGCCTTGAGCGTCTCGATCTCGGCACCGCGCTCGAGCGCGATCGCCGTCACTTCGCGGACGAAGCCCTGGAAAATGTCGTTCTTGGCGACGAAATCGGTCTGCGAATTGACTTCGACCGCGACGCCCTTGGTGCCGGCGACGGCAACGCCGACCAGACCCTCGGCCGCCGTGCGGCTCGACTTCTTGGCAGCGGCCGCAAGGCCCTTGGTGCGCAGCCAGTCGACCGCGGCTTCCATGTCGCCGTTGGTTTCCGACAGCGCCTTCTTGCAGTCCATCATGCCGGCGCCGCTCTTTTCGCGGAGCTCCTTCACAGCAGCAGCAGTGATATCGGCCATGTTCGTTTCCTCAATGAGTCTAGCAGGTCGGGCGGGACAGCGCTTCAGCCCTGCCCCGCCCCAATGACATTCGAGTGACACCCGATCGGGTGCCGGGGTCAGGCGTCGATCTGGCGCTCGCCTTCAAGCGCGGTCTCGGGATCGGTCGATGCCGACAGCGCTTCCTCGACCGGCGGCTCGTACGACGCGCCGAGATCCATGCCGAAGCTCGCCTGGCGATCCTGGCCACCGCGCGTCGCGGCGATCGCCACGGCCTCGCAATAGAGGCGGATCGCACGGCTCGCGTCGTCGTTCGCCGGCACCGGGAACGCGATACCGTCGGGCGACACGTTCGAATCGAGGATCGCGACGACCGGAATGCCGAGCGTATTGGCTTCCTTGATCGCCAGCTCTTCCTTGTTGGCGTCGATCACGAACATCACGTCGGGAATGCCGCCCATGTCGCGGATGCCGCCGAGGCTGAGCTCGAGCTTGTCGCGCTCGCGCGTCAGGTTGAGCACTTCCTTCTTGGTCAGACCGTGCGTGTCGCCGGAAAGTTGCTCCTCAAGGCTCTTCAGGCGCTTGATCGACTGCGAGATCGTCTTCCAGTTGGTGAGCATGCCGCCCAGCCAGCGATGGTTGACGAAATGCTGGTTCGAACGGCGCGCGCCGTCGGCAATCGCGTCCTGCGCCTGGCGCTTGGTGCCGACGAACAGCACCTTGCCACCGCTGGCGACGGACGACGACACGAACTCGAGCGCGCGCGCGAACAGCGGCACGGTCTGCGAGAGGTCGATGATGTGGACGCCGTTGCGCTCACCGAAGATGTAGGGCTTCATCTTCGGATTCCAGCGATGCGTCTGGTGGCCGAAATGCGCGCCCGATTCGAGCAGCTGCTGCATGGAGACGACAGGTGCCGCCATAGGGATAACTCCTTCCGGTTTAGCCTTTGGGAAGCGGACAGCGCAAACGCCTGAGCGTCCGGGCCACCGGGTTATGATGCTTCCCATGCGGGTTGAGGCGGCGCCCCTAGCCCATCGG
>Ga0068861_100000238_pt1 | contig 30220 bp, 29 predicted proteins | sample KBSSwiS42_FD_66593 | JGI IMG/M metagenome (GOLD analysis project Ga0068861, IMG submission 66593) | Switchgrass rhizosphere microbial communities from Kellogg Biological Station, Michigan, USA - KBS Switchgrass S4-2 | ecosystem: Host-associated > Plants > Roots > Rhizosphere > Soil ...
GGTGGCGAATGCTGACGAGGATCTATCTGCCGGCGGCGGCGCCGTTCATCGTCGCGGGCATCCGGCTCGGCTTCGGGATGGCCGTGAAGGGCATGGTGATCGCGGAGCTCTGGATCCTCGCCGACACCGGCGCCCTGCTCGAGACCTTCTCGCGGTCGCCCATGCGGCTCGACCTCTACTACGCGCTGGTACTGCTCATCATCGGCTTCGCAGTTGCTGTGAACGAGCTGCTCAAGTGGGCGGAGCGCAAACTTCGGCCGGCGGCGCACATGGCGGGGCAGGTCTAGCGGATGGAGGCGATGACCGCGCGCATCCCCGGGAAGAGGCGACGCCGCCGCCCACCCACTCGGCGCGTGGATGCCGCGACGATCGGCCGCTGGATCCTTTCCTTTGCCCTGTTCTTCGCGCTGTGGGAGCTGATCGGCCGGAGCGACCTCACCGTCGCGATCGTGCCGGCGTCGGAGGTGCTGCCCGACCTCTGGGACGAGCTCACCCAGGGCGACCTCATCGAGGCGACGTTCGGCACGCTCGAGATCGCCGCGGTCGGCTACGCGATCTCGGCCGTGATCGGGCTCCTGGTCGGCCTCCTCATCGGGTTGTCGAGGCCCTGGGCTGACGTGCTCGACCCGATCGTGAGCGCAATGCTCTCGGCGCCGATCGCGATGTTCATCCCGGTCATCGCGGTCTACCTCGGCCTGGAGTTCAAGGCGAAGGTGGTGGGCGTGGTCCTGTTCTGCGTGTTCATCATCATCGTGAACACTCAGACCGGCATCCGGGAGGTGCCGCAGTCGGGTATCGAGATGGCGCGGGCCTTCGGGACGAACCGCCGGAGGATCTACACGCGCGTCATCTTCCCGTGGGCGAGTCCGTACATCATCACCGGGCTCAGGATCGCCGTCGGCCGGGCCGTCGAGGGCGCGATCCTGTTCGACCTCTTCCTGCGCGCCGAGAACCTGGGTCTGGTGATCAGAAATGCGACGGGGACGTTCGACCTAAGCGTGCTCCTCGGCGCGGTCTTCTTCATCACCATCCTCGCGGCCGGGTTGATGGGAATTGCACGAATTATCGAGTGGCGGTTGTTGCGGTGGAAGAGCTATTAACGGACAAACGGAGGGCATCATGAAGGTCCTCGCCACATTCCTGGCGTTCGCATCCATTGGCGCATTCATGGTGGCCGGCTGCGGAGACGACGACGACGACAGCGGCAGCGGAGGTGGTGCAAAGTCGGTCCACCTCGTCACCAGCTCCACCGGGCAGGCCTATGTCGGCCAGTTCCACGCCGCCGATCTCTTCGGCAACAAGTTTGGCCTCGCCAAGGACAACAAGCTCACCGAGTTCGAGGACGAGACCGCCGCGGCGCAGGTGCTGGTCGCCGGGCGCGCCGACGTCGAGTCCTCCGGCATGACGCAGCTGATTCAGCTCATCGACAAGGGCCAGAAGGTGAAGGCGTTCTGTCCCATCCAGGTGGACAGCACCGAGCAGTTGGTCGGCCTGAAGGACAAGATCACCTCGCTCGACCAGATCACCGATCCGGACGTCCGTGTCGCGGTCGACAGCCCCGGCGGGCTCGTCAACTTCATCATGAATCTCGTCTTCCAGGAGAAGGGCCTCGGCATCACGGTGAACGACCTGGAGAACGTGACCATCCTCGGGGACGGCAGCCAGCGGCTCGCCGCGCTCGCCGCGAAGGAGGTCGACGTCGGATCCGTGGATCTCTTCGAGCTCCCGGACCTGCAGAAGCAGATCGGCGCGGACGCGGTGAGCCTCCTGAGCGTCACCGCCGCAGATGCGGACTTCGTGGCGAACATCTATCTCGCGCCCACCAGCTGGCTCGACGAGAACACGGACCTCGCCGGCAGGTACTGCGCGACCACGCTGTACTCGAACCGCGCCCTGGCGGCTGACTACGACCAGTACAACGCCGCGCTCGAGAAGTACATCGAGGGTGGAGTGGACGAGAAGATCGCGAAGACGAACTGGGACTTCGCGCGCAAGTACGACGTGTGGCCCTACAACGCCAACGTGCTCTCGCCCGAGGCCGTGAAGACGATCATCGACGTCGGCATCGCGTCCGGGCTGCTCGAGGAGTCCACGCGCGACCTGACCTACAAGGACATCGTCGACACGCGGCCTATGGGAATCGCCACGAAGCTGCTCGGAGGGCCCGTGGAGTCGAGCGAGATCATCCAGGGCAACGTCCCCGAACCTCAGGCGGACTGAGATGAGCGAAACCGAAGCAGCGCACCCCGAGCTGCCGCTCGAGCGGGTACATCCCGCGAAGAGCCGGCTGGTCGTGGTGGACGTCCAGAACGACTTCCTGGCCGACGGGGGGTGGTTCGCGAAGCACAAGGGGCACGATCTCCAGGGGATGCGCCGTGCGGTGGAGAACGCCGACCGGCTGATCGGGCGGGCGCGCGCCGCCGGCGTCCGGCCGATCTTCATCCAGGCGATCTACGACGAGAAGTGGCTGTCGAAGCCGATGCTGGAGCGGCACGCGCTGGTCGGCCTCGACACGAAGCACTGCCAGGAGGGCACGTGGGGCGCCGAGTTCTACCTCGTCAGCCCCGAACCGGGCGACGACGTGATCGTCAAGCACCGCTACAACGCCTTCCACGGCACCGAGCTGGACACGCTGCTTCGGGCCCAGGGTGTGGAGAACCTGATCTTCGTGGGGGTCACGACCAACGTATGCGTCGAGTCCACCGCGCGGGACGGGTACATGCGCGACTACCACATCGTCGTGGTCGAGGACTGCACGGCGTCCTACAGCGAGGAGCCACATCAGGCGACACTCGCGAACATACGGAGGGCGTTCGGCCGTGTCGCGTCGTCCGACGAGATCGTGTCGCTCTGGCACCAAGCGGGCTTCCTGGCAGCGAACCCGCTTTGAAGATCCGCGGCTGCGAAGCGTTCATCGTCGCCCTGCCATGGCGCCGTCTGCACAAGATGGCCATGCCTGGCGGCACGCTCGGGAACTACGTGATCGTCCGCGTGTTCACCGAGGAGGGCGTCGAGGGCCTCGGCGAGGCCACCGTCCTCAAGGAGTGGGGCGGCGACCACGGACGCTATTTCGGCGAGTCACCGGAGACCACGGTGCAGCTCATCACGTCCACGCTCGGCCCCGCTCTCGAGGGAGCCGATCCCTTCGCCATTGAGGCCGCGCATCAGCGCATGGACACCGCGGTCAAGGGCTATCCGTACGCGAAGGCGGCGCTGGACCAGGCGCTCCACGACATCAAGGGCAAGGCGCTCGGCGTGCCCGTCTATCAGCTGCTCGGGGGGCTGGTCCGAGAGGAGGTGCCGATCGCGCACAGCCTGGGCTGGCTCGACTACGACGTGGCCACCGCCGAGGCGGCCGCCGCCGTCGCCGAAGGGATCAAGACGATCAAGATCAAGGTGGGCCGCGACGCGACCTACGACGTCCGGATCGTCAAGGAGGTCCGCGACGCGATCGGACCGGACCGAGACATCGTCGTGGACGCGAACCAGGGTTGGCCCACTCCGAAGTACGCCGTCCGAATCCTGGAGCACATGAACCAGCATCGGATCCGGTACGCGGAACAGCCCGTGGAGGGACTGCGGCAGATGGCGGAGGTGGCGCGCCGGTCCGACGTGCCGATCATGGCCGACGAGAGTGCGTGGACGCCACAGGACGTGCTGGAGATCGTCGAGCGCCGAGCCGCGGACATGATCTCCCTGTACACCACCAAGCCGGGAGGCCTCTTCAAGGCAAAGAAGGTCGCGGCCGTCGCCGAAGCGGGAGGGCTGCCGCTGAACGTGAACGGCTCGCACGAGACGGGAGTGGGCAATGCCGGGAATCTGCACCTGGTGGCGTCAACCGCGGCGGTGACGGAGGCGGGCGTCTTTCCCGTCACGACCCTGCGCGACAGCCAGCCCACGAAGATGGCGGGAAAGATGTACCTGGACGACATCGTCACCCGTCCCTTCGAGTACAGGGATGGATGCTTGGTCGTTCCCGACCGTCCGGGGCTGGGCGTCGAGCTCGACATGAGCAAGGTCGCCGAGTACCGGGCCGAGGGGTAGCGCGCATGAGCGTTCGCTCCATCGCCGTGCTCGGGGCCGGGAACGGCGGCTGCGCCGCAGCGGCGGACCTCGGCGCGCGAGGCTTCGACGTGCGCCTGTACAACCGGTCGCGCGCGCGGCTCGAGCCCCTGATCGAGCGGGGTGGGCTGGAGCGACATGGAGCCGCCGGCGATGGGTTCGTCGAACTCTCCCTCGTGACCGACGACCTCGCGAAGGCGATTCGCGGCGCCGACCTGGTCATGCTCACCGTTCCGATCTCGGCCCACCCGGTCTTCGCGGAGCCGTTGGGCGCGGCGCTCCCGCCGGACAGCGTCGTCTTCCTGAACCCGGGTCACATGGGCGGCGGTCTCTTCCTGGCGCACGAGATCCACCGCCTGACCGGGCGAACCGACGTCCGGACCTGCGAGGTGAGCACGCTCACCTACGCGTGCCGGATGGACGGACCAGCGTCGGTGAACATCGTCCAGGTGATGCGCCGGCTCCCGTTCGCGGCATTTCCCGGCAGGCATCAGGCGGAGCTGTTCGAGTTGGTGGGCGAGATCTACCCCGCCATCACCGAGGCCAGGGACGTGCTCGAGACCGGGTTCATGGACATCAACGCGGTGGAGCACCCGCCGCAGATCATCTGCAACGCCGGGTGGGTCGAGCACACGAAGGGCGACTACCTCTTCTACTACGAGGGCACGACCCCGGGCGTCGGCCGCGTGATCGACGCTCTGGACGAGGAGCGGCGCTCCGTCGCCCTCGCGGCCGGCGTTCCCACCAGGCGGTTCGTAGAGATCTTCCACGAGATGGGGTACACGACGGAGGCCGCGGTCGCGAAGGGCACCGCCCACGCCGCGCTCCAGGACAGCTCCCCGAACCGCTGGATCAAGGGTCCGCCGAGTCTCGATCACCGGTACCTCCACGAAGACGTCGGCTGGGGGCTCGTGCCCTGGGCCGAGCTGGGCCACTCATTGGGCGTGGAGACACCGCTGATGGATGCGCTGATCACGGTCGGATCAGCTTTGACAGGGCGGGACTACCGCCGCGAGGGCCTGACCCTTCGACGTCTGGGACTGGCCGGGAAGAGCGTGGACGAGCTTCCCGGCTACCTCCGGGAGGGCATCGCGAGCCGGGACCGCGCAACGACGAGTCAGGTTCCTCGATAGCCGGAAGGGTGGTTCGTGCATGCCGAACGTAACGATTGAGTGGCTCGAAGGGCGCACTGTCGACCAGCGGAGAGCGGTGATAAAGGGGATCACCGATCTGCTCGTGGAGGAGGCGAACGCGCGCCGCGAGGCGGTGCAGGTCACGTTCCGCGACATGACGAAGGAGACCTGGGGCCGGGGCGGCCTCCTGGGTATCGACAACCCGGACGTCAAGCCATGAGCGAGCCCGCTGTGGCGCGCGGGATTCATCACCTTCTGCTCCAGACCACCGACCTGGCGGCCGCGGAGCAGTTCTTCCTGGACTTCCTCGGGTTCACCGTCAAGAACCGCGGGGAGTTCACGGACGGCCGTCCGCTGACGGTCACAAACCAGGGACTCGGTCTCACGAGTGGCGGACCCGGCACGGCCGGCGCGGTCGAGCACATCGCGTTCCGGGGCTCGAACATCCGCGACATCGCCCGCCGTGCTCACGAGCAGGGGATCACCGTCCTCAAGGACGTGGGCCCGGGTGTCTATGGGCTCACGGTGTATCTCGCCGATCCCGACGGGAACCGGATCGAGGTCTTCGCGGAGGACGAGACTTGAGCGACGCCGAGCGGGAGTCCGGCGTACCGTGGGATCAGCTGCGGATCGCCGTCATCGGGGGCGACGAGCGTGACCCGGAGATCGCGCGTCTGGCGGGCGAGACGGGAGCGTCAGTGCGCGCGTTCGGGCTTCCCTGGCCGGACGCCGGGGTTCCCGCTGTAGCGCTCGCCGACGATCCGCGGAGCGCGGTCACCGGGGCCGACTATCTGCTGCTCCCGATCCCGGTCGGGGTCGGGCTCGAGATCTACGCCCCTCACTGCGAGCAGCCGATCGTGGCGGACGCAGAGCTGCTCCGGCTGGCCTCACCGGGGGCACACGCGTTCCTCGGTAGAGCGACTCCCGAGTTCCGCCGAGCGGCGGAGGAGGCCGGGGTCACGCTCCACGAGTACGACCCGGACCGTGAGCTCATGCTGCAGCGAGGGCCGGCGATCGTCGAGGGCGCGATCCAGCTCGCCATCGAGAACACCGACATCACGATCAACGACGCGCGCGTCGTGGTCGTCGGCTACGGCAACATCGGATCGCTGCTCGCCCGGCGCCTGCTGGGTCTGGGTGCGCGGGTCCACGTGGCGGCGCGCAATCCCATCCAGCGGGCGGCCGCCTACGCGGACGGCGCGGTGCCGGTCCCGCTCGAGGAGCTGCCGGCGCTGGCGCCGACGCTCGAGATGGTGTTCTCGACCGTCCCCGCGCAGGTGGTCGGGCGCGAGCTGCTCGAGCGGCTTCCGCGAGGGAGCCTCGTCCTCGACATCGCCCCACCGCCCGACCATGCCGACCTCGAGCTGGCAGCCGAGCTCGGCCACCGCGCCGTGTGGGCGCGAGGCCTGGGTCGCCGCGCTCCAGTGACCGTTGGACGCAGCCAGTGGACGGGACTTCGCCGGTACATCGAGGAGATCGAGCGGGACGCAGCTCGGGTGGCCCCATGAGCTCCGATTGGCGGTCGCCTCAGATCGCCATCGTGGGTGGCGGCTCCATCGGGCTCGTCACCGCCCTCGAGCTGGCGCGCCGTGGCCTCAGGCCCGTGGTCTTCGAACGCGCCGGCGATCTCCTCAGCAGCTGCTCGGCGGGCAGCGCGGGGCTGCTGTCGCCGGCCCACAGCGCTCCGCTCGCCACGCCGGGCGCCGTCCGGGAGGGACTTCGGCACATGGGGCGGAGGGACAGCCCCTTCTCCATGCGTCCGCGTCTGGCGCTGATCCCGTGGCTGGTTCGGTTCATGTCCGCGGCGCGGTCGAGCAAGGTTCGCGCCGGAACCGATGCTCTCCGTGAGCTGAGCTTCAGCAGCCTCGAGCTGCACCAGAAGCTCGCCTCCGAGGGGCTCGACACCGGGCTGAGCGCGCGCGGGGCGCTCAACATCTACGAGACCGAGCGGGGCTTCGCGGCAGGAAGGGCGGAGGCGGAGACTCTCACCTCCGCCGGGATCGAGTCGCAGGTCCTGACCGCGGGGGAGGCGAGGCGGCTCGAGCCGGCCCTGGGCGAGGCTGTGGTCGGGGGCGTGTTCTACCCGGACGAGGCGCAGTGCGAGCCCGAGCGGTTCCTCGGGGCAGTGGCGGAGGCGGCGGTTGCCGCCGGTGCATCGATACGCACGAGGGCAGAGGTCTTCGGCCTGCGGAGGAACGGGAACCGCGTGGACGTCCTCGAGACCGCCCACGGTGATGTCACGCCGCGCGAGGTGGTGGTCGCGAACGGAGCCTGGACCGCCCAGCTGAGCCGGACGCTGGGACGCCCGATACCGATCGAGGGCGGCAAGGGCTACCACGTGGACCTGGAGCGAGCGGACTCCGATCCGTCGGTTCCCGTCTACATGACGGAGGCGCGTGTGATCGCGACTCCGTTCGAGGACCGCCTTCGCCTGTCGGGCACCCTCCAGCTGACGGGCCTGGACATGCGCCTGGACCGCATCCGCGCCATGGCCACGCTCGACGCCGGCGATCGCACGCTCCGGGGAATCACCCGCGGCCGGGTGGTGGACGTCTGGCGCGGCATTCGTCCCTGCGCCCCCGACGGGCTTCCCGTCATCGGGCACTCGGACGGCCTCGACAACGTCGTCTTCGCGACCGGCCATGCGATGAAGGGCCTGCACCTGGCGCCCGCCACCGCGTGCGTGGTCGCCGATCTGTTGACCGGACGAGACCCCGGGCACGACCTGACCCCTTTCAGCCCCGACAGGTTCCGGCTGCGGTGAACCAGGACATCCTCGAGAGATGCGCTGAGGCGATGGAGGCCGAGGACCTCGACGGCCTCATCGCGATGTCCCCCGAGAACTTCGCCTACGTGGCCGGGTTCATCGTTCCGTCTCAACCGGTCCTGCGCTGGCGCCACGCCGCGGTGGTGATGACGCGCGACGGTTCGAGTGCCCTGTACGCGGTGGACATGGAGGCGTCCACCGTCCGCGATCTCGAGCCAGAGACGCGCTTGGCGGTGTGGGAGGAGTTCGCGGAGGACGCGATGCCGGTGCTGGCCGGACTCCTCCGCGACCAGGGGCTGGAGGCCGGGAAGGTGGGCATCGAGACGGACTACCTACCGGCGCGCGACATGGAGCGGCTGGTGGAGCTCCTTCCCAACGTCGAGTGGCGGCCTGCGCACACGCTCTTCAACCGCCTGAGGCTCACGAAGACGCCGCGTGAGGTCGAGCTCATGCGCCGCCTCGCCCGGATCACCGACCGGTCGATCAAGGAGGCGCTCGAGAGCGTCCATCCGGGCGACACCGAGATGGACCTGGCCGGCGCCGTGACGACGAAGCTCTTCGCCCACGGGGCGGACAACTTCAAGTGGCTCATCCTCGGCAGTGGCGAGCGCAGCCAGTTTCCCAACGTCGGCCCGACCATGCGCGAGCTCCGGCCAGGAGACCTCGTCCGCCTGGAGGTGTTCGGCATGCTCGGCGGATACCACACCGGAATCTGCCGCACCGCCGTGGTCGGCGAGCCACCCCCGGGCGCCGAGGAGATCTGGGCAGGCATCGTGGATTGCCGCGACCTCATCTTCGGGTCGATTCGTGGCGGCGCGAGCGGCACGGAGATCTACGGCCGCGTCTCGGAGCGGTTCCGGGAACTGGGCTGGGATCCCATGAGCTTCGTGGGCCACGGCATCGGCCTCTTCGTCCACGAGGAGCCCTACATAGGGCGATATGGCGACGCCCGCCTCGAGGCCGGCATGGTCCTCGGCACCGAGCCCGTGTTGCTCATACCGGGTTCCTACGGATTTCAGGTAAAGGACATCGTCACGGTGAATGAGGATGGATTCGACCTCCTGTCGGACGTGACGAATACAGACGAATTGTTCGTAATCGAGTGAACGTGCAGGAGAACAGAGGAGAGAGATGGACCTAGGATTGGCTGGTTCGAAGGCGATCGTCACCGGGGGAAGCAAGGGGATCGGTCGCGAGACGGCTCGAATCCTCGCCGAGGAGGGTTGCGACGTCGCCATCACCGCCCGCGACGGGGATCGCCTCACGAGCGTGGCCGCAGAGCTGAGCGACGCAACCGGCGGCACCGTGCTCCCGTTTCCGGGCGACATGGGCGTCCAGGAGGACGTCGACCGGACGATGGCCGGAGCAATCGAGGCGCTCGGACACGTCGACATCCTCGTCACGTGCGCCGGGAGCAGCCCCGGGGGTCTCCTGGAGGGGCTCACCGAGGACCAGTGGCTCAGCAGCCTGCAGCTGAAGTTCATGGGCTACGTCCGGTGCTGCAGCGCCATCCTCCCGCACATGAGGGAGCGGGGCTCGGGCAGCGTGGTCCTCGTCGTCGGGAACGACGGGATGAAGTCGTCGTACTGGGAGCTGACGGCCGGCGCCGCGAACGCCGCTGACAACAACTTCGCGAGCGCGATGGCGGAGCAGTACGGGCGCCATGGCGTGCGGGTCAACACGGTCAACCCGGGGCCGGTGAACACGGACCGCTGGGACGGCCTCGAGAAGCGCTTCGCGACGGACCGCGACATCGCTCAGGACGAAGCGCGCCGGATCGTCCTCAGGACGCTGCCGCTCGGCCGGATCTGCGAGCCAGACGAGATCGCGAACGTCGTGGCCTTCCTCGCCTCGCCGCGCGCGAGCTACGTCTCGGGAACTCACGTCCTGGCCGACGGCGCCCAGATGAAGGGCCTCCTGGACGCGGGGCTACATGGCTGACGAAGGAGGACAGGTGTCCGTCGGACTGATCGATGTGCATTCCCACCACTATCCGGACTCTTACCTCGACGCCTGCCGCCGGGAGGACAGCGGCTTCACCCACTACTACCGCGAGGATGGGAGGCTCGTCGTCCTCCAGGACGGCGGCGTGGCGCTTGCCGTCCCGCAGCCGCTTCCGCCGCTCGAGCACCGCCTGCAGCTGATGGACGACGCGGGCGTCGACATCCAGGTCCTCTCGGTGTCGGCGCCGAACATGTTCCGGTTCCCCGAGGAGATCCGCATACCGCTCACGCGGGACCTGAACGACGAGTTCTCGGAGCTGGCCGGGGGGTCGAGCGGCCGGCTGCGCGCGTTCGTGAGCCTCCCGCTACCCAACGTCGACGCCTCGCTCGAGGAGCTCGACCGCGCCCTCGCCCTGCCGCACGTCTCGGGGGTCGCCGTCTGCTCGAACATCGACCGCATCAACCTCGACGACGAGCGCTTCTCACCGATCTGGGAGGAGCTCTCGCGCCGGGGCGCCACCGTGTTCTGCCATCCGACAGTGGCGTGCTGCACGGAGGGCCTGCGTGAGTACGCGATGTCGCTGGCGATGGGATTCATGGCCGACACGATGTTCGCCGTGGGCCGCCTCGCATACGCCGGCACATTCGAGCGGTTCTCGGGAATCCGCTGGATCTTCACCCATCTGGGCGGGACGATTCCCTTCGTCCTCCCGCGCTACGACAACTACTACCGCCAGTTCCCGGAGAACCGCGAGCACATCGACCGGCCGCCCTCCGAGATGATCCGTGAGCAGTACTACGACACGTGCACGATGCACGCGCCGGCGCTCAGGTGTGCGCTGGACACGCTGGGCCCCGAGCAGCTCGTGTTCGGGTCCGACTATCCGCACGTCCCGGGCGGTATCGATCGCTTCGTCGACATTCTGAACTCGGTCGGGATGTCCGCGGAGGAGCTGGAGATGGTCGGCCGGCGCAACGCGCTGGACCTGATCGGTGTCGAGGACACCACGACGGTCGGGGAGGAGCGATGAGGACGATCATCAGCGGCGGCCGCGTCGTCACGTCGTCCGGGTCATTCGAGGCGGACGTCCTGATCGACGGCGAGACGATCGACGCGCTGGGGCTGTTCCCCGATCACGAGGTGGACCGGCGCATCGACGCGACCGGGAAGCTCGTGCTCCCGGGCGGAGTGGACCCGCACACCCACCTCGAGACCCCGTTGAAGGGGACCATCACCATCGACGACTTCTACTCCGGAACCGTCGCGGCAGCCATCGGCGGGACCACCACGATCATCGACTTCCCCGTCCAGCAGCGGGGCGACGATCCGCGCGTCTCGCACGAGGACTGGTACGGCCGCGCGGAGGGCAAGGCGGTGATCGACTGGAGCTTCCACCAGATCATCACCGACCTTCCCGACAAGTTCTTCCCCGCGATCGACGAGCTGGTCGACGTGGGCTGCCCGAGCTTCAAGATGTTCATGGCGTACCCGGGTGCGCGCATGGTGGATGACGACGTCATCTTCAAGGCCATGCGACGCAGCGCCGACAACGGCGCGTTCGTGCTGATGCACTGCGAGAACGGACCGGTGATCGACCTCCTCGAGCGTGAGGCGATCGCGGCCGGCAACGTCGATCCGGAGTACAACGCGGTCACGAGGCCGCCGGTGACGGAATCCGAGGCAACCGCGAGAGCGATCTCGATCGCCGAGCTGGCGGGGGTGCCCGTCTACATCGTCCATCTCTCGGCGGCGCCGGCCCTGGAGGCCGTGGCCGCCGCTCGCGACCGAGGGCTCCCCGTGTACGCGGAGACGTGCCCCCACTATCTGCTCCTCACCGAGGACAAGCTGACCGAGCCCGACTTCGGCGGGTCCAAGTACGTCATGTGCCCGCCGCTCCGCACCCCGATGCATCAGGAGCGGCTGTGGAAGGGCCTCCAGAGGAACGAGCTTCAGGTGGTCTCGACGGATCACACGCCGTTCAGGTTCAAGGACCAGAAGCAGATGGGCCGGGGCAACTTCCCGAAGATCCCGAACGGCGTCCCGGGCATCGAGTGGCGAACCTCGCTGATGTACCACCACGGCGTGGTGGAGGGGCGCTTCAGCCTGAACCGCTTCGTGGAGCTGCTCGCGACGAACCCGGCGAAGCTCTTTGGCTGTTACCCGCGCAAGGGTGAGATCGCTCCGGGCTCGGATGCCGACGTGGTGATCTTCGACCCCGACCGTGAGACGCTCCTGACCGCGGATGCCCAGGCGACGCTCAGCGACTACAACCCCTACGAGGGCCAGACCCTGAAGGGGGCAGTGGATACCGTCCTGCTGCGCGGGTCGGTGATCGTCGATTCGGGGTCGTTCGTGGGCTCGAGGGGCCAGGGCCGGTTCCTGAAGCGGGGCGAGTCCATACCGGTCCCGTGAGCGCACTCGGCGGAACCGCGGAGCCTGCACGCCGCAGGCGCACGTTCCTTCAGGGGCTCGACTTCGCGCTGACGGTCGACCCCGCGAATCGCGTGATCCGCGATGCCACGATCGTGGTCGAGCGGGACCGGCTGCTCGCGGTCGGGCCGACAGCTGAGGTCGGCGCGACTCTGCAACCCGAGGGCGATGACGTCGTCATGAGCGGTGCAGGGCTTGGCGCCACGCCGGGCTTCGTCGACACGCATGTTCATCTCTCCGAGACGCTGAGCAGGGCGAGCTTCCCGGACTGCCTGGGGACCAGGGCGTGGGTCTTCAACTGGGTGATGCCGTTCTACGGCGAGCTGACGGCGGAGGACGAGCGCGTCTCCGTCGTGGTAGCGGCGGTCGAGATGCTGAAAAGCGGGACCACCTGCTTCCTCGACATGGGAGCCCTGCGGGATCCATGGACCACGGTACCGGCGCTGGCCGCGATCGGAATTCGCGGTGTGACGGGCCGCCACGCGGCCGACGTGCGGCCGGAGACCGTCCCACCCCGATGGTCCGAGTCCATGATGGAGCGGCATTTCTTCCCCAACGCCGCGGCCGCGCTCGACGTGCTGGAGGCCTGCGTCCGCGAGCTGAACGGAGCGGGCGACGGACGAATCACGTGCTGGGTGAACATCCAGGGCAAGGAGCCCTGTAGCGCGGAGCTCCACGTGGGCGCCCGCGATCTCGCCCAGCGGTTGGGCGTCGGCACGACCTACCACATCGCGTCGACCGTGGAGGAGGCTCGTTCGGTGGAGCGGCGACACGGGCGCACTCCGGTTGCCCGGATCGCGGCGCTCGAGGGGCTGGGGTCGAACCTCGTGCTCGCACACGCCACCGCCGTCGGCGAGGAAGAGATCGGCATGCTCGCGCAGCACGACACCAAGGTCGCCTTCTGTCCGGGTACCTCCCTCAAGCTGGCCAAGGGCGCGACCCTGGTCGGCAAGTATCCGGAGATGATGGACGCCGGGGTGACCGTGGGCGTCGGCACGGACGGCGTCTCCGCCTCCGGCAACCTCGACCTGAAGCGTCAGATGTACCTCGCGGCTGGCCTCTTCAAGGACGCTCGCCGGGATCCGTCAGCCGTCGGGGCGGAGCGCGCACTTCGAATGGCGACGATCGACGGAGCCCGGGCGCTGGGGATGGATGCCGAGATCGGCTCGCTCGAGGAGGGCAAGAAGGCCGACTTCGTCCTGTTCGACCTCGACCACATCGAATGGACGGCGTACCGAGACGCGGTCCAGGCGCTCGTGTGGTCGGCCACCTCGGCCAGCATCAGCCAGACATGGGTCGACGGGCGTGCGCTGTTCGTCGACGGCGTCGTGACCACGGCACCCGACGAGGCGGAGCTGCGAAGCGAGGCGCGCGCCCGAGCCGCTCGGCTGATCCAGGCGGCGGGCTTGGACAAGGAGGACGTTCCGTTGGAGGCTGCCGTCTACTAGCTAGGGGCCAGTGGATCGAGGCATGTCGAAAGCGGCCCACGCGATATCAGCTCCCCCGAGCCCGCCCTCCGCGCAGTCGCGGCCCGGATACCTCGCCACGATCGAGCACGCCCGCCTCGTCGCGGCCGTCCATCGGTGGGTCGCTGAGTACGGACGGCCACCGCGCGTCGTCGACTGGGACCCGGCGTGTGCCCGGCGCTCGGGCCGCCCGGAGCTCGCCGAGCGCTTCGAGCGCGCCAGGACGTGGCCGCGGTTCACCCAGGTGCGTGAGCACTTCGGGGGGCTCGGCAACCTGTTGCGCGCCGCGGGCTATGCACCGCTGCCGCGAAGGATCGGCCGCTACCGGGTCGTCTGGACAAGGCGGGAGATCCTCGACGCGATCCGGCGCTGGAGCGAGCTCTACGGCGAGCCCCCGACGATGGCTGACTGGGACCCCTACCGGGCGAGGCGCATCGGACAGGCCTGGCGCGTCGAGCGCTACGACGCCGGGGAGTGGCCAAGCGTGAAATCCGTCCGGAGCCACTTCGGCCGCCTCTCCGATGCGGTTGCCAGCGCCGGCCTGGTGCCTCGGCGCCAAGGACAACAGCGAGCTCAGGCGACCGCTGCCCTCGACCCGGACGTGGAGCTTCGCGTCGCGGCGGTGCGAGGCTTCGGCGATCGGCGCGAGCCCTCGCAGCGGCTGGCCGAGGCCGTCAAGCTCGTCGCAGCCGCGCGCGATCGCGGCGCCGCGCCGGATCTGCAGTGCGCGCTCATCGAGGTGGCAGCGGTGGCGATGGACTGGGCAGCGACGAGCCGCCTCGCTGCGGTCAGTCGGCCTCCGCAAGGAACGCGTTGACGTCGGCCGCGAACTGGCGGTGATGCTGGAACAGGAAGCCGTGGGCCGAGTCCGGGTAGATGGTGAGACGCGCGTCCGGGAGGAACCCCGCCAACAGGTGGGAGTAGCCGGGAAGGATCATCGGGTCGCTGTCGCCGTTGGCGACGAACACCGGGAGCTCGATCTCGGACTCGCCGGCGTCGTGATACGCATAGTCGATCCCGTTCTCGGCCGTAACTGAGTTGGAGTTTGCCGGTCGGTGGAGGCGGGCGTAGTCTCGTCCAATGCGCGGCCCTATCCCAGCGGCCGCCGCCCTCGTGGCGCTCGCTGCGTGGCCGGCCGCGTCCTCGGCGGCCGAGCAGACCTTCTGCGTTGGCGACCCGAACTGCACCGGCACGCCCGAGGCGTCGGTGGCGGCTGCGCTGGCAGCCGCCCAGGCGAATGGCCCCGAACGGGACCGCATCAGGGTTGGGCCGGGGACCTTCCCGGCAGCGGGCAGCCTCACCGACTCGCCCACCAACCCCGTCCTGATGGAGGGGGCGGGAGAGACCTTCACAACTCTCACTCGCCCGCCTGCCATGAACGCCTCCGTGCTGGTCCTGAGCAACGCGCAGTCGAGCGTCAGCAAGCTGGGAGTGCACATCCCCGCAGGACAGACCGGGATGACCGGCATCGTGTTGGTGGGCGGCGCGTCTGCCGAGCGCGTCTTTGTCAGCTCGTCTTCTGCCCTGACGGACGCCACGGGCGTCGTCGTCGGGAACGGGAGCTCGCTGCGGGAGAGCGCCATCGGGCTCCCCAATACCACCGCCGCAGCCAATGACGGCATCGTCACAAGGGACGACGCGGTGGTGGAGTCGGGCTTCGTGCAGGCCACGCGCGGCGTCCTGATCGAGCGCTCGGGGACGCTGGTAAGGGGAGTACGGATCCTTGCAGGCATCGGTGTTGAGTTCGTCGGGTCAACGGGCGCGGACTCGACCGCGACGGTCGAGAACACCCAGGTCACCGGTACAGAGCCCCCGGCGCCGGCCGATGTGGCGATCAAGGCCACCGGGCCGCCCACCGCCAGCCACAGCGTGACGCTGAGCGCGCGCCACGTCACGCTGGTCGGGCCGGGGGGCGGCAAAGGATTCTGGGCGTTGGCCCAGTCGGTCGGCTTCAACCCGACCGCAACGCTGAACGTGCTCGACTCGGTGGTCCGCGGTTACACGACCGACCTCCAGGGCACCGCGGGTCCCCCGATGGGCACCGCGTCGATAAGCATCGACAACTCGGCGTTCGACTTCACGAAGGTGGCGGCGAACCCCCCCCAGGCGACGATCAACCCAGGCCCGCACAACCTCAACCTGAGCGGATTCGATCCGAAACTCATAGACGTCCGCGGTGACATGCGGCCCGCCTTCGACTCGTTTCTCGTCGATCGCGGCGTGCCCGGCGGCCTCCTGAGCACCGAGAGCCCGTTCGACCTGGCGCTCCAGGCCCGCCTGGTCGACGGCGACGGGGACGGCACCGCACGGCGCGACATGGGCGCCTTCGAGTACCAGCGCGCGGCGCCCAAGGTGACCGCCTCGGCGGCATCGGCCACGGCCGGCCAGGGGCAGGCGATCACGTTCAACGCGACCGCCACCGAATCTGATCCGCAGGAAACGCCTGGGGCGATCACGTGGGTGTTCGACGACGGCGGGACAGCGACCGGCGCGTCGGCGCAGCACGCGTTCGTGGCAGCCGGGGCGCACACGGCGACCGCCAGCGCCACCGACCCCGCCGGAGTGACGGGCACGGGGGCCGCGACGGTCATCATCACGGACACCACGGCGCCGGCGCTCAGGATCTCCCGTCGCGCGGTCACGCTGACCCGGAGGGGTGTTGCGGCGGTCGCGCTGACCTGCCCCGGGGACGAGGTCTCCGGCCCCTGCCAGGGGAGGCTCACGCTCAGGACCGTTCGGAAGCTCGAACGCCCTGGCCGCGCCCGCGCGAAGCGGATCAGGCTCGGGTCCAGACGCTTCAGCATCCGGGCGGGCCGGACCGTGAAGGTCAGGATCAAGCTCTCGAAGGCCAACCGCAGACTCGTCACCGTTCACAGGCGTGTGCGCGTTGGCGCCCTGGCAGCGGTGCACGATCAGGCCGGAAACAGCCGCGCGGCGAAGAGCAGGTTCAAGCTCCGCTCACGAGCCCGTCGCTCGTAACAATGGGCGGGGATGGCCTGTCTAACTCACTCGGCCCAAGTGTTCGAGCGCGTCGCTGGGGTCCAAGTAGGTCTGGATCCGAGTGAGCTTGCCGTTCTTTAGCTCGGCAACGCACCCGAAGGGCGACTCGCTGAGCGCTCCGCTGCTCTTGCCGCGAATGCGCAGGCTGCCGATTGCGACCACCTGGTCGCCGGCTTCGCGAATTTCGGAGAAGTCGAGATGGCGCTCGGCGAGGACCTCATCGAGATCTCGCAGCAGTTGGCGGACGCCCTCGTGTCCGCGGTAGACCGTCGCGTCCCCGCCCAGCACGACCGGAAGCACAGGACGCCACTCGATTTCGGTGTCAAGCTCGCGCAGTAACGCCTCGACGTTGCGGCGGTTGTAGGCCTCGATTGCCCGCTTGAAGGCTTCGCCGTTCGCTGGCGACATGTGCTGTCAAGTATCGCGCGCACGTGCGACGGCGATGAGGTCACTGAGGACGCCCTGGCCGGCCAGCTCGAGTCCGGCTCCTGGGCCGATGATCGTCACTTCGCCAAGCGGCGCGGTCCGGCAGACGATCGCATTGGTGGTGCCGCTTATGCCGGCTAACGGATCGGTGTGGGGGAGCAGCATTGGCTCCACGCGAGCGATGACGTCTCCGGCTCCGTCCGGCTGCGCGAACTCGAGCGTCGCGACGTGCCGGATCGTCCGGCCATCGGCGAGCGCACGGTCGATCTGGGCTCGAGTCACGTCCGATATCCCGCGGCGGACGATCTGGTCGGGGCGCAGCTGCCTCCCGAAGACGAGGCCGGCAAGGATCATGGTCTTGGCCATCGCATCCGAGCCGTCGATGTCAGCTTCGACGCCGCGCTCGGCGAGCCCGGCGTCCTCCGCTTCGGTCAGGGCGTCTTCGTACGACCGGCCGTTCGCCATCGCGGAGAGGATGAAGTTGCTGGTTGCGTTGAGGATCCCGCGCAGCCCGACCGGCCGCGTGCCCGCGAGGCCCTCGACGAGCGCGGCCAGCACCGGGGTCCCCGACATCACGGTCGACTCGGCGCGGAACGCGACGCCGCCACGGCGCGCCAGCTCAGCGAGCGCCACTCCGTGTAGGGCGACCGGCCACTTGTTGGAGGTGACCACCTGCATTCCGCGCTCGAGTGCCATCTGCATGTGGGCGAAGCCGGGCTCGCCGTCCAGGGGGCTGCCCGTGACCTCTACGAGCACGTCTGCGTCGGTGCCCCGTAGCCCTTCGACCGCAGTCGGCCAGTTGCGGACACCGGACTGCTCGAGGATCGATCTGCCACTCGCGAGCAGTCCGAGCAGCTCCGAAAGATCTAGCCCCTGTGGGTCGGATACGAATCCGTCGCGCGCGTTGGCCGCCCCAACGACCGTGAAACCGACGCCGTGACGACGCGCGAACCGCTCCCTGCCGGACTCGAGAGCCCGAAGCAGCCATTGCCCTACGGTGCCAAGCCCAACCACCGATATCCGCAAATTGCACGCCGGCGTCATCTGTCCCGGCTTGCCGACATCACTGCTCATCGCGCCGGAATGCGCCCAACTTGATCCGCGGGGATGGACGATCCAGACTGGCTGGACAGTCTGCTTGTTGTCACGGACGTGTCAGGGTCGCCGGATACAGCGCTCGGAAGCGCTCCTGGAGCTCGCGGTAGCGTAGTACCCACGCCGGATTGGGCTCGATGACCTCGCGCATGCGCACCGCCGCGGCCACAGCCTCGTCGACATCGCGCCAGACCCCGGCTGCGACGCCGCCCAGCAGGGCGGCGCCGAAGGCGGCTCCCTCTTCGATGGCGGGGCGCTCGATGGGGAGCTCGAGTGCGGCTGCGACGATCGCCAGCCACAGGGCGCTGCGCGCCCCACCACCGGAGGGTCGTGCGATCCGCGGCGGCGCGGCGTCCAGCGCCAGCACGAGGTCGGCGCAGTCACGCAGTCCGCAGGCGACTCCCTCCAGAACCGCCCGGACGAGCGCGCCGCGATCATGGTGCAGCGACAGGCCGGTCAGCGCGCCGCGCGCGTGCGGGTTGTCGTGGGGCGTTCGCTCACCGGCAAGGTACGGCAGGAAGGTCAACCCGCCGGCACCCGGCTCCCACGACTCGGCCTCCGCTGTGAGCGCGTCGAACGGCATGGCGGGCGCGATCGCCTCCCGCAGCCACGCCAGCGCCCCGCCGGCCGACAGCATCACACCCATCGCCAGCCACGCGTCCGGCGCCGCGTGGCAGAACGCTTGCACGCGTCCCTCGCCGTCGGCTCGGAAGGTATCCAGCGCGACCAGCACCACCCCGGAGGTTCCGAGGACGAGCGACAGCGGGCCCGGCCGCACCACGCCCACGCCGAGCGCGCCGGCCGCCTGGTCGCCCGCGCCGGCCGCGACCGTCACGCCGTCGGGCGTCGTGCCCGATGGCTGCGGGCACTCCAGCAGCCGGGGGAGCCACCCGCTCTCTATCTCCAGTGCCTCGAGCAGGTGGCCGCTCCACGAGCGTGCCGCCACGTCGAGCAGCAGCGTTCCCGAGGCGTCGGCCACGTCGGTGGCATGCTCGCCACACAGCCGCATCCGCACGTAGTCCTTCGGGAGCATCACCCGCGTGATCCGCGCGTAGGCCTCGGGCTCGTGCCTCCGCATCCACAGCAGCTTCGGGGCCGTGAAGCCCGTGAGGGCACGGTTGCCGGTCAGCGCGATCAGCTCGCGCTCGCCGACCCGAGTCGCGATCTCCTCGCACTCGGCTGACGTGCGCTGGTCGTTCCAGAGAATCGCCGGCCGGATGACGCGATCGGCGGAGTCGAGCGCTACCAGCCCGTGCATCTGACCCGAGAGCCCGAGGCCGAGCACCTTGGCGGAGTCGCTGACGGCCGCGAGCGCCTCCTCGGTCGCTCGCCACCAATCCTCGGGGTCCTGCTCCGCCCAGCCCGGATGCGGCATCGAGAGCGGGTACGCCACCTCGTGGCTCGCGTGCACGCGTCCGTCAAGAGCCAGGGCGAGCGCCTTGACGGCGGAGGTCCCGACGTCCAGCCCGACGACGACCTCGGGCGAGCCCCCGGTCACGCGCCCGCGCGCAGAGCGGGACTCAGCTCGGCGAGGCGCGGCGGGTCCGCCCCCGCCCGCTCGCACGTGATCGCGGACACCAGGATCGCCTCGTCGACGATGTCGGCCAACGTGCCCTCGGAGGTGCTCCCGATGCGTCCGTTCCTGTGGAGGCGCCGGCGCACCAATCCGGTCAACAGCCCTGCGGTGAAGGCGTCGCCGGCGCCGATCGTGTCGACCACGTCCACGCGGCGTCCCGGCCGGCGCAGCGGCGGACTGACGCGGCGGTACGCGCTCGCGCCGTCCGCGCCGTCGGTCACGACGACGAGAGCGGGGCCCAACCGGGTCCAGTGGGCCGCGACCTGGTGCGTCTGAAGCTCCGGGTACAGCCAGGCCAGGTCCTCGCGGCTGGCCTTGACGACGTGCGCCAGCCGGATGTTCTGCTCCACGATCCCGGCCGCGTGCTCCCGTGATCCGATCACGGACGGCCGGATGTTCGGGTCGTAGCTGATCAGCACGGTGCCCGTCACGCCGAGCTCACCCGCCAGGGCGGCGATGCGCTCGGCCCCCGGCGGCGTCCACGCCGCGATGGAGCCGAAGTGGAGTACCTGTGTGGCCGGGCTGACCGCCCGCAGCTCGGCGGCGCTCCACGCCCAGTCAGCCGTCCCGTCCATGTCGAACTCGTACGTGACCTGGCCAGCCCGGTCGACCGAGGCCGTCGCCACGGTCGCGCGCTCGGCGGCGCGTGGCGCCGCCGACAGGTCGATGCCCTCCTGGACCGCGGCGCCTCTGAGCAGCCGCCCGAAGCGGTCGTCCGCGAAGCGCGCCATGAGCGACGTGCGGTTTCCGAGCCGGGCAAGCCCGACGGCCACGTTGAAGGGACTGCCGCCAGGGCTTTCGCGATAGCGCCCAGACCGTCCCTCGGGAACCAGGTCGACGAGCGCCTCGCCGATCACGGTGAGCACGGGTCTCACACTACGAGCGGCTGACGGCTCCCTGCGAGCGCAGGGTTGCCCGCGTGGAAGCGATCCGTGCGCCGTCCCCGCCGAACACGTGCGTCGTCCCTGCAATCTGCAGGCCGACCGTGTCGTCGGGTGAGCCGTCGAACGGCGGCGACATCTTCGCGATGAGCGGCACGCTGTCGCCGCGGTGCTCGACGGCGACGTGGACGAACATCTCGGAGCCGAGGTCCTCCACCGTGCGGATTCGGGCTTGGAGCGGCCCGTCGCCGATCCGCAGCGCCTCGGGCCGGAAGCCGACCGTCACCGCGCCGGTGCCGTTTCCGAGGGCGGCGAGGTCGGCGCCGTCGAGCTCGAGCTCCACATCGCCGATCCGCAGCGGCCGCTCGTCGCCGAGCTCGACGAGGTTCATCGCCGGCGAGCCGATGAAGCCGGCCACGAACACGTTCACCGGCTCGTGGTACAGCGTGCTGGGAGCGTCACACTGCTGCAGCACTCCGTCCTTGAGCACCGCGACGCGATGCCCCATGGTCATCGCCTCGACCTGGTCGTGCGTCACGTAAACGGTCGTCACGCCGAGGCGGTTCTGGAGCTCGACCACCTCGGTGCGCGTCTGCACGCGCAGCTTCGCGTCGAGGTTCGAGAGCGGCTCGTCCATGAGATACACGGCCGGCTGCCTCACGATCGCCCGCCCCATCGCGACGCGCTGGCGCTGGCCGCCCGACAGGTGCTTCGGCTTGCGGTCGAGAAACGGCTCGAGGTCGAGGATGCGCGCGGTCTCGCGCACCCGCGTGACGCGCTCCTCCTTCGGGACGCCGTGCTGCTTCAGGGCGAAGCCCATGTTCTCCGCGACGCTGAGCTGCGGATAGAGCGCGTAGTTCTGGAAGACCATCGCGATGTCGCGGTCGCGCGGCCGGACATTGCTGACGTCGCGGTCGCCGATGTGGATCGAGCCCGCGTTGAGCGGCTCGAGCCCCGCGAGCATCCGCAGCGCAGTCGACTTGCCGGACCCCGATGGACCCACCAGGACGAGAAGCTCTGCGTCGGAGATGTCGAGGCTGAGGCTGTCCACCGCGGGCGTGTCGGTCCCCTCGTAGGTCCGCGTCGCCTCGACATACCTCACGCCCGTCATTGCAGCTCCCTCACTTGATTGCCCCCATCGCAAGGCCGCGGATCATCCGCTTCTGGGCGATCCAGCCGGCCAGAACCACCGGAATGCAGGCGAGGACGGACGCCGCCGAAAGCTTCGCGAGGAAGTCGCCCCGAGTGCTCACGTTGGTCGTCACCCAGATCGGCATCGTCGAGCCCTCCACCGGGTTCAGCTGCACGGCGTAGAAGAACTCGTTCCACGCGAAGATCACGCAGAGGAGCGCCGTCGCGGCGATGCCGGGCGCCGCCATTGGAAGGATGATCGAGGTGAGCTGTCCCCTCAGCGAAGCGCCGTCGATCTCGGCCGCCTCGATCAGCTCGCGAGGGATCTCGGCGAAGAACGAGCGGAGCATCCACACCGCGAGCGGCAGGTTGATCGCCGTGTAGAGGATGATCAGCACGAGCCGCGAGTTGAGCAGGCCGAGCTCACGGGCGAGTATCCAGACCGGCAGGATCGCGGCCACGACAGGCAGGAACTTCGTCGAGATGAAGAAGAAGAGCACGTCGCGCCACTTGAGAACCGGCCTGACCGCCAGGGCGTAGGCGGCGGGGATCGCGAGGGCGAGCACGATCAGCGTCGAGGCGACCACGATCACGATCGAGTTCGTGAACGCCTCGCTGAACGAGAGCAGGCCGCCCGCGCTCTCGGTGACCGTCCGGTACTCGTCGAGCGTCGGGGTGAAGAAGAGCTTGGGGCTCGCATTCGCGTCCGCCTCGGTCTTGAACGAGTTGAGCACCATCCAGAAGACGGGGAAGAACATGAGCAGCCCCACGATCCAGGCCAGGCCTCCGAACACCCGGTTTACCCAGCGGCGCTCGCCTACGGCGGTGGGGCCGGCCTCGGCGCTCATGCGGCGGCCTCCCCCTTCAACAGCCCGGACAGGACTCGCAGCGCGAATGTCGCTATGACGATCGACGCGATCACGACGACGATGCTGTACGAGGACGCCTGGCCGAACTCCCAGCCGCCTCCGATCGAGCGCTGGTAGACGTAGTACGGCACGTTGGTCGAGCCAGGGCCGCCGCCCGTCATGACCGCGATCTGGTCGTAGAGCTGGATCAGGTAGATCGAGCCGAGCAGCACGCCCAGCTCCATGTACGGGCGCAGGTGGCCGAGCGTCAGCTGGCGAAAGATCCCGAACGGCGCGGCCCCGTCGACCTTCGCCGCCTCGACCACGTCCTGCGGCATGCTCTGGAGGCCCGCGAGCATGATCAGCATCATGAACGGCGTCCACTGCCAGACCAGCGTGATGGCGATCGACAGGGTCGGGTGCTCTGAGACGAACTCGACCGGCGTGCCGCCAAGCTTCTCGATCACCCAGTTGATGACGCCGTAGAGCCCGTGGAACATCTGGTTCTTCCAGATCAGCCCGATGACCACGGGCGTCAGCAGGAACGGGGTAATCAACATCGTGCGCACGACTCCTCGGCCGAAGAACTTCCGGTCGAGCAGCACAGCGATCGCGGTCCCGAGGACCAGAGAGACGATCACGGGGAACACGGTCAGCTGGATGCTCACCCAGATCGCCGAACCGAAGAAGTGGTCGTGCAGCAGGTGCTGGTAGTTGTCGAGTCCCACGTACTCCCGCGGGCCGGGCGGGACAATCTTCCAGTCCGTGAGGCTGTAGTAGACGCTCATCACGAACGGGACCTGCGTCAACAGGATCATGAAGAGCAGGGCCGGCAACAGCGGCAGCCGCCGGCGCCATGACTCGCTGAGGAGGGAATCGCGACCCGCCTTCGGCGGGATCACGCGGCCGATCCGAGGCCGAACGGTGGTCGTCATGGCGCCGACGCTGCCTTGTCCAGGGTCAGATCACCCACCCACCCCGGATGCGACGTCCTGGCAGTTGCTCAGCGCCGTGTCGATCGGCGTTCGCCCTGCGATCACCGCCGAGAACTGCTGTGTGCACTGGTTGCCGACGTCCTGGAACTCCGGAATGCCCACGTACTGGACGCCCGGGAGGCCCGGCCGCTTCGTCGTACCCGGATTGTCGATGGGCGCCGCCGAGATCGAGTCGAGCGTCGGCTGCGCAAACGCCGCGGCGGCCTTCTTGTACTGCGGGATCTGGTAGGTCGACTTGCGGGTCCCCGGTGGTATGGCGGCCCATCCGCCCGGGACCTTCGTGCCGGCCTCCTTGAGGTACTGCGGACCGGTCGCGAAGGAGATGAACTTCCAGGCCTTGTCCGCCTGGGTGGACGTCGACGGGATGGCGAGCGCCCAGGACCAGAGCCATCCGGACGCCTGCGTCTTGTCGACCGGCGCCGGCGCATAGCCGTTCTTGCCCTTTACGGCGCTGTCGTCGGCTTCGAGCAGCCCGGCCGCGACCGTCGCGTCGTACCACATGGCCACCTTCCCGTCCTTGTACTGCGACAGGCACTCGTTGAAGCTCGCGCCGGCGGCGTCCTTCTCGCCCGCGTCCTTGATCAGATCGACGTAGAACTGAAGCGCGTTCTTGAACTCCGGCTGGTCGACCATCGCGGTGTCAACGGAGCCGTCCGGCTTCGCGGACCACCAGGTACCGCCCATGGTGTTGAGCACAGTGGTGAACGACGCACCGAGGTCGCCCCATCCGGGCTTCCCGCGCAGGCAAATCCCCGCCATCTCGGGCGTGTTGACCTTTCGCGCGATGTCCGCGACCTGAGCCCAGGTCGGTTGCGCCGGCATCGTGAGCCCCGCCTTCTGGAGCACGTCCTTGCGGTACATGAGGAATGACGACTCGCCGTAGAAGGGTGCGGCGTAGAGCTTCCCGTCGAGCGACAGGGCGTTGCGCACTGCAGGGATTATGTCGTCGACCTGGTACGCGCTGTCGCTCGCGGAGAACTTGGTCAGGTCTGTGATGAATCCGTTCTGGCCGAACTGCGGCGCCTCGAACGGCCCGATCATGACCACGTCGAACTGGCGGCCGCCCGCTGCGACGTCACGCGTCGTGACCTCGCGGAGGGTTCCCTCGTCGAGCACCGTGTAGTTCACCTTGATGCCGCTCTTCTTGGTGAACAGCGAAGGCGTGAGCTTCGCGATGTCCTTCATCTGGGGGTTGTCGACCATCGCGACGTTGATCGAGCCGCCCGACCCGCCGCCGCCGCTGTCGTCGTCGTCCCCGCAGCCCGCGACCCCCAGCCCGACGAACAAGGCTGCGATCAACGTGGCGCCGACAGTACGTCTCATGTCTCCTCCTTCGAGAGGTCGCGAGCTACCGAGATCACTCGGTGCAAATCCCCTTATAGCGTTGGATTATGTTGGATGTCAAGGCTCTACGTGCAATCTTCAAAGATAAAACCACCTCTGGCGCTTTGATCCGCCTTTGCTTATGATGCGCGATGTGGGTTCCCCAACACCCATCCGGCTCGGGCAGGCCCGGCTCGCTGAGATCGCGCGCACCGGCATCCCCGTGCCGACCTACGACCGCAGGCGCCTTCTGCCGGCGATCGTGCACATAGGGGTCGGCGGCTTCCACAGGGCCCACCTGGCGGTGTACGCGCACGAGCTCGCGTCGCAGGGAAGCGACTGGGGCATCGTGGGGCTCGGCCTGCTCGACGGCGACGCCTTCATGGCTGATGCTCTCGGGGGCCAAGACTGCCTCTACACCTTGATCGAGAAGCAGGGCGCCGAGCCCTCGGCGCAGGTGATCGGCTCGATCACGCGCTACGTGCACGCACCGGCTGGTCACGACGCTGCCGTCTCGGACCTGATCGCGGCGCCGGCGACGTTGATCCTCTCGCTCACTGTCACGGAATCCGGGTACGCCGAGCTGTCGAGGTCCGACGGCGACGCGGGCCACCCCACCACCTTCGACCGCATCGCGTCCGCGCTCGCGCTGAGGCGCGACAGGCGAGCCGGGCGGATCACGATCCTGAGCTGCGACAACGTCCCGCGAAACGGGGACGCGGCTCGTGCCGCCACTCTGTCCGCCGCGGCCGCGCTCGACTCCACGCTTCCCGCGTGGGTGGAGGAGCACTGCACCTTCCCGAACGCGATGGTCGATCGCATCACGCCGGCGACCGCGCCCGACGACCGCGACTGGCTGCGCGACCGCGCCGGCATCATCGACAGCTGGCCGGTCGTCTCGGAGCCGTTCAGGCAATGGGTGATGGAGGACGACTTCGCCGGTGGCCGGCCACCCTGGGAGGACGCCGGGGCGCTGTTCACCGACCGCATCCACGACTGGGAGCAGTACAAGCTCCGAATGCTCAATGCGGGTCACTCGTGCATCGCGTACCTCGCCGCGCTGGCGGGTATCACCTACGTCCACGAGGCGATGGCCGTGCCCGCCCTGCGCTCTTTTCTCGAGAGCCTCATAAAGCGCGAGGCGATACCGACGCTCGTGGAGATCCCGGGACATCCGCGCGAGGATTACGCTGAGTCCGTGTTCGATCGCTTCGCGAACGTCGGCGTGCGTGACCAGATCGACCGGGTCTGCATCGACGGCAGCTCCAAGTTCCCGACGTTCCTGATCCCGACGATCGTGCGCCAACTCGAGGGTGGTGGCCCGATCGAGCGTGCCGCCACCGCGCTCGCCGGCTGGGCGCGCTACCTCGCGGTCGTCGATCCCGAGCGGCAGGCCTTCGACGCCGACGGGAACGCGGCGCGGCGATACGCGGCCGACGCGGCCGGAGACGCGCTGGCGTTCCTCGAGTACGAGGCCGTGTTCCCGGGCGAGGTGCGTTCCTCGCCGCGCTTCCGCTCGGCATTCGCGGCCGCGTACGAGCGCATCGCCGCCGGTGGCCCGCTCGCCGCAATGGGAGCGGCGCTGGCGGTCGAGGGCGCGGGAGGAGACGCGTGACCCCGTCCGGCGAGAGCGCCGCACTCCCTCGGCTACAGCACGATCGCCAGCGCGCGATCTACATGCTCGCGCTGAGCCAGGGATCAGTCGACGTAGCGGATCTCGCCCGCCGCTACGGGGTCAGCACGGAGACGATTCGCCGCGACCTGTCCGACATGCAGGAGCGAAACCTGCTGCGACGTGTCCACGGCGGCGCCGTCCCGGTCGAGCGGATCAACCACGAGCCCATGCTGTCCGCGCGCGACGTGGTCAACGCGGAGGAGAAGCTCAGGATCGCCACGAAGGCCGTGGAGGAGGTCCCGGAGCGCGGCTCGGTCATCATCGACTCCGGATCCACGACCCAGCGACTCGCCGAGGTCTTCCCGGTCGAGCGCGAGGTGCACGTCGTGACGAACTCGCTCATGACGGCGCTCACGCTGAGCCGGCGCGGGTTGCGCAAGCTCACAGTCCTCGGTGGCGCCGTGCGCACGAACACGCTCGCGATGGTGGACGACACGACGCGGGCGTCGCTCCAGGACATGGCGATGGACGTCCTGTTCATCAGCTGCGATGGCCTGTCGTTCCAGCACGGGCTGACCACTCCGTACCGCGAGGAGCACACGGTCAAGCGCGCGATGATCGAGCGCGCGAGGCGCGTCGTCGCTGTGGTCGACCACTCGAAGTTCGGAAACGTGCAGATGTTCAGCTTCGCCGCCTTCGATGAGATCGATGTGCTCGTGACCGGCCTGGACGCGGATCCCGAGGTGGCCGCCGCCCTGTCGAACCACGGCATTGCCGTCCATCGTGTCTGAGGCCGGCGAGCCGCCCGCGCCCGCCGAGCTCAAGGTCGTTGCATCCGCCGCAGCGCGAGCCGCGGCGGAAATCGTGACGGCCGCCTACGGCGAGGCACGGCCCGTGGGCAGTAAGTCTTCGCCGACCGACGTCGTGACTCAGACCGACCTGCGGGCCGAGGAGCGCGTGCGGGCGATCCTGCTGGACGCGACGCCTGGCGCGGGGATCCTCGCCGAGGAGGGCGGCTCCACGGCGCGGGGCGCGCGGCTCCAGTGGGTCATCGATCCGCTCGATGGGACGATCAACTTCATCTACGGCGTGCCGCTGTTCGCGGTCAGCATCGCCGCCGCTGTCGACGGGGACGTCGTGGCCGGCGCGGTGGTGGACGTCCTGCGCGGCGAGCTCTTCGCCGCCCACCGCGGTGGCGGGGCGCGGTGCGACGGGGTCCCGATCGCCGTCTCGGTCTGCGCGGCGCTGCCCGAGGCGCTTGTGACAACGGGGTTCTCGTACCGCGCGGAGCTCCGAGACGTCCAGGGCGAGGTGGCTCACCGCCTGCTCTCTCGCGCGCGCGACCTGCGCTGCTTCGGCTCGACCGCACTCGAGCTGTGCTGGGTCGCGTGCGGGCGGGTGGACGGCTACTTCCAGCGCGACACGGAGATATGGGACCGCGCTGCGGGGGCGCTGATCGCCGAGGAGGCCGGCGCGCGCATCGAGATGCCCTGCCCGGAGAACGACGACCTCGTCATCGCGGCCGGGCCTGTTGTCTTCGAGGAGCTGCGCGCGGCGGTTCAGCCGGCGGCGGCCTGACCATCTTCGGCGAAGTCCTCTGACCAGGCGAACCGCCGCCAGACCTCGAGGAGCGGCTCGCGCGGCATCCCCTCGGCCACCCGCGCCACCGCGCTGATCGCCTGCCAACGGGCGAGCACCGCCGCGGGGATGTCGAGCGACTCACGCAGGCGGGTCAGGTACGCACGCGTGAGCACGGTGAGCGTGCCCGGATCGGATCCGGGCAGATGGCTCGGCATCTTCGCTCCGTCGGCGAGCAGCGTTAGGCATGAGCGCGCGACGTCGGCCACCCGGTCGCCGCGCGACGCGTCGAACCAGTCCACCAGGGTCAGACCGTCGCGCGACACGATTACGTTGCTGGGATGGAGGTCCCCGTGACACAGACGCCCGATGCCCGACCGCTCCGGCAGGAGGTCGAGCGCCGCTCCGAGCGAGGCGTCCACGTTCGCGGCCGACCAGCGGATCTTGCTTGTGAGCCGGTTGCGCTGATCGGGAAGTGTCACCGGCGGCACGAGCTCGAACAGCGCGAGCTGAACCTCCGCGAGCGTACGGCCGATCTCGCCGGCTCGCTCGGGGTGGTCGACGACGCGCTCCCACAGCGACGGCCCGTCCACCCGCTCCCAGACCGTGGCCGGGCGCCCGAAGACCTCCTCGAGTCCTAGCAGCGCGGGCGCCGGCGCCCCGACGGCTCGAACCGCTTCCACGTGCTTCGCCTCCGCGAGAATCCACTCGGCGGGCGTCGCCGGCTTCGGCACCTTGATGACCGCGCCGCGGCCATACGCATGGACGACCGAACGCGATCCACGCGCGACGACTTCACCGAGGAGTGTGGGGGCTGACATCACACTTGGTCCGCTGCTTCGGCGAACGTACCACCGCGCGTCGCATCAGCGGAACTGGTGGGCAGTGCGTTTGTTGTCACGGTGATCGCATGTACGAGATCACACGTCCGCGCAATGTGCGGATTCGCCGTCCGTGCGAACCTCGGCGCCATGACCAACTACGCCGATGCCGGGACCAAACGCGTCACAGCCGAGAGTGGGATCGAGTACGCGTACCGCGACCTCGGTCAGGGTGATGTGCCGCTCGTCCTGCTTCAGCACTTCCGCGGGAACCTCGACAACTGGGACCCCGCACTGATCGACGATCTCGCCGCAGAGCGGCGCGTCGTCACGTTCGACAACGTCGGAGTCGGCGGCACCACCGGCATGACGCCGAACACTGTCGAGGCGATGGCCGACGGCGCGATCGCCTTCATCGAGGCGATGGGTCTCGAGCAGGTGGACGTCCTCGGGTTCTCGATCGGCAGCTTCGTCGCGCAGGAGATCGCGCTCGTTCGTCCCGATCTGCTTCGGCGCGTCGTGCTCGCATCGGCAGCTCCGCAGGGCGCCGAAGGGATGCACGGGTGGGCACCTGAGGTGATCGGCGCGGTGGGTCAGCCGGAAACGAACCCGCAGGGATATCTCGGCGTGTTCTTCGCCCACACCAGCACCAGCCAGGAAGCGGGGCAGCAGGCTGCCGGACGGATCTTCGGGCGAACGACCGACAGAGACGCACCGACGACGTGGCAGACCCGCCAAGCGCAGTACGACGCCGTGTGCAGGTGGGGGATCCCGAACCACTCGCTTCTTCAGCGAGTCGCCGCGATGGATCTCCCGGTCTTCGTCGCGAACGGCGACAGCGATCCGATGATCCTGCCCCGGTACTCGTATCTGCTTGCCGGGCTGCTGCCGGATGCGCGGCTGAAGATCTACGTGGACTCGGCCCACGGCTTCCTGTTCCAGCACCACACCGAGTTTGCGGCGGACGTGCATGCCTTCCTGGCGGAGGCCGGCTGATCGAGCGTCCGCGCTACGCGGCCACGTTGAGCTTCTGGGGCTCGGCCATGAGCATCGCGACCGAGTCACGTAGGGCCTCGGCCTGGGCCGGGTCGAGCGGGTGACCGGCGTGGTCGAGTTGCTCGTGCGCGTG
>Ga0068861_100000247_pt1 | contig 29855 bp, 20 predicted proteins | sample KBSSwiS42_FD_66593 | JGI IMG/M metagenome (GOLD analysis project Ga0068861, IMG submission 66593) | Switchgrass rhizosphere microbial communities from Kellogg Biological Station, Michigan, USA - KBS Switchgrass S4-2 | ecosystem: Host-associated > Plants > Roots > Rhizosphere > Soil ...
GGCGTACTCACAAACGGCGGCAGATTGACCTGTGAAAAGATCAGGTTGCCTTCGACTTTGTCATAGAACATTCCAAACCCGCCGCGAATAGACGTCTTGTCGTCATTAAACGGCGCATACGAAAACCCAACTCGCGGCGCGAGCTTGCTCTTCGCGTTATAGAAGCCAGGTGTTGCTCCAGTGGGAATTGTCGCTAACACAGCATCGCTGACGCTGACGCGGCCGCGTTCATCCGCTGGAATGCCGTCGCCTGCACGAACTAATCCATTGAAACGATTTCCGCCTTTCGTCAGGTCGATGTTTCCGTTGGCGAGTATCGTCACTGCTTGTGCCGGATCGTAACGACTCGGATCGAAGCTGGTCATGTTATTCGCCTGAGTGTACGTCGGAGAGAAGTGATAGAGACGGGCGCCGAACTCTATACTTAAATTGCGGGCCACTTTCCAACTGTCTGTGGCGAATGCCTCAACTTGATTGAAACGGAAGAACCCGATCGGATCGTCGTTAGCCTCACTGTAGCTACGGAAATTACCGAGTAACGCGTCGGCAAACGAGTTGCCGGTCGAACGTGTGGCGTTGGTATTGAATGCGAGGTTACCGGTGTAACCTGAGCGACCATTTTGATCTTTCCGGTTGCGAATAACGAGAACGCCGGTCTTCATCGAGTGCTTGCCACGAATAATCGTCACGTTGTCACTGACAGCAATATCGGTTGTAGGCGACAACAATGACCCCGACGGCCCATTAAAGTTGGATGGTGACCCGGCGCCGGCAAAGGTTGTGTTAGGAATGCCGTTGTCGAACCGCCCGCCGGTAAACAGTTGCGGATACACAAACCCAAAGGTCGAGCGCTTCCAGAATTCTCCAACCGGCGGTATGCGCTGGCCGTTCCATGAAGCATTGGCTTTCGCTTCATTGATCAATGAAGGCGAGATCAGCCACGTATAAGAAAGTTGGTAACTGTAGCCTGGTCGAAGACGATTCGTTGGTATGGTCGGCAATGGTGAATTGATGAAAGTGCCAAACGGCTCGATCAGGTCGTATTTGTCGTGAAGATACCGGCCGTAGACACTGTGTTTCGCGTTGATCCGGTAGTCGATGCGAATGTTGTCTTCTCTGTAATCGAAAGGATTTGGCTGTTGGAAGGTGGCATTGTTCGCTGTTGGCGTGTCCGTATACGAAACCGCAAGACCTTCCATTGCTGTGAATACTGCGGCAATCGCTTTGCCGTCAGCCGTAATTAGACCACCGGGAATAATGTTGCCGGTGAAGCAACCGGTACGAATCGCCGGAGTAGTTACGACGCCGCTCGCGTTCACCACCGGAGCTACACAGGTGTTTGCCGCGTTGGCAGGATTTCGCAGTACACCGTCGTCCGCGGTGCCAACAATCCCGTCGAAGCCCGCCAAACGCCGCGAAAAATTTCCGAGTCGTTCTGCGCGGGTCGGCAAGATACGTCGAACAGGCGGGGCATCCTGTCGAATGTATTTGTATTCCTGGCCCACGAAGAAGAAGAGTTTGTCTTTGACAATCGCTCCGTTAAAGTTCCAACCAAAGTTATTGAAGCGTAACTTCGGTTTGACTGGAGAAAAGAAATTGCGTGCATCCAGTTTGTCGTTGCGAACGAATTCATACACGCTGCCGTGATAGTCGTTTCCACCGCTGCGAGTGACCACATTCACGGAGGCGCCGGCATTGCGTCCGTACTCAGCAGAGAAGTTTGAGGTTTGAATCTTTACTTCCTGAATGAAGTCGATGCCGACGTTGTTAACCTGACTATTGTTGCTGCCAGAGTCCATATTGAAACCGCCGTCAACTGTCAGGCTGTTGTAGTTGGGTCGATTGCCGTTGATTGATGCCTGACTGATGCTCAAGCTCGTCGTCAAAGCGAGTTGGTCCTCGTCAAGAATGGCCGCGCCGGGAATAAGCGTAACAAGCTGCATGTAGTTTCGGCCGTTCAAAGCGAGGTTCTGAACCTGGCGCTTATCGACGACACGAGCAAGTTCACCCGACGTTGTGTTGACTGTCTCTCCTGCGGTAGTTGAAACCTCAACCGTCTCTGAAACAGCACCCGCCTCGAGCGTTATGTTGACCGTTAAACGCGTATCAGCGGCTAGAGCGTTACCGGTCTGAACCGATTTCTTGAAACCGGTTTGCTCGACGGCGACGGTGTAGTTTCCTACTGGAAGATTCGTGACGGTGTAGAAACCTTCGCCATCAGTAGCGGCGGTCCGTTCCAGATTCGTCGCGCTGTTTCGAACGGTAACTGTAGCGTTCGGTATAACCGCACCCGAACTGTCTGTGACGGTGCCAGAGATGCGCCCAAAGATCGTTTGACCGCTCGTGCTTACAGCCGCGCAGGCGACCAGCAAAACAACAGCACCAATCGAAAAGAAGCTTGCGATCAAGCTTCGGTGGTTTTGCGTGCGTTGCATGTCTAACACCTCCAAAAGGTTTTTGAGAGTTGTAATACTCAGGCCACCATCGGCGCAGCGAAGGCGGGAGCCGCAACGAGTGCGACGGCGCCGCGCAAACGCGGATGTTCCTCTGCCGGCACGATCTGGATCTCGGTTGTGCCGCCAAATTCCGTAAGAGTTCTTTCGCGCACCGCACCGCGCACAATCGGTTCGATCAAACTCCAGGCTGTCGTGATCTCGCCGCCGATGTAGATTCGCGCGGGATCGAGTGAATTGATGATCGAAGCGAGGCCGAGTCCGAGATAACGAGCAGTCGAATTGATTGCGGCGAGGGCTTTGGCGTCGCCGGCGCGCGCGCGTGCGATTAGATCTTCAACCGTGAAGCTGGCGGTTTCTGCATCGCGCGGCCGCGCGTCTGCAAGATCGCGTCCGAAGTAACGCGATAAAGTAGCCAGGTTAGAAACATACGCTTCCCAACAACCGGTCGCACCGCACGAACATCTTGGTCCATCAATGCTCAGCGGCACGTGACCAAACTCGCCTGCCGTGTTGTGCCTGCCGCGCAGCAGTTCGCCGTTCACGACCACGCCGGTTCCCACGCCGTCAGACACACTCACAAACACAGAATTCGCCGACGCGACTACGTCGCTGCGCGTGGTCCATAGTTGGGCCAATGCGCACGCCTTGCCGGAGTTTTCTATATGCACGGGAAGACCGAGTGACGCCGCAAGCGGATCGCGCAGGGTCACATCGCGCCACCCAAGTGTCGGCGCGTGCAACACACGTCCGAGAGCGGGGTCGACCATGCCGGGCACAACTACACCCACACCTTCGCAGACGCCGATCTCTTTGTAGTCGATCAGAATCTGTTTGATTCGTCGCGATAGTTCATGCGTCAAGACGTGCGGGTCTTTATTGGTTTGAAAACTGCTGACGACGCCGAGCTGTTTTCCCATCAAGTCAGTGACCAGGAGGTAAGTTCGCGACGCGCGAATATCGACGCCGACGACGCATCGCTGACGCGAGTCGATGTAAAGGAACGTCGGCCGGCGGCCGCGTCCGACTGCTTCGCCGAGGGCGCCTTCGAAGATGAGCGACTCGCTGAGCAGCTCGCTGACGAGAAGGCTGGCGACGCCACGGCGGACGTTCATCAGCCGCGCCAGGTCTGCTCGCGAGATGGGCTGATGAGCCCGAATCAGGTTGAGAGCGATCTGGCGATTAATCTCGCGGCTAGTGCCGCGGCGTGCAACTTTGAAATCGTGTGGATTGATCTTGCGCATTTGTTCTTACTTGGGACTTAATTAATTACCCCAGGTCGTTTTTCCGGAAAAAGACGATTAAGACTGTTGGCAGGGATTTTGTCTAAACGCGGAACATATACGCCCGTACAGGCAAGCTGTCAAGAGCTTTTTTGGTTTTTTGTACGGGAGGATTGGCGAATTACGAGTTCAGGACGAATTACGATTCGACGAGGTTTGCGCCTCTCCTTGTCTCTTACGAGTTCCAACAGCAGCTCCGCGGCAGCCTGTCCCATCTTCGCTGTCGACCACCCAACGGTGGTCAACGGCACGCGCAACATGTCGCCGTAATGAATGCTGCCCGCGCCCACAAACGCGACGTCCTCAGGCACTTTCAATCCTGCGCCGTTCATTGCCGCCATGGCGCCGATTGCCGCCGGATCGTTGGCGGCGAAGATCGCTGTAGGCAAGTTACCGGATGCAATCCAATCTTTCATCGCCGCGTAACCGTCCGACTCAGTGAAGCCGCAGTCGCGCACCAGTTCTTTACTCATGCGAAGGTGCGCCTTCGCGAGTGCGCGACGATACCCTTCGAAACGTTGAAGCGAAGTTGACGCGTTCGTGCCGCGCAGGTGACCGATTCGGCGATGGCCCAACTCGATCAAGTGTTCCGTCGCCAACACACCCACTCGAACGTCATCTGTAGTAACTGCGGAACAACGCAAGCCGGGCAACACTCGATCGATCAGCACGATCTTCGCTCCATCGCCGAGCAGCTCACGATAGAACGTGACTTCACTTCCCGTCATCGCGGACGCCACGATTAGTCCGTCAGTCCGGCTTAACAACGCTTCAACTTCATCCTGCTCCTTGCGTGCCTCTTCTTCAGTGCTACAGATCAGGTTTTGGTAACCAATGGGACGCGCATGTGTCTCAACTCCGCGACAGATCTCGGCGAAGTAGGAGTGCATGAGGTCGGGAACGACGATGCCGATCAGGAATGACTGGTTAGTCGTGAGGGCCCGTGCAAACTGATTGGGCCGGTAGTTCATCTTGCGCGCGGTGGCGAGAATACGCTCGCGAGTGGCGCGACTGATCTCCGGATGGTTGTTGATCGCACGCGACACCGTCATCTTGGAGACGTTGAGAGCGCGTGCGATATCTTCCAGCGTGACCGGCATTGTGAGTTACTTGGCGCGTTTCAAACTCGCCGCAATAGCCGCTTCGGCCAAAGGATTCATCACGGCGTAGCCTTGTGGGTTCGGATGCAGGCCGTCGTTACTCAACTCGTCCTTCAGAAAACCCTTGTCGTCAACCATCGCCGAGAAGTAGTCGAGATAAGTTAAACGGTGAGCTGTTGCATAGTCTTTCATCCAGGCGTTGAGGGCGAGAATCTGCGCGGGCGGCCGGCGAACTGTTTGAATCAACGGGTTGCCGTCACGAATTTCGTAATCGCTGACGGGAAGCAGCGAAGCAAACACGACGCGAATGTTATTTGCGGCTGCGAGTTCCGCCATCGATCTGAGGTTATCCTGGATTGCTTCGAGGGTGGTTGGACCAGTGTTACCGGCGATGTCGTTTGTGCCTGCGAGTATGACCAAGATCTTCGGTTTCAGTTCGATCACGTCGCGGCGGAAGCGGATGAGCATTTGCGGCGTTGTTTGACCGCTGATGCCGCGGTTGATGTAAGGCTTGCCGGGAAAGAAGCCGCCGTTTATCGGGTTGTCCCAGGAGTCTGTGATCGAGTCGCCCATGAAGACGACGCGCTGTTCGTTCTTTGCTGGTGGTGTGGTTTTTACGTTGTCGTCGTGGTAACGAGCGAGGTTGGGCCAGTCGTTCTTACAGTCAGTGATTAAGCTTTGGCCAAAAACTGGAACCACAAATAGGCACAAAACAGACCAAAACAAAATGAAACGGACCATACTTTCTCCTTTGTGCCTCTTTGTGGCTAAGTTCTTGTTCGCCAGCGATCGATCGCAACTGCAACCACTATGATCGCGCCGATAATAATTTCCTGAATGTAGTTGGGCCAGCCGATCTGCTGGCAACCGTTACGCAGAAAGGCCATGATCAATGCACCGATCATCGACCCGAGAATACTGCCCTCGCCCCCGCTCAAACTGCCGCCGCCAATCACGACCGCGGCAATGATGTCTAACTCCGAACCAGCCGCGACCGTAGGATCGCCCTGACGCAAACGCGACATCTGCATGACGCCGGCGAGACCAAACAGTAACCCCGCCAATCCATAGATCCACACTTTTAAGCGGTCGGTCGCGATGCCACACGCGCGCGCCGCGGCTTCGTTTGAGCCAAGCGCAAACACACGCCGTCCAAACACCGTGTTGCGCAAGACAATCGCCGCGCAGATTGCCAGCAGGATTGCTATCCACACGCCCGGCGCAACCAACAGCCATGGTGGATCGGGAAACATCACCAGCAACTCGTTCAACCACGTGCCGGGCATGTTTACCGTTTGCTGGTTGGCCAGCCACTTCGCAATGCCGCGCGCAACGCCGAGCATTCCGAGCGTTGCAATGAACGGCACTACCTTCAAACGTGTGATCACCAAACCGTTCACAACGCCTACGACGCCGCCAACGAGAATTCCTGCAGCCAACGCAATTGTCGGCGAGAAGCCCGCGTTGATTGCGAGCGCGGTGACCACACCCGTTAAAGCGATCGTTGATCCAACCGCGAGATCGATGCCGCCGCTGATGATGATCAGCGTCATGCCGATCGCGCCGATGGCAACGATCACCGTTTGTGCAAAGACGATGCGGAGGTTGTTTGCGGAGAGAAACCGTGAGGGCGTGTCCATTAACAACGAAAAGATCGCGATCACCAGCAACAGACCAAGAACGGGTCCGATGCGGTTGAGCCACACGTGCAACAGACCGGCCGACAATAATCCGCGCGTTTGTTTTACCTCAGCGATCATTTCACACAGATAAACACGGAGGACGAAAGCCTGATTTTTGCTTTTTTGCCTCTTTGTGGCTCTACTTCAGATACCGGTCAAGTGGCGGATGCAGCAGTTCCTGGACCTCCGGCGATCCCATGTTTTCTTTCGTTACCAGCATCACGCCGGTGTCGATCTTGTCTGCCACGGGTTTGCCCATCAAACTCTCGACCATCGTGCGCACACCGAGATAACCCATGTTGAATGGGTTCTGAACCACGATCCCGTGCAACTGGTTCGCGTTGATGGCGTCGATAAACTGCTGGCTCGAATCGAAGCCGACAAACGAAATCTTCCCCGCCTTGCCGATGTCCTGAAGCGCCAGCAACATGCCTGCGGTCGACGATTCGTTGGGAGTAAAAATCCCCTGCACCTGGTCGCCGAAAGTATTCAACAAATTCTCCGCCGCACGTTTCGCAGTGTCGCGTGTCGCGCCTGCATATTGATCGGTGGAGACCAGTTCGATCCCAGGAAACTTCTGTTTGATCTGTTCAATGAATCCAGTTTCGCGCTCGGTCGTGCTGGCCGAACCTTCGGCGTATCGCAAAACAAGAACCTTACCTTTGCCGTTGAGAAGTTGGCCCATGCGATCCGCTGCGAGCGTTCCTCCTTTGCGGTTGTCAGTTGCAACGAAACTCACAAAATCTGACGACTGCAAACCGGAATCGATAATCACTGTCGGCACGCCGGCGCGTTTCGCATCTGCGACCGGTCGCACGAGCGCGCGATCGTCGAGCGGCGCGAGCACGATGCCGTTCACGCCCTGCGCAGCAAAGCCCTCGACGACCTGGATCTGCTGTTCGCGATCATCCTCACGCAACGGACCCTTCCAAATGACCTCGACCTCCGCTCCCTGCGCCGACAACTCACCCGCTGCCTTATTACTTCCCGCGTGAATACTCTTCCAAAACTCGTGCGTCGTTCCCTTCGGAATAACTGCAATCGTGAACTTCTTTTTGCCTGTTGGAGCTTCGACCCTGGTGCAACTGACGGCCGCAACAGCCAACATTGTTAAGGACAATAATGAAAGAGTTTTGCGCATGTTAGTTTTCCTGTTCAGCAATTACTGGATTTCCCAAGCCACCCATGCCTTCGATCAATACCTGCATCTCGTCGCCGGGTTTCAGAAATACCGGCGGCTTGCGCGCGAAGCCGACGCCCGCGGGCGTACCGGTCGCGATCACGTCGCCCGGTTCGAGTGTAATCGACTCCGAAATGAATTCGATCAGCTGCGGCACGCCGAAGATCAGTTGATCTGTGTTTGAGTCTTGCATGACTGCGCCGTTCAACATCAGCTTGATTGACAGCTTGTGCGGATCTCTTATGACATCCGTGGTTACGATCGTCTGGCCCATCGGCGCGAAGGTGTCGCACGATTTTCCGCGCTGCCATTGACCGTCACCAAATTGAAAGTCGCGCGCTGTGACGTCATTGAACGCGGTGTAGCCGAGGACATAATCGTAAGCCCGATCTGCGGTAACGTGTTTCGCGCGACGGCCAATGACCACCGCAAGTTCCGCTTCGTAGTCGACCTGCTGACTCGTTTTCGGCAGCACGACAGGCTCGCCGGGCGCAATCACTGCACTTGAAAACTTCGAAAAGACGACCGGCTTTTCCGGGAGAGGCATCTTACTCTCGGCCGCGTGATCGCGATAGTTGAGGCCGATGCAGATCAGTTTTCCGGGACGCGGCACGGGCGCAAACCAATACGCGTCGCGGCTCGGCACCAGCCAGCCTTTCTCCTTTGCCTGCTCGAGCGCGGCGAGATCGCGTTCCACATTATCAAACACCTCGCGTGCTTTCTTGAACCATGGTCCATGCGTGTCAAACCAGGATAGGGGATTTGACGGATGTTCAGCAGGATCAAATAGTTGTTCACAGTCGAGACGATAACCGGTGTCCTGCCCGCCGTGAGTCAGGATGATGCCGGGCCGAGGAATACTCCATTCGGTTTCAGCAGTGGCGAAAGAAATGATGTTCATCAGTTATCCAGGTTGATGATGACGTAGAGTTCCTGTGGGCCGTGGACGCCGATCGCGAGTGTTAATTCGATGTCGGCCGTACGTGATGGGCCGGTTATGAAAGTGATCGCGGGGCTGACTTCGTTGCCGCTTTGCAAGAACGACAGTGCATCGCCCAGGGTTGGATAGATTCGCGATGCGTCGAGAACGGCGATGTGTACTGGCGGAACTAGGGACACGAGCCGGTTTCGTTCGACGGATGAGTCGAGGACGAGGGTGCCGGTTTCGGCGATTCCTAGTTGTCCGCCTGTAATTCCGACTTCGTATTCGAATAGATCCTTGGCGGATAGTGGTGATTCCGACGTCGCAATTCTTTTCCCTTTGGCGATGCGCTTGATGGCGTCTTCGATTTCGAGTGGCCCGTGAACGAGAATGCAGTGGCCATCGACTAGTTCGAGGTTGCGCTTGAAGTCGGCGACGACCGGTTGGGACGGCTGTTGGGACGCAGATTTACACGGATCTGTGTGAATCCGTGTTTCACGACCGTCATAATGCGCACTCCTCGCCAAATGAGCGCGAATGGAGCGCATGATCTCAGTGCGTGCGTCGCCAGTGTTCACGAAAACTCTCCATTTCGATCGGACGCAGATCGCGGCTTGCGGTCCAAGCTTTGACCGGCGGCGCGAACCAGCGTTGAAACAAGCGACCGGCAATCGCCGTCTTCTCATAAAGCCACGGCCGCGTCATTATCATCGCCCACAATTTGAACGCCAATCGCTCTGTCCTTCGACCCGCCGGTTGGCGCGTGCTGATTTCGCTGCGCAGGTGTAACAGCAACTGCGGAATGTCGATCTTCACCGGACAAACTTCACGACACGCGCCACACAAACTCGACGCGTAAGGCAGTTGCGCCGCCTTCTCCATTCCAATCAATTGCGGCGTAATCACAGAACCAATCGGACCCGGATAAACCGAACCGTACGCGTGACCACCAATCTGTTGATACACGGGACACGCATTCAAACATGCACCGCAGCGAATGCACGCCAGCGACTGCCGTGTGACGGGATGGGCCAACATTCGCGAACGCCCGTTGTCTAGAATGACGATGTGCAGCTCATCTGGTCCTTCATCGCTCGCGTTGCGCTTTGTTCCCGTGATGAATGATTGGTAAGTGCTGAGCGCCTGGCCCGTGCCGGAGCGCGGCAACAGCTTGAGGAAGATGTCGAGATCGGCAAAGCGCGGCAGCAGCTTTTCAATTCCCATCACAGCGATGTGTGTGCGCGGCAGGCTCGTCGTTAAGCGAATGTTGCCTTCGTTCTCGACAATTACAATCGTGCCGGTCTCGACGATGCCAAAGTTAACTCCGCTGATGCCGATATCCGCCGCAGCGAACCGCTCGCGAAGCGTAGATCGCGCAGTGCTCGTGAGTTCGGCTACGTCGTCCGTCGGCGGCATGCCGAGTTCAGTCGTGAAAAGTTCGGCAATCTGGCGCTTCGTTTTGTGAATCGCGGGCGCGATGATGTGCGACGGAGTTTCGTGGGCAAGTTGAATGATGTACTCGCCGAGATCCGTCTCGACCACGTGCATGCCGGCGCGTTCCAACGCCGTGTTCAGATGAATCTCTTCCGTCGTCATACTTTTGCTTTTGACGACGTTGCGCGCGCCACGCTCTAGAGTCAGACGGCAAATGATCTCGTTCGCCTCGGCGGCATCACGCGCCCAATGAACCTGCGCACCTCGACTCTCTGCATTCTCTACAAAAGTCTCGAGATACCGATCCAGATGCAACAGCACATCATCCTTTATTGCTCGCGCCTCGCTTCGCAGCTCCTCCCAGTTGCTCAGACTCGCAGCCGCTTCCCGTCTCCGTTTACCAAACAACGTAGTCGCATTTCGCAGCGCGCCGCGCAACTGCACGTCCTTTAGAGCGGCTTTCGCATTTTCGGAAAACGTTTCCGTGTTCATCCGTTTTTATCCGTGGCCCGCTAACAACTCCGCAAGATGCATCACACGAATACTCGACCCCTTACGCGATAGACGCCCGCCGATCTGCATCAAACAACTCGCATCACCCGAAATCACCGCATCAACGCCGGCGCGTTCGATTGCTTCGATCTTCTGATCGAGAATCGCCACTGAAATCTCCGGATACTTCACCGAAAACGTGCCGCCAAAACCGCAACACGACTCGGCGTTTTCAATCTCCACCAACTCCGCGCCACGCACATTCTGAATCAAGCGGCGCGGCTCGGATTTAATGCCGAGGTCGCGCAGGCCGTGACAAGCATCGTGCCACGTCAACCGACCCTGCCAGCTCGCGCCAACGTCTTCGATCTTGAGCACTCGCACCAGGAAAAAACTGAGTTCGTATGTTTTAGCGGCGATGGCATGAGCGCGTTCAACCCAGTGCGGCTCTTCGTTGAACAGTTCCGGAAAGTGATGGACCATTGCAGTGCACGATCCGGAAGGACTGACGATCGCGTCTGCCTTGCTCTGTTCAAACACCTCGATGAATTTCTTCGCTACCTGGCGTGCTTCGTCGCGATAACCGGTATTGAAAGCAGGTTGACCGCAACAGGTTTGTCGATCGTCAAACTCAACTTCACAACCTGCGCGTCGCAGCACTTCGACGCTACTCGTCCCTACACTGCTCCACAGTTGATCTACCAAGCACGTAACAAAGAGAGAAACCTTCATAGCATTGCCGAATGCCAATTTTCGATTGCCGATTGTAGATTGCCGACTTGTCACTGGCGCCTTGCTCAAATCGACAATTGGCAATCGGCAATCGGCAACACTACGACGCCCTTCACGTAATCCGCCGAACGGATCTCACTCGACAACGCGATCTCCACGTCGCCGAGCGATTCATAGCGATGCGTGATCAATGCTCCAACGTCGATCCGTTTCTCTTCGATCAAACCAAGCGACCGCGCGTAGACCGAAGGACGTCCGTCAGTCTCAAAACCACCGGATGCGCCGACTGAACTAATCAACACCGGCTCCATGAAAAATATGCTGCTGAGAACGCTCACATCGGTTCCCGAATGACCATGGCCGTAAAGCAGAACAGTCGCTTGCTTACGAATCAATCCAGGAATTGAACGAAAGATTTCACCCGAACCCGACGCCTCGATCAAATACTCGACGCCCTTCCCGCCCGTGTGCTCACGCACTACTTCAACCAGATCGTCACCCGGGTCGATCGCTTCAGTTGCGCCAAAACGCTTCGCGAGGGCGCGCTTGCGTTCGTTAGGATCGCTGACCAGAAGAACGCCTTCATAAGAGACCACATTTCGCAAATATTGGGTGAACAACAAACCCGCGGGACCAGCGCCGCATATTAACACGCTGCGGACGCGACCCTCGGATGTCGAGCCGTTGATTGCGTGGCGCGTTCGCGTCTTTGCCACCGTGTCGGACGAATGGATGATACAGCCCAACGGTTCAACCATCGCCGCCGCAGCGGATGCGATCGGCGCGGTGATCTTGACGGCGTTTACTGCCGGTACGGCAATGAATTCCGCAAGTCCGCCGGGCAAGCCTGTGATTCCATGCTCGCGATAGAACTCGCATTGATGCGAGTTCCCGGTGTTGCAGTATTCGCATAGCACATCGCGCCGCCGGCTGACGCAGTTCAGACCCTGATCGATCACAACGCGATCGCCTGGCCGAAGATCTTTAACAGCATCACCGACCTCTTCGACGACACCGCAGATCTCATGGCCCAAAATCTGCGGCTGCACAGCTAATGAGATAGGCTGGCCATACTCGTTTGTGTTGTAGTTTGCGTGCCCTGCGAAGATGTGCGCGTCGGTGCCGCAGAGTCCGACAGCAGCCGTTCTCACCAGCACTTCATACGACGAGATGACCGGGCAAGGCACATCACGCACCTCGAGCCGGCCGACATCACATAACACACTCGCTTTCATGACAGATCGCTCGTATCGAGAGTTCCTGAATCGCGCAATTCCGCAAACCGTTTCATCGTTGCTCCAATACCGTCGGCAAAAGGCGTTGACGGCAATGGACCGATCGCGCGCCTGACGGCCGAATCATCGATCGCCGGTGCGATTGGAATCGGTGGACCGCTAAACGTGACCAAATCCGCACGCGCGGCTTCGTTTATAAAACTGGCGATGTGATCCACGGTTAAGGTTTCCCCATGCAGGTTGAAAACGTGCGCGCCTTGCGGCGCCTTGTCGGCACATGCGATGAACGCCGCCGCAGTATCGGCCACGTACTGAAAATCAGTGGCGCCGCTGAATCGAATATGAAACGGACGGCCGAGGACCGCTGCTTTCATGGCCTTTGTCGGATCACTGGTAAGGCCCGTATCGCGGTTGACACCGTAAACCGTCAACGGCCGTAAGCCGATGCTCGACAAGCCGTGGTCCATAAAATAGACGCGAGCATTGCCTTCGTTTGTTAGTTTGAACACGCCGTAGTGAGTGCTCGGTTCGCAATGTGCCGTTTCGTCAAGCGCGACGTCGTCATCATTGAAGCCGTAGACCGCCGCTGAACTCGCGTAAACAACCACTTTCGCTTCGGTCTCGCGCGCCGCTTCAAAGACATTGAGCGAGCCGACGACGTTTACTCTTGCGCCCAGCACGGGATCGGCTTTGCACGTTGGCACTTGCAACCCGGCAAGATGAATAACGCGCTGTGCTTCGGATTCATCGAGTGCGGACAACACTGCGGCGCGGTCAGTGATGTCGCCAATGAGGAAGCGAACTCGCGCGAGATCGCCGGCTTTCATGATCGCGCGCAGATGGCGTGAGTCGTCACTGCGATCAAAAACTGTGGGCGCGTCGCCGCGTTCGATCAGGGTCTTGACGATCCAGGATCCAATGCAACCTTGCGCGCCGGTAATGAAGTAACGCTCGCCCATGCCAGTTCACCCATGCTCGCTCAGCCGGTAAAATCGCGCTGCATTGCTGCCGAAAACCTGTTCACGCTCTGCATCAGTGAGATCTTTCAGCAGCTCCTGAAACGATTCGAGCACCTGCCGATAAGAAGCAGCCAGGAGACAGACGGGATAATCACTCCCGAACATCAGCCGATCGGGACCAAACAGTTCGAGCGCGTAATCGACGTAGGGACGTAGATCGTCCGTGGTCCAACTGGTCCAGTTTGCTTCCGTAACGAGGCCGGAGAGTTTGCAGTTTACGTTTGGAAACGCGGCCAGCGGGCGCAGCTCGCGCGACCATTCGTCGAACTCCGCGCGTGCGATCGGCGGCTTTGCCGCGTGATCGATCACCAGTGCCAAATCCGCACATTGGTCCGCAACCACCCGGGCGTACTTCAGGTGACGGGTATGGACGAGGAGATCAAAAGACAGATTGAAAGCGGATAGCAGCCTTAGATTCGACAAGACCTGTGGCTCAACGAGCCAATCATCATCTGGCTCGCTCTCGACGAGATGTCTGACGCCTTTGAACTTCTCATGCGCGGTCAACTCCTCCAACTGGCTCGCCGTTTCCTGACTCATGAGATCTACCCAACCCACAACGCCTGCGATGAAACTGTTCTCATCCGCGAGACTTAAAAGCCAGCGCGACTCCTCCACACTGTTACTCGCCTGGACCAGCACCGTTTTAATAACGCCGTTCTCCTGCAACACAGGCTCGAGTTGCGGCGGGAGATAATCGCGGTAAAGGACCGCGTTATCACTCGTCATCCACGGATAATCAAACCGGCCTACCTGCCAGAAGTGTTGATGTGAGTCTATGATTAGTACATCACCTCGCGCGTTTTCTCTGCGCGCTTACCTTCGTGATTCTGCCGCGGTTCGCCGTTGCATTCGAGCGCGAAAGTGGTGACCAGTTCGGGCGCGCGTTTCGGCAACCCCGTCAAACGAATGCGCCAATCATCCTGCACAAACTTGACCGGCTCATTGCTGCCGTGCATCGTCACAGCGCTCACTTTGTTCAAAAGATTTCCAATCACGACAGTCTCGCCCGGCCAGTAATAAACGTGCGCATACAGCGTGTTGCCTTTGCGCGTGTAGCTGACGTAGTTGCCGCGGCGCGGCTGACAAGGATCGGAGAGACGTATCGTGTCGCCGTGCTTCTCCATCCAGTCGCCCACCGTCGTCAGCACTTGCACTGACTCAGGCGGAATCGATCCGTCTTCCGTTGGACCGATGTTCAAAAGGTAATTGCCGCCGTCGCGCGCGCAGGTGATCAGGTTGCGAATCACCGTCGTCGGACTCTTCCAGTTGCGATCGGAGACGTGATAGCCCCAGCTATCGTTCAACGTCATGCACGATTCCCACGGGCGGTTGGCAGACGCTTCGATACGCTGCTCGGGCGTGTCGAAATCTTCCGGAATCTTCGAACGGTTGTTGATGATGACGTCCGGCTGGAGCTTGCGCACCATCGTATTCATCTCCACCGACTCCCAACCCTTCGCATCGAGTGGCCACGGCACGTCGTACCACAGAATGTCGATCGTGCCGTAGTTGGTCATCAGTTCGCGGACTTGTCCGTGGATGTAATCGACGAACCGCCGGCGCGCGGCTTCATCCTTCGCGCAGTTTGCACCATCAGGATGATGCCAATCCATCAGTGAGTAGTAGAAGCCGACACGCAAACCTTCGGCACGCGCAGCGTCAACATATTCTTTGACGAGGTCGCGGCCTGGGCCACGTTTGGTGGCGCAATAGTTTGTGAGTTTCGAATCGAAGTTACAGAAGCCCTCGTGGTGCTTGGTGGTCATCACCATGTACTTCATGCCTGCGCGTCGCGCGAGTCGGGCCCAGTCGCGAGCGGGAGTTGGCTTCGGCTTAAACTTGTCCGCTAACGGTTCGTACTCCTTCGCGGGGATTCCTTCGTTTTCCATCACCCACTCGTGACGGCCAAGCGTGCTGTAGAGTCCCCAGTGAATAAACATGCCGAACTTCGCTTCGTGCCACCATTTCATGCGACGCGTGCGATCGGCGACGGTAGATGTGGTGGGCGCGCCAGGATCGACGGCGCGGCCGTCCTGAGCTGAAGCGGTTGGTAGTTTGGTGGTGGACGCAACTGCGGCTGCGCCCATCAGCGCCAGGTAGTTTCGCCGGTTCATTTTGTGGTTTTCTCCTGTCGTTAGCGGTAACGGAGTCTATTAGCAGGTCGTTTGGTTGTCAACGAAATTCGCATTTTTTTCTTAAATCCACGGCCGAAGGCCGTGCCTCACAAGACTTGCGGTACTCATTGCGTGAGATACAGAGGTTTCCACCGACTGCGTCGGTGGGATCAGAAAACCAATCGCTAAAGGTACTTTTCCCAGTGACCGAGGATCGTGCGGAGTTCGTCGAGCTCTTCAGCAGTTACATTGACGAGTGGCGGCCTGACTGGACCACCATTCAACCCAACCATGTCCATCATCGCCTTCATCGCCGCGACTTCGTAACCGCGGCGCCGCAACCGAAGTTCGTAGAGCGGTATGACGCAAGTTTCCAGCAACTCCGTCAACGCTTCACTATCATCCGCCGCCGCGAGTTCGTGAAGCTTTAATGAAAGCGCCGGCGCAACTGTCGCAATGCTCGACGTGAACGTGCGTATTCCGGTGCTGTAGTACGCACCAACAAGATCGTCACCGGCGCCACCGATCCAGTGCAGGCGTTCGCCGACACGGTTCATGATCGCCTGAAGCTGGCGTATGTCGCCCTGGCCGTCTTTCCACGCAACGAAATTCGGGATGGCGGTGAGTCGTTCGACCATGACGGGCGTAAACCTGGTCCAATCGCGACTGTAGAGAATCATTCCGAGTCGCGTGGCGTTGCCGATCGATCGGTAGTATTCAAACAGTCCTTCATCATCTGCCTCCGGGTAGTAAGGTGGAAAGACAAGAATGCCGTCAGCTCCTGCTTTCTCGGCAGCCTGGGCCATCTCGATTCCGAGTCGCTGGCCGAAGCCGACACCGGCGATTACCGGCACGCGATCCTCAACCGCGAGTGCGGTGAGTTCGATCACTCGCAGATACTCGGCAGGCGTCAATGAATACATCTCACCGGTGCCACCCGCTGCAACCAACGCCGACACCGGATACTCGAGCAACTTGTTCAGGTTTTCATGCAGTCCAGGAAGATCAAGTGAGAGGTCTTCTTTAAAAGGCGTAACCGGAAAAGCAATTACGCCGGGAAGTTTGTTACACAGAGTGTTTGGGTGCATCTTTCCAATAGCAAACCAACAGTTGACCCGAATGCGGCGCTACAGCTTTCAGCTCAAACGTTCCGCTATGGGTTCCTAAGTCGGCGCCGCTCCAGAGTTCGGTGATCCTACTACGCCGGGCCAACCGGACTGAAACCATTTGTGCCGTATCACTGAAGTTCAACACCGAGACGACCTCTCGATTTCCCAAACCAATTCTTCCGACGCGAAACGTATCATCTTCAAATCTGGCTGCGACTCCGGTTGGCGGCTGAAGCTTACGCAACATCGCCAACTTCTCCTGACTGATCTTCGTTAGATCGTCTCCCGACAAAACCATGCCACCAGACGCATAGATCGCCGTCGCGTGAAACTGCACTTCATTGTCCGGCAAATCGCCGGACAATACGACCGCGTCAGAATCGTTCCACCACAGTCGTCCGTTTTGCCAGTTGCGACTCAGGTTCTGTCGTGCGGTGGTTTCGATTCTTTCCCAGGTGCGTTTGATGTCATTCGAACTACGCGAACCATGAATCAAACCAAGTGATGGCCAGATCGGATGATTGCAGCCGAGCACAAAACTGTTTCCCGCGCCGCGAAGAATTGCCTGCATGCCGCGCCGGTACGCTTCGACGCGTGTCGCGTGAGGATCGTGAAAATGTCCACCGTGAATCGCGCCCCAGAAGTTCGCGTCGAGTTTGAAGTAAGTGCAACCCCACTCGCGGCGCATCGTTCGAAACAGTTGTTCGAAATGCTTTTGTACTTGCGGATGCGTGCCGTCGAGAACGTACCATGGACCACGCCGCCAGCCGCCAAACGTGACCAGATCCGAGCGCAACGGTTTTCCTTCGGCGTCTTTAACAAACCAATGCGGGTGCTGTTGAAACACGTGTGACTTCTCTTCCGCAACGAAAGGCGCAACCCAAATCGCAGGTTCAAAACCACGCTGCCGGATCTGTTTCAAGACGCCCTGAACGTTGCCGCCAAACGCAGCACCCGTCTCGAGCCAATCACCCATCGTGGGTTGATAACCATCGTCGATCTGGACGTAACGCAGGCCCGGCGTGTGACGCGCGATGAAATCGAGATTGTCGAGAACCTGTTGCGCCGTCACGCGTGGACCAAAGCAATACCACGAACACCAGCCTGTCGGTGGACTCGGAAATCGCAGAGGCGGATGATTCGTTGTGAGTTGACGCGCAAGACTTTCGAGTAACTGTTCACGATCATTTCCGGTTTGAAATGTGAACGGTTCGAGTTGCCACGTTTCGCCCGGCCGCAGCTCGCGTCCTTCAGTGTCGACGACAACTTTCAACGACGGATGATTGAGATAAAACTGCCCGGCAAAGCGACGGCAAGACGTGAATGCCAGTAGATGATGTTTGTTCGGCGCGGGCGACAACAACATCATGCCGTAGAGAGCTTTTGCGCCGGTGGGCGCTGGGAGTTTGTAGTGTTTGGCGTCAGTGTAGTTGCCGAGATCGGCTGGTTGGCCCAACGTGCCGCCGGTTTGCGAAAGCATTTGAAAACCTTCGCCGTAGAGACGTGTTGAAGCCGGAAGTGGGAGTTGCAGATCGAACAGGACTACTTCGTCGATCTTCGCCGGTTCGCGGCTGTGGTTAACGAGCTCTGAGTAGCAAACAGATCCACGCCAACGGCGAATGAGTTTCACGCCTTTGACTTGCGGGACGATTGCGCTGGGTGCGTTAAAGAAAGAGAGGCGACTGAGATCGAACGCAGACGCGAAAGGAGATAGCAAAGCTAGTTGAAGTATTTTTCTGCGAGAAATGTTGGACACGGATTCTACAGATTTCGTTTGGACAGTCGGATGTCGAGCCAATCCGCGTAAATTCGGCCGCCTTCATCGACACGCCGTACACGAAGCGTCAATCTTCTTACATTCTTCACCTCGACCTTCACGGATCTATCCTGTGGCCCACCATGCCATAGCTCCGTGCCGTCACCGAGCACAGTAGTCGCGCGCATCGCATACTTGAAGCCGTCCCAGTTTGGCAACACGTCTGCACCGATGCGCGAGCCGTTCATCAGCCCGATGCCCTCGAGCGGCACGACCCAACATCCAAGAAGGTAACGACGGGGACCAATCGCCTCGCGAATGCTTTCGAGAGTGTCGCGGTACAGCTCATCCGTATCGTCCGCTGGACTCTTCATGAAACCCTTTTGTTTCTGTACTCACGCACGACGATTGGCTGACCATCGATCTTGAAATAGTCGTAACCCCAGCCGGCGAGAGTTGCGAAAAGATCGCGCAAATACTTCTGCGACTCCCGCGTAGAGGGGTCGATGAGAAACGTTCCTTCCCATGTGTTTGACGCAGTCGTGCCGTCTGGCTTCAACAGAAACACACCCTTGTGATTGTTAACAATCGCGTGATTGCTTTGCCCGTGCGGCGCGAGCCAGATGCCGGGTGGGAGGGATGTAGATTCTGGTAATGAGTTTCCGCGCGGCGAATCAGAGGAAATAAAATTTGTGGTTGCCAGTCACCGAGTTGTTGATACGGCCACTTGCTTTCACTCCTTGAGAACGGGATAAGAAACTCGAGCGCCTTTCGAATACTGCGACCGTCGCGGGTCTCGTAGTTCCATAGATCGATACCGACGTTCTCACCCAAACGCGCCAGTAACATCAGACCGTCGAGGTTGCCGACGCTGTAACTCCACGCTTTCGTGCGCGCCAGTTCGAGCGGCTGGCGGCCATCGGGTTCAATCTGTACCGCAATCCGTTTTGATCTGGCTTCCTCCAAAATGGACTTTGCAAAGTCGCGGCGGTTAAGAAACAGCGCAAACGAAACTACCTGCACGTCATAAAACGTACCGTGATTGTTTTTCGCGGCAGCTTCATCACGACCGTTCTTACTCTCCAGCATCCACTGCAAGAACTCGGCAAACCAGTCCTCTAATCGTTTCTGGTCCGAGCCGGTCCACGATTTGGAAAGGGATAACAAACCGATCGCGTCTACGATTCTCACGAGTCCACGCGTTTCGATCAAACCAATTCCACGTCCCGTATTAACACCCGGAATCGCTTGTGCGAATTGCAGGTTGGGGTTCATGCGCGTCTGTTCATCGAGAAAGAAAGCGCGCAGAAGTGTTGCAGCTTTAGCGGCGTATTCTTCTTTCCTGGTGGAGTAGTACGCGAGCGCCAGCGTCTCAACTACCGCTTCCATCTGGTCCAGGACGCGATGATTATTGATCTTGTCGATCTCGGGATTGCGTTCGCCGTCGCGGCGAATGTAAGGAAGTCCGTCCTTAGTCGCCGGGTTGGGCCAGAAGTACGGCGCCTGACTCATGTAGTCGCGCTTATCACCACTCGGCGGCGTAACGGCTTTGGTGGTGACGGAGAAAGGACCACTTAGCAATGCCTTTTGAGCGTTGCTTTCGATTTTGACCAGATCAAGAGCGAGTTGTTTCGCGTCAAGAATGAAGACGCGCGGAGAGTTTGTTTGGGCTGACGTCCCAGTTGACAGAGCGCCCGACATCATCAGGACTGCTGTAACGAACACAATCCTGATGGCATGGGTAGCGAGCATTAAAACATCAGCCTCAACCCAAACTGGATCTGCCGAGGGTTCGTTCCCGCCGCGAGAGTAGTGATGCGCCCGACGTTGTTCGCGAGCGTATTTGCATTCGTGTTCAACGTCAGGTTTGCATTCGCGGGCGTGTCCCAGTTTTGAATATTGAACACATTGAAGACTTCGGTTCGGAACTGCAACTCCCAGTTCTCGCGAATCGGAAAACTCTTGAACAACGACAGGTCTGTATTGAAGACCGCCTTGCCGCGAAACACGTTGCGGCCAAGGTTTCCGAACGAACCCGAAGGAATGCCAAACGCGCATGGATTGAACCAACTTGCGATGGTATGCACGGCATCCGCCGCTTTGCCACCCTGCGAGATTGTCTTCTGACAGAGAGGATCCGGATTGGCCGGCACTGGACCAGCCGCAAACGGATCGGCGATCAAATTCGGACGCAGATAATTCCCGGGTGCGTTCCCTGGCGCGCTGCCACGAAGATTAGCAAAATCGCCCGACACTGCGAGATTGAAAGGCGCGCCCGAGCGTGCCTGCATGATGAAGTTGGTTTGCCAGTTGCCGAGGACCCACGACGCGGGGCCGCTGCGGAACCATCGCTTTCCTTTGCCTGTGGGCAACTCGTAAACCGTGGCCCATGAAAGGAAATGAGGAATATCGTAAGATGAAACTCCGCGCGCGGCGCTCTGATCATAGTAGTTCTGAATCGACGAGCTACCGCCTGGTCCATTCTCGACGTTGAAGTAGCCGCTGCTGACGTCGATCGACTTGCTCCACGTGTAGGAGATCAGCGTGCTCAGTCCCTTCGACAAGCGTCGTTGGAACTTCGATTCGAGCGCATTGTAGTTCGCGTAACCGATGTTGGTGGTGTAGGTGAAATTCGCGCTGACCCACGGCATCAATCGCAACGCATCGATTACTGAGTTGGGCGTCCCGTTCGGCGACGCTTGGCGCGCAGCGTTTGCGAAGCCGGCATATGGAAGCCTTCCGTTTTTGCTGCCTACGTAAGCCACGGAGATCATCGAAGTGGGCGTTAGTTCACGTTGCACTTCGACGTGCCACTGGTGTGAATATGGATCTTTGTAATTCGGATTATTGGGAAAACCACCGACGGTCCAGGGATTGGTTGTTGGCAACGGCGTTGCGAAACCTTGCGACTGAAGCTGGATGATGTTGAACGCCGTGCCGTTCGTGAAGTTGACACTGGCATTCGCATTCCCTGAGAAAGCCGTCGCATCAGGCCAGGTAGTGGCTTCGAGATCGTTCTGCGCGTACTGGCTGCGAGCGGGCAACGGATCCCAATACAAACCATAACCTGCTCGCAAAATCGTCTTCGGATTCAACGTCCAGGCAATGCCAACTCGCGGTCCCCAGTTGTCCTTGATCGGCGGTGGCGCGAAAAACTTCGTGCCGGCCACGACGACGTTAGCGAAGTGCGCATCATTTTTGAACGCGTCGGGAATGCACGGCGCAGCCTGTATCGCGCTACAGAACGGCGGCATCTCAGTAGCTCCGATGATCCACTTCTGATTTTCCAGGTCGAGTGAGTTCCAGAGTCGTCCGTCCGTTGTCTTCGGCTGCGTCAGATAGTCGTAACGCAGTCCGAGCGTCAAAGAGAAGTTTCGTCGCACACGCCATTCGTCCTGGATAAACGCGGCCCACGACGCGTACTTGAACTGAACTGGACCACCATGCAGCACCGGCAACTGCGCGCTGAAAGTGCTTGGAAAACCCAACAGCGCTGAGGCGAACGACAATCCAGTTGTTCCCGCCGCTGCGGTTGGCAGGCGCGTCTGCTCGTCGTTGAAAGAGTACGTTTGAAATGTGTTGAGCTGTACGCGCTTCGCTTCGATGTACCAGCCGCCTGTCTTGATGCTGTGATTACCCTTGAGCCACGTGACACTCGGCGACACGCTCCAGTTTGGGTTCTCGCGCAACGCTTCACCGCGAACGCCGAAGTTGTTATTCCCGCCTGCGGTCCAGTTTTGCAACGCTACTAGCAGGCCGCTGTACTTATCCACGTCGAGGAAGCCAAACTGACTGAGCGGATCAACTCCCGCTGCGTGTTGATTCTGCTGACTTGAGTCGACACCCGGGCGGCCTGCGTAGCCGGCGCGAATATCGAAGATGAGATTCGGGCTGAACGTGTGCGTCCACGCACCGCCGTAGTTTCGGCCCTTGCCACTCCCGGCAGTCGACCCTTCTGTTCCGATCGGATTGAACACCGTCACGTTCTGTTGCGTGTAACGGAAGAAGATATTGTCGTTGTCGCTGAACCGATGATCGATTCGAACCTGGAAGCTGTTGGAGTTGTTGGTTGACGGCCGGATCTGCGCGAAGTTGTTCGTCTGATCGCCCGTGAGATTCGGGGTCGGAGAATAGGTGCGGAAGAAATTCTGCATCGGCCCGAAGATCAGCGCCTGCGGAATCTTGAAACAGACTGAGCCGATCGTCTGGTCTTGTTGCTTGAGCGCATTCACGGGCAGTGCATTACCCGCCGCGTCACAGCGAAACTCGTCTCGTACGAAGTTCCCACTTACCGATCGCGTCGAATACGGGTTGTAAATCTTGCGCCGGAAAGGTGTGTTGGTGAAGTCGCCGTTTATTTCCGCAACCGTGGGTACGTAAGCCAACGCGAGCGTTGGTTGGGTGTAGCGCCAGCCGTCATAACCGGCGGAAAAGAACGTGCGGTTTTTGAATATTGGACCAGTGACAGTCGCACCAAACTGGTTTTGCCGGAACGGCAGAGGTTCGTTCGGAACACCTTGTCCGGGTTTGCATCTCGCTGTGGTGCAAACGTCAAACGGGTTCCGCGCGTCGAAGGCGTCGTTGCGCACATACTCAAAAGCAGAACCGTGAAAACGATTACCACCTGATTTTGAAACCATGTTCACAACGCCACCGGCCGCGCCGCCGTAGTCGGCTCGCGAGTCATGGCCCACGACTTTGAATTCCTGAACCAGATCGATATTCGGAATGACGATGTACGTCGGTCCCCGCACGTTGGTGTTGATGATGCCGTCGAAAAAGTAGAGCTTCGAACGGTTCTCCTGACCGTGAAACGACGGATCGGCAAAACCGGAACCGGGAATGCCAACGTTTCCTTCGACGCCACCAACGTTCCGGTTTTGAGACGTTGAAACCGGGGTGACGCCGGGCGTAAGCGTGAGAAGCTGCGTGAAGTTTCTGCCGTTCAGAGGCAGATCCTGGACCACCTTCTCGGTAATGACCGTGCCTAGATCTGACGACGCCTGCTGAATCAGTTCGGCGCCTGCCATGATCTCGACTGTCTCAGAAACTGCGCCGACCGTCAGCGAAACGTTCTGGGTCACCGCTTCGCTGACTCCCACATCGAACGGCGCGCTTTGCACGCCTTTGAATCCCGTCACTTCAACTCGCAGCGTGTACATTGCCGGGTTCACGTTGACGAAGTTGAAGTAACCGTCTTCATTGGTCGTAGTAGCGATCTCAATCTTCGTTGCCTGGTTAACGAGTTTTACTACTGCTCCGGGGACGGCCGCGCCATTTGGATCAGTAACCGTACCGCTTACCTTTGCGTTGGCCTGTCCAAACGCGATTGAGGAAGCGCCAATGATCAGGACCAACAATGCGGCTATGCGTTTAAGTGAAAGCATGACGCGGCCCTCCAAATCTCAAATCAGAAAGTAAATCGAATCGAAGCCTGCATCACGCGCGGTAGGCGCGCGGAAGTGACTGCTCCGAAACGGGCATTCGTCTGCTGGAATCCGGTCGTGCAGACATTGCTCAAGGAGCAAGCCGCTTTCGGACTTGCGGTGCTAGGGTTGTTTACAACCAAGCCCCACGCCGGTGACGCATCTATGTCACGGAAGTTCGCGTGGTTGAAGATGTTGTAGATCTCCCACCGAAGCTGAAGCGAACGTTTCTCGTTGAATGGGATGTTTTTGAAGAACGCGAGATCGTTATTGAAGATTGACGGCATGCGCACGTTGTTGCGCGGCATGTTGCCGATCTGCCCAAGTGCGAACGGCTTGGCAAAACACGCCGTGTTGAAAGCGCGTGGCGTGCCGGTCGAATCAAAGCCAAAATCGCCTTTCATCGGATCGCAGACGATGAACGGACGCGCGTTGATTCCGCCGCCGGTGAAGTCCGAGATGGGAGTGCAAACCTGCGTGCCGGTCCCCGCGTTAGTTGAAGTCAGGCTGGAACCTACCGGGCACGGTTGGCCCAATGAAATCGTAACGGCTGTACTCGAGTAGCTCGCACTAACATTTTTCGGCTTGCCATTCGCGTATGAAGTGGTACCGGAAATCTGCCAGTGATCGAAGATAGCGCCGACGAAGGCATTGTTTCCGAATTTTCGACTCAACGACGGCACATCGTAGATGTAGTTGATCGTAAAAATGTGCGTCTGATCAAAATCCGACGGCGCATAGTTAAATTGCTTGTACGGCCGTCCAAAGTTGACGTCGGAAGAGTCGTCGTTTGCGTAGTCGAACGACTTCGAATACGTGTAAGCCAATCCAGCCTGGAAGCCTTTGGTGTAACGGCGATTCGCCTGCACCTGTAACGAGTTGTAGTTTGAAGTGCCGCCCCAGGTGACCATGTTGATGTCCCCATAGCCACGGTAAGGCCGCAGGAACTCGTCCGCCTCGCGTTGGCCCCAGATTGGGTTGATGTTCGCGCCGGGTAGCTTCGCGCCGTCAGGAATATCGTTGATATTGATTCGTTGGCCCAAGTGACGAGCAAATGAGCCGACGTAACTGACTTCCAGCACGGTCTTGAATCCAATCTCTCGCTGCACACCGAGCGTGAAGTTGTAGATGGTGGGAGTGTGGGAATCGACTTCCACCGCGTTAACGTTGGAAGGCCGAGTGATTGCGGTTCCTGTCAGATTTTGCAGTTGATTGATATTGCCGAAGTCGATGCTGAAGGTGCGATTGGCGGGTGGATTGTTAACCAGGTTGCCGCCGGTTGTACCGCCGCCGACGCGCGGTGCGTGATACATGCCGCCATGAAAACGCAACACCGTGCGTCCGTCACCCCAAAGGTCCCAGGCGAAACCGAAGCGCGGTTCAACATCGACTGGTCTGGTAGTTCGATAACCGGGAGGTGTGTTTGGATCGGTTCCCAGCGCAAGACCGTTGTTCGGGTTACCGCTACCCGGCACGATCGCGCCGACGAGACTCGCGTTTGGTCCGGTCAGTGTAAATGTTTGTCCGGTGATCGGGTTCCTGGCCAGACGGTTATTAGTCGGACAAGGCCGGGTCGCAACAGAACAAGCAGGAACGTAAAGGGTTACGACCCTCGCCGGATCGTAAAGAGCAGGATCGAAGTTCGAACCCTGACCGTCAATCTGTTCGAAAGGTGAATGGTAGCCGAAGCGCACGCCGTAATTGATCGTCAAACGCTTGTTCATCTTCCATTGATCGGTCACGTACCACTGAACCTGCGTCAGCCGCAAATTCGTGAACGGACGCGCGGTTGATTCCTGATAGTTTCTGAAGTTGCCGATCAGTGCGTTTGCGTAAGCGTAACCAGTGTTGCCAAGCGGGAGAGTGTAGTTGGCGTCGTTGCCTGCGAAGTTGAAGACACCGGACCACTGACCGCCTGGCGCTTCGCCGTTCTTCAGTCGTTCGTAATAAACACCAAACTTCAGACTGTGATCGCCGTGCGTGATCGAAAGATTGTCTGCGAACGACGGCTGGACGTAGTCGTTGCCGACTTCACCCCAGCGGTCGAGCCAGTTGATGTTCGCGACGCCGTTTGATGGACCACGCACGCCGCCCCAGTTAGTGGCGCGCGGAATAGTTCCCAGGTGATTGTTTTGTGGGAACAGTTGCGGCGCGGTGTAGTTCAGTGCGCTGCGTTGCAGACGTTCGATTTCGCCGTCGCCCGGAATGAAACCTTCCGAGTCGTGACGCATGCCGAAGTTGAATTCATTGACGAGGTTCGCACTGACAACGCGAACCCAGTTCGCTGACCAGCCGTCGTCTTTGTAGAGATAGTGTGAGTTGATGCCCCAACGATTGTTGTCGTTTCCGGGCCAACCTGAAGTGCCGGTGCCGAGGTTGTCAGACGTCCACCATTGATACTTCCAGTAGATCGTGTCGGCGTTGCTTGGTCTGATGTCGAACCGGAGTACCGCACTTCGCTTTGGTACGTCAGTCGGACTCTGGAACACATAGTTGAAAGCGCTGCCGCCCGTACCTCCAAGCGTGTTCGGCACCGGGAAATAGTTGAGCAATGCAACGCCGCTGGCGTTGAAGCGTGCCTGCGGAATGATGTTTAAGCCGAGCGGGTTCGACGCCGTAGCGCGAGTGGGATCTTTGAAGCAGCCGCTGGGGTCGCTTGTACTGCAACCAGTTCCCGGATTCAACGGATCGCGAATGAATACAGTGTTACCGTTCGAGTTGATCGACTTCGAGAAGTCACCTGAACGTTCAAGCGTAGTGGGAACGGTCACAAAACGCGGATCGTTCGGCGTGATCTGATGCGGCTTCTCGTAAGCGAAAAAGAAGAACGCTTTGTCTTTCAACCAGAAGTTTCCGCCTTCGCCAAAACGCGGGAGCGGCAACGGCCCCCCGAAGTTGCCGCCCGGATACAAGTGACGATAGAGCGGCCGCTTCAGGCCCGCTTTGTTGTTGAAGAATGGACTGCCGTTTAGCGACTCGTTGCGCAGGAAGTAATACACGCTGCCCGAGTAGTCTTTGCCGCCGCCTTTGGAAACGATGTTGATGATCGCGCCGCCGTTGTTGCCGTATTCGGCTCCGTAGTTGTTGCGCAGCACCTGAACTTCGGCGACGGCGTCCTGGTTGATCGTCATGCTCAGTTTGTTTGAACCACTGGGCTCGCCGGCAAACAAACCATCGATCGTCGGAACTGTCGAACGCCCGCGCTGACCTGAGATATTCGGCAGGTCCGTGCCGAATCCGTCACCCGCGCCTTCGATGTCGTCGTTGTTTGAGGTGCCGGGGAGAAGACGGAGGAGCGAAGTAACGTCGCGGCCTTTGGTCGAGATCAAGTTGATCTGATCGGCAGTCAGACGCGCGGTCAGGTTGCTGCTTTCGCGTTCGACGATCGCGCCTTCGCTCATGACGCTTACAGTCTCACTCACCTGTCCGGCCTGAAGCTTGAGATCTCCGAGTGCGAGGTTTTCGTTGGGGCTGAGGTTGACGCCGCGTTGCTCGTAAGCTTGGAACCCTTGCTGCTCGTTCTTCAGTGAATACGATCCAGGCTGCAAGGCGGCAAAATTGAAGCGCCCCTCGCTGTTGGTAGTGGCGCTTCTTTTTTGACCCGTCTTCTCACTCATCAACGTGGCGGTTGCACCGAGAATCACTCCACCGTTGGAATCGGTCACAACGCCTGAGATGGAGCCGGTGATCGTCTGCGCTAGCGCAGCGCTACATATGACGAGCGCAATCAGGACGGCGGCCGCGGACTGGAGACGCGAAAAGGTAAGCATGGGGACTCCTCCTTCAAAGTTGGCGAAGACTTTGGGCGCTACAATTGTCCCTAGTTGAGACAATTTAGATAAACAGTTGAGGGCTAAATTTTTTGCTCGCGCTGCTCGCGATTGACCTGCTGCTGCTCTTCAAGCGCAAACGCTCGCTGCGCTCGCATGATGTGCTCGCGCATTGATTCCCGAGCTTCTTCCGGTTTGCGTGCGCGAATTGCGCGATAGATGCGGCGGTGCCACTCCACCGCCTCGTTGAAATCATGAGCGCGCGCGATCGTCTCGCGCCGCCGCTCGTACAACACCGTGGAGACCATCTCCACCAGCGTTGCCAGAGTTGGATTGCCCGACGCCGACGCAACGGCGCGATGAAATGCAACGTCGTGCACAAGAAACTGCTGCGGATCGTTGAGCGACGCAAACATGTCGGCAATCTCTTCGGACATGCAGGCAAGCTGATCGCCGCTCGCGCGTTCGGCCGCTAAACCCGCCGCACCCACCTCGAGGATCGATCTCGTCTCAAACATGTGATCGAAACTAAAACCATGGAGCTGTGCCAGCAGCCGTAACGGTTCGCTGTCGAGTCCCGGCGGTCCATCAACGAGAAACGTGCCGGAACCCTGCCGCGACTGAAGCACGCCCATCGAAATCAACGAACTCAAGCCCGCGCGTAACGAGGGCCGGCTGATCCCCAGTTGTTTTGACAGTTCCCGCTCAGGAGGCAAACGGTCACCAGGCTTCAAAGCCTCTTGTTTGATCAATTCGTAGACCCGCGCGACAACTTGCTCCGTTGTCTGCCCGGATCGAACCGGCTCGATGATTTTTAGCCTGGTAACGTTAGAATTGGTCATAACAATCTGGAAAAAACGCGGAACTTATAATACCAATTTATACTGGCGTCAAGACTTTTTCAGATTTTTACTTTTATTCGTGCCCTTTGGGCTGCCACAACGAGCGGCTGCTGCCTTTCAAGGTTTTATTCACAAACCTCTCGTTCATGATCAGAAACGCGCCGAGACCGTGAAAGTCGTTGGTGTTGCGCTTGCGCGCGAAGTAGTAGGCAAGGTCCGCGACGTTTGTGCCTTCGCAGATGTCCGTGATGTTTGTTTGTCCGTCGGCATCGAGCGATATCTTTGTGAGCACGCCCGCGTAGCCCTTTTGCGCGCCCTTGAGATAGCTCTTGCTCACGTAACCGCGATCGACCGCCATTGCGGTCACGTACGTGTACATGCTCGAGCTTGAGGTCTCCAGCCAGTTGTTCGGATCGTCGCCCTTGTTGACCACCTGGTACCAGAGCCCGGTCTTCTTGTCCTGAAAGTTCGCCCATGCTTTCACGAGTTGATTCACTTGCGCGATCAGCTCCTGACGGCGTGGATGGTTCTTTGGAAGGAGCTCGAGTGTTTCGATCAACGTCATGCCGAACCAACCCATCGCCCGGCACCAGATTTCGGCTGAATGCTTTGTCTCCTTATCGGCCCACGCAGACTGCCCGCTTTCGTCGTAAGCGTGGAACATGAGGCCGGTTTTTGGGTCATTTAAATGGCTGGCGTAAACGGTTAATTGATGCGCGGCTTCGTCGTTTGCATACTCACTGTCGCCAAAAATGCTCCCGTAGCGCACGAGAAAAGGCATCGACATGAACACGCCGTCGCCCCACAGTTGCCACTCGCGACTCTTGCTGGTCGCATGCCAAAAACCGCCGTCTTTGGTGCGCGGATACGTATCGAATCGTTTGCGAATGCGTTCGGCGGCGAGTTTGTACTTAGGCCCTTTCGTTTCCTGGTAGAGAATCAACAGCAGGTTGCCGGGCAGCATGCTGTCGAGATTGTCGAACTTGACTTCTCTGACTTCGCCCTGCGCGTTCGCGCTTCTGACGACGCCGTTCTCGTCGACGTGGTAATCGATCCAGTCTTTGATGTACTTGAGGTAACGCGGCTCGCGCGTGCGCTTGTAAACGAGATATTGACCGTAGAGGTAAAGCGACTTTGCGTAGCCCCACGAACCGAGGTCTTTCGCAGTCGGATATCGCTTCATCGTTGACTCAACCATCCGAAGCGACCAATCGGGCTGACCATTCGAAGGCTTCGCGCCGTTGGCGCTCTTCGCCGTTACCCACGAGCAAAACTGCGTGCTGAGAATCAACACCGCGACTGT
>Ga0068861_100000251_pt1 | contig 29680 bp, 26 predicted proteins | sample KBSSwiS42_FD_66593 | JGI IMG/M metagenome (GOLD analysis project Ga0068861, IMG submission 66593) | Switchgrass rhizosphere microbial communities from Kellogg Biological Station, Michigan, USA - KBS Switchgrass S4-2 | ecosystem: Host-associated > Plants > Roots > Rhizosphere > Soil ...
CCGACGCCGATGACGAACTTGTTGTTCTCGCGCAGCTTGCTGACCAGCGGCGAGAAATCCGAGTCGCCGCTGATGATCACGAACGTGTCGACGTGCGCCTTGGTGTAGCACAGGTCGAGCGCGTCGACGACCATGCGGATGTCGGCGGAGTTCTTGCCCGACATGCGCACGTGCGGAATCTCGATCATCTCGAACGAGGCCTCGTGCATCGGCGCCTTGAAATCGCGATAGCGTTCCCAGTCGCAGTACGCCTTCTTCACGACGATGCTGCCTTTCAGCAGCAGGCGCTCCAGCACGCGGTCGATGTCGAACTTCGCGTACTTGGCGTCGCGCGCGCCGAGCGCGATGTTCTCGAAATCGCAGAACAGCGCCATGCTGGTGATCGTGTGTGGCATCTACAACCAGCCTCGGCGACGGAAGAACAGGTAAGGGATCAGCCCCGACACGAGCATCAGCAGCAGCGCCCACGGGTAGCCGAGATGCCAGCCGATCTCGGGCATGAAATGAAAATTCATGCCGTAGATGCTCGCGACCAGCGTCGGCGGCATCAGCATCACGGCGACGACCGAGAAGATCTTGATGATGTTGTTCTGCTCGATGTTGATCAGGCCCAGCGTCGCCTCCAGCAGGAACGAGGTCTTCGTTCCCAGGAAGCTCGCATGGTCGGACAGGGACGTGACGTCGCGGCTGATGGAATGAAAGCGGTCGCGCTGCTCGCCGGTCATCGGCGCGGATTGTTGCACGAACATCAGCATTCGTCCCAAGCTCACCAGGCTCTCGCGCGACTTGGAGTTGAGCTCGCCATTGAACCCGATGCGCTCGATCATGCGGCGCAGATTGCGGCTGTCCGGCGTGCCGTTGCCACGCTGCGCGAAAATGTTGCCCGACAGATTGTCCAGGTCGGCGCCGACGCGCTCCAGCACGTCTGCGATGCGCTCGGTGAACGCTTCCACCAGGCCCGCGAGCAGCGCCAGCGGGCTGGTGCACGCGGCCGGATGCTTTTCGGCATAGGCGATGAATTGCTGGAACGGCTTGGTGTCGAGGTAGCGGTTCGTCACCAGGCGCGAGCCCGTGTAGATGAACGTCACCGCCGTGGCCACCGGGCGATCGGTGTCGAGCTGTGCGGCGACCGTCGTGGTCATGTACAGCGCGCCGTTATCCTCGTACAGCCGGTTCGAGGTCTCGATCTCCTTCATTTCCTCGCGCGTCGGCACGTCGATGCCGAGCTCGCGTTCGACCAGCTTTTCCTCGTCCTGCGTCGGCTCGAGCAGGTCGAGCCAGAGCGCTTCGTCGGGAATCTTCGGCGGCGAGCCCGGCGTGGTGCGCGCCAGGCCCTGCGGCTGCTGTATGAAGATGTTCAGCATGCCGCGCGACGTCGCGATCGGTTGTCAGCCGCCGTGCTCATGCGCGGCGAGCTCTTGAACGACCTGGAACAGCTCCGGCTCGCCGCCCGCCAGCCCCTCGTCGGTGACGTACTTGCCGTTGACGGCCAGCTGCGGCACGGAGTTGATCTGGTAGCGCCGGTTGAGGAAGTCGGCGCGCTGCAGCTTCGATTCCACCGCGAAGGAAGCGAACGCTTTCTGGAACTCGTCCGCGCTGACGCCCTGCTTTTTGAAGAACGCCGTCATCAGCTCGACCGTGTTCAGCGGATCGTTGTTGACGTGAATCTCGCGGAAGATCGTCGAGTGCAGAGCATCCAGCTTGCCGAGCGCTTCGGCGGTGTAGAACAGCCGCGCATGCATGCGCAACGTGTCGTTCCACATTGCCGGCACGCGCACGAATTCCACGTATTGCGGCTTGCCCTTGCCGCGCCATGCCTCGATCGCGGGATCGAGCTTGAAGCAGTGGCCGCAGCCGTACCAGAAGAACTCCACGACTTCGACTTTGCCGGGCGCTACGGTCGTGGGCTGAGCGGGCACCACCTTGCGATAGTTCGCGCCCTCCTTGAAGTGTTCCGTCGCTGGCGCGTTCGGCGCTGTGGCGAGCCGCAGCGACGGTTGCACACCTGACGGGGCTTGATCCGCAGGCGCCTGCGCATCATCGGTCTCAGTGACCGTCTCGGCGGGCGCTGCCGGCGCCGATTCCTCGGCGGTCGCCGGCACTGCAGCGGCATCGGCAGGTGCGGCCGTGGAAGGCTGACCCTGTGCGGGCCCCGACGCCGCCGGTTGCCCGGGGGCGGCCGGCTGCGGCTGCTTGCTGCACGCGACGCAAACCAGCGCCAGGAATGCAGCGAGGCAGAGCTTGTTCGTGCGTGAGCTCATTACGAGAGTTCCAGTTTCAGCGCAGGCCCTGAACATACGAAGCGACGGCATCGATCTGGTCGTCGGACATCGTGCCCGCGACGTCGCGCATCATCTTGTTCTGATCCGTCTGGCGAGTGCCGGCGCGGTACGCACGCAGTTGCGCGGCCACATACGTTCCATACTGAGAGCGCAGCAGCGGATAAGCCGCCGCGGGATTGCCGGCACCGTCGGGCCCGTGGCACGAGGCGCAGGCGGGAACACCGCTCTTCGGATCGCCGCTGCGGAAGATGCGCTGGCCCAGCGCCAACTTGCCCGGATCGGCTTCCAGGCCCGCCGGCTTCTGCGAGGAGAAGAAGGCGCCGAGATCGTCCATGTCGTCGTCCGACAGCGACATCGCCATCGGCGTCATCAACGGATTCTTGCGGGCGCCGCTCTTGAAAGCCTGCAGCTGCTTGCGGATGTACTGCTCGTGCTGGCCGGCGAGGTTCGGCCATTCCGGATTCGCGCTGTTGCCGTTCGGGCCGTGACAGGCGGTGCACGCAGTGGACTTGGACTGCCCTTCATCGGCCGAGCCGGCACCGAGCGCAACGGCGCTGGCACCGAGGGCCCCCATCGAAAACGAGAGCATGAAGAGCGGGGCAAGCGAACGCTTCATCTGGCGAAACTCCAAGGCAGCTGGCCGCTTAAAAGGCGCGGAATTGTACACTAGCGGCCCCGCGGCGCCCCGAACCGAACCGATGCCCCAGTTCCCCGAAGCCCGATTCATCAGCAGCGCCTGGCAGCCGCGGCAATTTCCGGCCGACGACGGCACCGAGGTGGCCTTCGCGGGCCGCTCCAACGCCGGCAAATCCAGCGCGCTGAACGCCATCGCCGGCCGCAAGGATCTGGCGCGCACCAGCAAGACCCCGGGCCGCACGCAGCTCATCAATTTCTTCGGGCTGGACGGCGCGCAGCGGCTGGTCGACCTGCCCGGCTACGGCTTCGCGAAAGTGCCGGAGCGCATCAAGGATCATTGGCAGGAGCTGCTGACGCGTTACATCGAGGTGCGCGCCTCGCTGGTCGGCCTCGTGATCGTGATGGATGCGCGCCGGCCGCTCACGGACTTCGACGTGCAGATGCTCGATTGGAGCCAGGCTCACGGTCTCGCGACGCACATTCTGCTGACCAAGGCGGACAAGCTCAGCCGCAGCGAGTCGACCGTGCTGTTGAAGCAGGTGCGGGCAGAGGTCGAGGGCGTCGCGACGGTGCAGCTGTTTTCGGCAGTCGCAAAAACCGGCGTCGACGACGCGCGCCGCGAAGTTCTGGCGCTGCTGCGAAGTCGTGACGCAAAAAAAAGCCCGGTGGCTCGTTAGAGCCACCGGGACAGTGTTACCCGGCATGGGGATGGACCGGGTTGCCGTTCACTCAGGGAGGTCAGCGAACGGGAGCGTCCTGGCCGACGCTCGTAGATTGAGACGCCTGCGCTTCCCTAAAGTTCCGCTGCCGGGATCCCGCGCGAACGTGAAGAAAGATTCATGATTTCAGTCGTTTGATCGCGACGCGGCGAAGCACTGCAGCGTTGCGGCGAGGTCGCGGCAAAAGCGAGCAATCGCGCCGAATCCGGCGCCGCCGTTGTACATCGACAACAGCGGTGCCGGCATCAGAGCATCACAGGAACGTATAAGTGAGGCCGACCGAAATCATGTCGAGGTCGACGTCGCTGATGTCGTACTTCTCGTATTCGGCCCGGATCGACAGCCCGAGCACGCGGAACTGCGCGCCAACACCGTACGCGAGGTCGGTGCCGTCGTCGTCGAAAGTGCCGCCGATCTTGCTGTCCCAGGAAATCAGGCCGACTTTTGCGAACAGATCCACCGGACCCGTTGGCAGGAAACCGACCGCAAAAGCCGAAATGCCGTCGCCGTCGGCCTTCAATTTCTGGCCGAGCACGGTGTCTTCGGGCTCGCCGAAATTGACGTAGGCCGCTTCGATGCCGAGCCAGTCGAGCGGGCGCATGCCGGCGATCAGCTTGAAGGCCGTGTCGTCGGCATCGAAATCCGCGGTCGATATCCCGTCGGAGAGATCGTCGATCTTCAGGTTCGCCTGGCCGACCGAGCCGCCGAGATAGAAGCCGTTGTCGGCGGCGACAGCAGGCAACACCGGCAAGGTCAGCAGCGCTGCTGCGAACAGGATTGCTTTACGCATGCAATGAATCTCCGTGTCTGAAGAAGGGTGCGGGGGCAGAGAATGCCGGACTGAGCTGAACGGCAATTGAACCTGGACGATTCGATTCCTTTACGCTCCGTAATCAGTGAGCTTCGTCCCAATTGGCGCCGGAGCCGACGTCGACTTTCAGCGACGTCCGCAATTGCGCCGCGGCGCCCATCAACTCGCGGGCGCGGCCCATCAGCTCGTCGGCAGCATCCTGCTGGACTTCGAAAACCAGCTCGTCGTGAACCTGCAGCAACAGCCGGGCCGGGAGATTCGAAGCGCTCAGCCAGCGATCGACCTGGATCATGGCGCGCTTGATGATGTCGGCGGCTGTGCCCTGCATGGGCGCGTTGATCGCCTGTCGCTCCGCGCCCTGTCGCAGGGCTGCGTTGCGCGAGGCGATGTCGTTTAGATAAAGCCGCCGGCCGAAGACTGTTTCGACGTACCCGCGCTCGCGCGCTTGCTGGCGCGTCTCGTCCATATAGCGCCGCACGCCCGGATACCGCTCGAAATACAGGTCCACATAGCGCCGCGCTTCGCTGCGCTCGATGCCGAGTCGCGACGCGAGTCCGAACGCGGACATGCCGTAGATGAGACCGAAGTTGATCATCTTCGCCGTGCGCCGCTGGTCCGCGCTGACCTGGTCGAGTGCCATGCCGAACACTTCCGCAGCCGTGGCCTGGTGAATGTCGCGCTCTTCGGCGAACGCGTTCAGCAGACCCTCGTCGCCCGACAGGTGCGCCATGATGCGCAGCTCGATCTGCGAATAGTCGGCGGCGACGATGCACCAGCCCGGCGGCGCGACGAAGGCCTGGCGGATGCGGCGGCCTTCCGGCGTGCGAATCGGAATGTTCTGCAGATTCGGCTCCATCGAGGAGAGCCGGCCGGTCGCGGCGACTGCCTGGTGATAGCAGGTGTGCACGCGCTGTGAAGTGCGGTTGATCTGCAGCGGCAGCTTGTCCGTGTACGTCGACTTGAGCTTGGCGAAACCACGATAGTCGAGGATCAGCCGCGGCAACTCGTACTTATCTGCGAGCTCTTCCAGCACGCTCTCTGCGGTCGACGGTTGGCCGGTCGCCGTCTTGCCCAGCACCGGTAACCCGAGCTTGCCGTACAGCACGTCTTGCAGCTGTTTTGGCGAATCGAGCGAGAACGGGCCGCCCGCCGCAGCGTGCGCGCGGGCTTCGATCTCGCGCATGTTCCGCGCCAGCTCCAGGCTCTGCTGCCGCAGCAGCTCGCCGTCAATCAGCACGCCGGCCTGCTCCATCCGGTACAGCACCGGCACGAGCGGCTGCTCGATCTCTTCGTAGAGCGAGCGCAGTTCCGGCACTCCAGAGATGTTGGTCCACAGCACGCGATGCAGTTGCAGGACGAGGTCGGCGTTTTCAGCCGCGTACTTCGTTGCGACGTCGATCGCGACCTGGCCGAACGGGATCTGTTTCGCGCCGCGGCCTGCCAGGTCTTCATAGTTGATCGGATCGAAGCCGAGATAGCGCCGCACGACAGCGTCGATTTCATGGCGCGTCGCCGTGCTGTTCCACACGTACGACTCCAGCATCGAGTCGAAGCGCACGCCGCGCAGCTCGATGCCTTTGCGCTTGAGTGCGTGCTGGCCGTACTTGAGGTGATGTCCGATCTTCGGCAGCTGCTCGTTTTCGAGCAGTGGCCGCAGAGCTTCCAGCACGGTTGCAGCCGCGAGCTGCTGAGGCGCGCCCGCGTAGTCGTGTGCAAACGGGACGTACGCGGCGCTGCCGGGCTCGATGCTGAATGCGAGGCCGACGATCTCCGCTTCCATGTAGTCGAGAGAAACGGCCTCGACGTGCACTGCCATCAACTCGGCCGATTGCAGCCGATCGATCCAGCGCTGCAGATCCGCCGTCGTCAGCACGGTCTCGTAGTTCGTCGGCGGTCGAGCTGCGGCGGCCGCCGATTCCACCGCGGGCGGCGGGGTTGGCGCGGTGCCGGGAGCAGCACCGCCGTCGATCTGACGCAGCAGCTGACGGAATTCGAGGCGCGTGTACAGCTCGCGCAGACGATCCTTGTTCGGCTCGCGACGCACGAGCGATTCGAGATCGCAATCGAGCTCGAGGTTCGAGTCGATCGTGGCGAGCTTGCGCGACAGCTCCAGCGTCTGCAGGCCGGCGCGCAGGTTGTCGCCCACCTTGCCGCCGATCGCCGCCGCATTCGCCACCAGCTGGTCGAGCGTGCCGTATTCGTTCAGCCATTTCGCGGCGGTTTTCGGCCCGACTTTGTCGATGCCCGGAATGTTGTCGATGCTGTCGCCGATCAGCGCGAGATAATCCATGATCTGCTCGGGCCACACGTCGAACTTGGTTCTAACGCCGGCGCGATCGAGACGCGAGTCGGTCATCGTGTTCACGAGCGTGATGCGCTCGCCGACGATCTGCGCGATGTCCTTGTCGCCGGTCGAGATCAGCACGTCCATGTCCTTGGCAGCCGCCTGCTTCGCGAGCGTGCCGATCACGTCGTCGGCTTCCACGCCAGCGATCCGCAGCAGCGGCAATCCCAGCGCCTCGACGCAATCGAGCAGCGGCTGCAGCTGCGCGCGCAGATCGTCGGGCATCGGCGTGCGCGTTGCCTTGTATTGCTCGAACAGCTCGTCGCGGAACGTGCGTCCGGGCGCATCGAAGACCACCGCGATCAAATCCGGCGATTCTTCCCGGCACAGCTTGTTGAGCATGTTGACCACGCCGAGGACGGCGCCGGTCGGCTCGTTGCGCGAGTTCTGCAGCGGTGGCAGCGCGTGGAATGCGCGATACAAATAGCCGGAACCGTCGACGAGGACGAGCTTGCGCCGCGCGTTCATCAATTGCCCGGAGGGACGGCCGGTCTGTCGGGATCGGGCGGCTGCACGCTGGGCTCGCCCTTCTTCTTGGTGGTGCCGGCGGAGTCGTCGGTGGGCGTGACGGTGTCGCTGCGCTGCTCGTCAGGACGGTACAGCGGACCTTTCAGGCCGCACGACGACGCAAGCAGCGCGACGAGAATGAGCAGCAGGAATTTCGGCCGCGAGAACATGGCCGAAGTATAGCAGTCGGGGCTGTCAGCTTTTTTCCAACACGAACATTGTGAGCCTGGAAATGCACACCAGCCGCTCCTGCTCGTCGGTAATGCGGATCTCCCAGACGTGACTGCGCCGGCCGACATGGTGCGGCCGCGCGGTGCCGATGACGAAGCCGTCGCTGATAGCGCGCACGTGATTGGCGTTGATCTCCTGACCGACGACCCGGTATTTGTCGGGGTCGACGACCAGGCCGGCCGCGGTGCTGCCGAGCGTTTCGGCGAGGGCTACCGAGGCGCCGCCGTGCAGGATGCCGAAGGGCTGCCGCGTGCGCTCGTCGACGGGCATGCGACCGCGCAGAAAATCTGCGCCGATCTCGGTGAACTCGATGCCGAGGTGCTTCGGCAGGCTGTCCCGGAAGAAGCTGATCTGCTCCAGCGTGTAAGGACGAAACCAGATCGTTGCGCTCATTTCTTCGTTAGTTTCTCGGCAATCTTGCGGTAGGCGTCGCGGAAGGAGATGCCTTCCTTCACCACCAGCTCGTTCGCGGCTTCGGCGGCATGGATCGCCGGATCGAGCACAATGTGCTCGGGACGGAATTTCACGCCGGGCAGTGCGGCCGCGACAATCGCGAGCGTATCGAGGCACACGTCGATCGCGCGAAACAGCGGCGCCTTGATCAGTTGCAGATCGCGCTGATAGCCGGACGGCAGTTTCGCGACGATGCCGAGGACTTCGTTCAGTGCGGCAGCGGCCGTGGCCGTGCGGCCGCGGATCAGCTCGAAGACGTCCGGGTTGCGCTTCTGCGGCATGATCGAAGAACCCGTCGTGAACGCGTCCGGCAGCTCCACGAAGGAAAATTCCTGCGTGTAGAACAGCAGCAGGTCGGCCGCGAGGCGGCCGGCGTCCTGCATCACCAGCGCGATTTCGAACAGCACCTGCGCTTCGGCCTTGCCGCGCGAAAGCTGCACGGCCGTGACAGGTTGCTGCACTTCTGCGAAGTCGAGCGCTGCCCGCGTGCGCTCGCGATCGAGCGGTACGTTGGTCACGCCGTAGCCGGCGGCGGAACCGAGCGGATTCTTGTCGAGGCGGCGACGGCAGTGGCGCAGGCCTACCGCATCGTCGCGCAATTCGGCAGCGAAGCCGCCGGCCCACAATGCCACGGAGCTGGGCATCGCCTGCTGCATGTGGGTGTAGCCGGGGAGCTTGATCGAGCCCTGGCGCGCGACGAGATCGTCCAGAGCCTTCGCGACCGTAGTAACGCCTGCTTCGAGGTCCGTTACAGCATCCTTCAAGTACAGCCGCAGCGCCGTCAGCACCTGGTCGTTGCGCGATCGGCCGAGATGCACGCGCTTGCCGGCTTCGCCGAGGCGCGCGACCAGGAGATTCTCGAGCGCCGTCTGGCCGTCCTCATGCTCCAGCTGCACCCGCCATTCGCCGCGCGCGTGCTCCGCGGCGATGTCGTTCAGACCCCGCGTGATCGCAGCGAGATCCTCAGCGCTCAGCAGGCGCTGGGCATGGAGCATTTCCGCATGCGCGATCGAAGCACGCACATCGTAGGCGACGAGCCGGTTGTCGAGGGCATGATCCTCGCCGGCCGTGTAACGCAACACACGCTCGTCCAGACTCGTACCCTTGTCCCACAGCCGGCTCATGTCAGCCGTGCTGCTCGGCCGGCGACAGCGCGCTGATGTTCTCGACAATCAGCGTCCCCGTGCCTTCGTTCGTGAACACTTCCGCGAGCAGGCTGTCCGGCGACTTGTACGACGTGACGTGCACGCGACGCACGCCGCCGCGGATCGCGTCTTCGATCGCCTTGGCCTTCGGCAGCATCCCGTCTTTCAGGCTGCCTTGCGCCTTCAGGCGCGCGAGACCCGCGAGATCCGTGTAAGAAACGATGGAGCGCGGATCGTCGACCGACTCGAGAATGCCCGGCGCGCCGGTGCACAGCATCAGCTTCTCGGCTTTCAGACCCGCACCGATACCGGCGGCGACCGTGTCGGCATTGATGTTCAGCAATTGGCCTTTGTCGTCCGCGGAGACCGGGCTCACGACCGGCATCAAGCCGTCGTCGAGCAACTGCTGCAGCACTTTCACGTCGATCAGATCGATGTCGCCGACGAAGCCGTAATCGACCATCTGACCCTCGACGCTGACCGGCGGCCGCTTGTGAGCGCGCACCAGGCCCGCGTCCACGCCGCTGACGCCGACCGCGGCAATGTCGAGCTCGCGACACATCCCGAGGATCTGCGTGTTGACCAGCCCGTTCAGCACCATGCTGGTGACTTCCATCGACTTGCCGTCGGTGACGCGTCGGCCCGCGACCAGGCGCGGCGTCAGGCCGAGCGACTCCTGCACCTGCGTGAGCTGCGGACCGCCGCCGTGCACGAGCACGACGCGGATGCCGACCTGATGCAGGATCGCGACCTGCTCGATCAGCCCGCGCGTCGCGGCAGCATCGCCGAACACCCCGCCGCTCGCCTTGATGACGAACACTTTGCCCTTGTACATGCGAATGTAGGGCGCGGCGCCGCGCAGCGCGCGAATGGCAACCGAAGGATCGGAACGGAGCACTGTGTAGTTACCTCTTAGCCTCTGAGCAGTCTATACAACACGGCCATCTGCACGACCATGCGATTGAACGCTTCGTGCACCACGACGCTGCGTGGCCCGTCGAGCACTTCGTCTGCGACGGCAACATTACGACGCACGGGCAGGCAATGCATGAAGTGGCAGCCCGCGGCGGCGGTCTTGAACCAGCTGTCCTTCACGCACCAGTCGCCGAGATATTCGCGCAAGCGCGCGTCGGCCTCGTTATCGCCGTAGTGCTGCGGCGAGCCCCATTCTTTCGCATAGATCACGTGTGCGCCGCTGAGCGCTTCGGCGCGATCCGTCGTTTCGTGAACTGCGCCGCCTGACGCCTTCGCAGCCTGGCGCGCCTTCTCCATGATCTGTTCCGGTAGCGCAAAGCCGTCTGGACGCAGCACGACCACTTCCATACCGCGCATCGCAGCCATGTGCACAGTGGAGGAGGGGACTGCGAGCGGCAATGCGCGCGGATGATTGGTCCAGCTGAGCACGAACTTGCCGCGTTCCGGCACGCGCAGCTCGTCCAGCGTGTGCCAGTCGGCGAGCGCCTGGCACGGATGACTCATCGCGGATTCCATGTTGACCAGCGGCTTCTCGCACAGGTCCGCCATCATGCGAAAGCCGGTCTCGGCGAGATCCGCTGCCAGATTGCGGCCCTCGGCGAACATGCGAATGCCCATGGCGTCGCAATACGACGCGAGCACCGGCACCGCTTCGCGCACGTGCTCCGCAGCGGCGCCGTTCATGATTGCGCCCGAGCGCGTCTCCATCTGCCACGTGCCTTGGCCCGGCGTAATGACCACCGCAGTGCCGCCGAGCCGCATCACCGCGCTCTGAAAGGAAGCGAGCGTGCGCAGCGACGGATTGAGGAACAGCAGGCCCAGAACCTTGCCGGCAAGCGCCTGCGGCTGCGGATGCTGCTGCAGCCTCGCAGCTAGACCGAGGAGATCCTTGATCTGCTCGCGCGGGAAGTCGGCCAGGTCGAGGAAGCGGTTCATGATGCGATCTTCTTCAGTGCGTCGCGTAGTTGTTCCACATGCTCGCTGCCGAGGACGAACGGTGCGAGGATGCGCACGACGTTCGGATCGGCGCTGGTGCCGGTCAGGATGTCCTGCTTCAGCAGTTCCGCCTGCACATCTTTCGCCGGCCGCGACGTGCGCAGGCCGAGCAGCAGGCCCGCACCCTGGGTCGCGACCACCGGTCCGACGACGCATTCGCGGCGGATCTGCGCCGAGCGCTGTCGCACGTTCTCCAGCAGGTTTTCCGATTCGATGATATCGATGACGGTCTCGACGATGGTGCAAGCCATCGGCCCGCCGCCGAATGTGGTGCCGAGCGTGTCGGTCTTGAGATAGGACGCGACGTGATCCGCCATCAGCAGCGCCGATACCGGGAAGCCGGCGCCGAGCGCCTTGGCCGTCGTGATGATGTCGGGCGTAACACCGTACATGTTCGCCGCGAACGGGTAACCGGTGCGGCCGACGCCGCATTGCACTTCGTCGAAGATGAGGATCGAGCCGTTCTCGCTGCAGCGGAAACGCAGCGCCGCGAGAAAATCCTTCGGCATGTCGACCGCGCCGGCGACGCCTTGCACCGGCTCAACGATCACTGCGGCCGTTTTGTCGTCGATCAGCGTGCCGAGCTTGTCGAGGTCCGTCGGCTTGATGAACTTGACGTCGAACGGCGCGCGCGGAAAGCCGAACCACTTCTGCTGCGCGCCCCACGTGATTGCACCGGCCGCCGCCGTGCGTCCGTGAAAGCTGCCTTCGACCGCAACCACCTGCGTGCCGCCGGTCATCTTGAACGCGAGCTTCAGCGCGTTCTCGTTCGCTTCCGCGCCCGAGTTCACGAAGAAAATGGTGTCGAGGCCGAGGCCGCAAAACGCCGCGAGACGAGTTGCGGCGCGCCGGCGCACGTCGAGCGGCACGGCATTGCTCTGGAAGCATAGCGAGCGCGCCTGCTCCGAAAGCGCCTCGACCCAGCGAGGATGACCATAGCCCAGCGCGGCCACCGCATGACCGCCGTACAGATCGAGCACCTTGCGGCCACTCGGCGTGTGCAAATAAACGCCGCTCGCGTCGCGCACTTCGAGGTTGAACTGCGCGAAGACGGGTGCCAGGTGATCCGGCAACCCTTTGGTAATCGACACAACCTTTTCGGATGCCATGCTCATGTCCAACCCGTTGCGGGCGCAATCAGGCCCGTCGTCTCATCGAAACCGAACAGCCGGTTCAGCCATTGCATTGCGCCGCCCGCTGCGCCCTTCACCAGATTGTCGATGACGCACATCACCGCGATGGTCGAGCCGTTCGCCACGCCGCTGACGAAGGCGTAGTTGCTGCCGGCGACGTCCTTCACGTGCGGCATCTCGGCTGCCACTCGCACGAAGGGCCGCCCGCGATAGAACTCGCGCAGCGCCTCGAGCAACTCCGGCGTCTTGATCGGACGTTGCGCATGCCCTTGCACGGTGACGTGAATGCCGCGCGCGAACGGACCCGAGTGCGGCACGAAGTTGAACTCTGCCTGCGTGCCGCTGGCGGCCTGCGCGAGCGCCGTGATCTCCGGCGTGTGCCGATGCGAAAGCGGGTTGTACGCGTACAGATCGCTGTGACGCTGCGGATGATGAGTGCCAGGACCCGGCGTGCGGCCGGAGCCGGTGCTGCCGGTGACGCCCGCAGCGAACAGGCGAGGCTCAGTCAGCTGCAGTTTCAGCAGCGGCACGCTCGCGAGCAGCACGGCCGTCGCAAAGCATCCGGGATGCGCGACGTGTCGCGTCGTCAGCCGATCGAGATGCTCGGGCACGGCGCAGGTGAACTGCGCGATGCGGCCCGGTGCACCATGTGCGTGCTTGTAGACGGCTTCGTACGCGCCGGCCGTCGTGTAGCGAAAGTCGGCCGAGATATCGATCACCCGCGGTGCCGCACCCTTGGCTTCCGCCGCTGCAAGCAGGTCGTCGATCAGCTTCGCGGCGACGCCATGCGGCGCCGCCGAGAGAATCGCCGACTGCGGCAGCGACGCCGCGAGCTCCGTGATCGTCGCCAGGTCCGCGAACTTCAGCTCCGGATAGATCGGCGCCAGGTGCACGAACGACTTCGCGATCGGCTCGCCGGGCTGGCTGTCGGACAGCACGCCCTTGAGATCGAGCTGCGGATGCGCTGCGATCAGGCGCAGCAGGTCACCGGCCACGTAGCCGGTGCCGCCCAGGACGATGACGGGTGTCTTCTGCATTTCCTGTGGGTCAGACTTCAGTCTGACTCCTCGGTCTCCGGTTGCTTGGTCTTCAAGCCCAGCTTGTCGATGAGGCAGTCGCCGAGCTTCGCGCCGTCGGTGATCGCATTGAACGCGGGCACGTTGAACTGATCGCGAATGATGTTCACGCCGACCGCATTGTCCGTCGCCGGCCCCGTAACGACCGCGGGCTCGATGCCGAACTTCTCGCGCAGCAGCTTCACGCCGCCCCACGCCGCGACCGGGTCGTTCGCCGACAGCACGACGCACGAGAGCGCCTCCTTGATGTCGGGCGAGGACAGGATCGCCTCGACGCCGTACGCGCCGAGAATGCCGTCGCCGAGCTCGAACACGATCACGTCGGGCTCGCCCTGTGACATTTCACTGAGCAACGCGCGCGTGATTGCGGGGCCGGTCTTGGCAGTGGTGGTGACCACACCGAGATCCGTGAAGATCATGGTGCGATGGGCACCGGCGTCTTCCATCGCCAGGATGTCACGGCGCAGCGACACGCCCGTCGCCTTGAACGCATGCACGTTCAGGCCGCGATGACGCATGCGCGCGACGATCGCGCAGGCTGCCGCCGTCTTGCCGGCTTCCATGCACGTACCGGCGAGCGCGACGACCGGCACGCCTCGCGTATTCACTGTCGCGTTGTAGTCGAGGCGCTGATAACCGATTCGCGCGGGCACGCCGATGCGCTCGCCGAGATACGGGAATTGCAGCACCACGCCGATGACGCGCGCGTCGAACGGCCGGCCCTTTTCCGGATTCACCGAATCGACGATGCCGAGCACGCCGCCGATGTTCAGCACCTGGATCACGTCGCCTGTCTTCACCGACTCCGGCAGGTGGCCCGAATAGCCGAACAGCGCCTGGCGATGCCCGAGCGCGCCGACGATGACGTCGCCCTTGGCGAGCTTCGCCATGCGGCCGCTGGTCAGCTCCAGCGTGTTGTACGTGGACTTGTTGTTGAGGATCTCGACGACCAGCACGACGCCTTCCTCGCACGGGATGTCCGCGGTGGCGACGCGTAGCTCGTGGCCCAGGTTCAGCGCCTGGGTGATGGAAGCGATCTTGTCGACCAGTACCGTCTTCATGGTTGCAACCTGCGGAAACGCGACTACTGCGTTCATTGCTGCTTTCCTGCCCTCGCCCAGAACATTCCGGGCAAACCGACCATCTTGGAAAAACCGAGCGCATCGGCCGCGGTCCATTCGCCCGCCGCTTCGCCATACACGCCCTTCGATACCGTCATCAGCGAGAAGGGCGAGACGACTCCAGCGACGAAAGCGCTGCCGGGCCGATACTGCACGGTCACTTCGCCCGTCACGCGCGCCTGCGAAGCGCTGAACAACGCTTCGATGTCGCGACAGACGGGATCCAGGTGCTGGCCCTCGTGGACGAGATCGCCATAAGGGCCGGCCAGCATTTCCTTGATGCGCTGCTGACGACCGGTCATCACCAGCTTCTCGAGCTCGCGATGCGCGCTGATCAGCACTTCGGCGGCGGGCGCTTCGAACGCGACGCGGCCCTTCGTGCCGATGATCGTGTCGCCGAGGTGAATGCCGCGGCCGACGCCGTAACGCGCGCCGATCTCCTCGACATGCTCGATCAAACGCACCGGGTCGAGCCGCGCCCCATTCAGACTCACGGGCACGCCGCGCTCGAAGCCGATGGTGTGTGTCGTCGGCTCCTGCGGCTCGCTGAACGCGCTCTTCGAGAGCACCCAGGCGTGATCCGGGATGCTGCCGGTCGAAGTCAGCGTCTCTTTGCCGCCGATCGTCACGCCCCACAGCCCGCGATTCACGGAATAGGCGGCACCGTACGGCGGGATCGGGAGCTTGCGCTCTTCCAGGTATTTCAGCTGCTCGGGGCGCTTGAACGCGCGGTCGCGCACGGGCGCGAGGATCGTCAGCTCCGGCGCGAGCGTGCGCAGCGCGACTTCGAACCGCACTTGATCGTTGCCGGCGGCGGTGCAGCCGTGAGCCACGACCTTGGTGCCGAGCTTGCGTGCGTATTCGGCGATCGTCTGCGCCTGCATCACGCGCTCAGCGCCGACGCACAGCGGATACATCTGGCCGCGCTTCACGTTGCCCATGATCAGGAACTTGATCACCTGGTCGAAGTACGCCTGCTTGGCCTCGACCAGGATGTGATCCTGGGCGCCGAGCGCGCGAGCGCGCTGCTCCAGCACCTTGGCGGCCGGCGCGTCGATGCCGCCGGTGTCGACCGTGACCGTGATGATCGGGCGGTTGTACGTCGCGCTGAGCCACGGCACCAGGAACGACGTGTCCAGGCCGCCGGAGAAAGCAAGGAGAATCGGCTCGTCGCCGGCCGGCAGGGCTGCTTCGCTCATGGTCAGATTCCGAAGATGACGCGCAGGCGCTCGCGCAGCTTGCGCTGCTCGCGGCCGCCTTCAGTGGCGATGAATATGGTGTCGTCGCCGGAGATCGTGCCGACGACCTCCGACCAGCTCGAGTCGTCGATGGCGACCGCGACGCTCTGCGCCGTGCCGGTCGTGGTCTTGACGACCGTCAGCGACGGACCGGCGGTCCGCACTTCCATGACGAAGTTGGAAACCGCGGCGAACGGCGTGCCGGCTGCCGCGCCGGCGTCGCCGCCGGGCAGGATGTAGTGGTCGCCGGCCTTGGCGACGCCGAGCTCGCGCAGGTCGCGGCTGACGCTCGACTGCGTGGCGTCGAACCCCTGCTTGCGCAGGAGCTTCGCCAGCTCGTCCTGGTTGTGCACGGTCGACTCGCGGATGATCCGGAGGATCGCCGCGCGCCGCGCCACAGATTGATGAATCTCAGCTGCCACCTGATTGCACTCGGAGCGGTCTGCATAAAAACGCGCGCATGTTGCATAAATATGCAGACGCTGTCAAGGATTCATGCGGGCATTTTCCGCGCCCGCCACAGCCCGTCGGCCGCATATAGCGCCAGCGCCGTCCAGATCAGCACGAACCCCGCGACCCGCGGCCCCTTGAACGGCTCGCCGAACGCGAACACTGCCAGCATCAGCTGGATCGTAGGACCGATGTATTGCAGGAGTCCGACGGTCGAGTAAGGAATGCGCCGGGCGCCGAAGGCGAACAGCACCAGCGGCACCGCCGTGAGCGGGCCGCCGACCATCAGCAGCGCGTACAGGCCGACGCTGCCGTTCGTCATGACGCCGCTCCCGGCCAGCTCACACCAGATCAGATAGGACAGGGCGACCGGCGCCAGCAGCAGCGCCTCGCTGGCGAAACCGGCGAGCGCATCGACGCGGATGACCTTGCGCACGAAGCCATAGAGGCCGAACGAGAACGCCAGCATGAGCGAGATCCACGGCGGATGTCCGGCCGACCAGGTCAGCCAGCCGACGCCTGCTGTGGCGATCGCCACAGCAGTCCACTGTGCGGCATTGAGCCGTTCCGACAGGATCACGACGCCGAGCAGCACGTTGAACAGTGGATTGATGAAGTAGCCGAGACTCGTCTCCACGACGCGATGCGCGGCGATGCCGTAAACGTAGGTGATCCAGTTGGCGCTGATCAGCGTCGCACTCACGCAGAGCCGCCAGCGCGTCGTCGGGTCGCGCAGTGCGGCCCAAACCTGCCCTGTTTCCCCGCGCACGCGCAACCACAGGAAAGCGAGCACGCAGCCCCACACGATGCGATGCGCGGTGACCTGCAGAATCGGTACGGCCTGCAGCGCTTTCAGGTACAGCGGCAGCAGGCCCCAGATGAAGAACGCCGTGGCGGCAGCGGCGAGGCCGCGTGGATCGGTGCGTGTGGCGACAGGGGACGTCGGCTGCGACGCCGGAGCGGTGTCGTTCATAGGCAGGCAAGCTCGTCCTCTGGTCGAAAGCGGCCAAGGCCCTTTCGACGACGCCGTCAAAAGGCGCGACTTTTGCCGGCTGATCGCGGGCGCGAATGATACCCTTCTCGCATGTCTTCAGTGCTCGATCTTTCCCGCCGCCTGCTCGCGTTGTCGCAGACCGGGCTGCACTTCAGTGCCGAGGAATACGACCGCGAGCGGTATCGCGAGATCGGCGACATCGCGGCGAAGCTGCTCGAGCTGCAAGGCGCGAGCGCGGCGGCTGTCACCGGCGCCTGGTTCGTCGACACCGGTTACTCGACGCCCAAATGCGAGGTGCGCGGCGCGATCTTCCGCGACGACCGCGTGCTGCTGGTGCGGGAACGCGCGGACGGCAAATGGACAGTTCCGGGCGGCTGGGCCGACGTCAACGACTCGCCGAGCTCGGCGGTTCTCAAGGAGATCGAGCAGGAGTCCGGCTTCACCGCCCGCATCCTCAAGCTGGGGGCCGTCTACGATCGCAACAAGCACAACGCGCCGCCGTCGCTGTTCCATGCCTGGAAATTGTTCTTCGTCTGCGAGATCACCGGCGGCGAGGCGCGGACCAGTTATGAGACGACAGCCGTCGAGTTCTTTCCGCTCGACGGCCTGCCGGAGCTGTCGACCGGCCGCGCGACCGCCGAGCAGATCCGCCGCATGCATCAGCACCACCGGAATCTTCAGCTGCCGACCGAGTTCGATTGAGCATGTCCGAACAGAGCGACGTACCCGAGTGGTTCGCGCGGGCGATCGCCGCGCCTGTCGAATCCCGTTTCGTGGAAGTGGACGGCACGCCGATCCATTACTTGGCCTGGAACGCCGGCGATACCAGCAAGCCGCCGCTGCTGTTCGCGCACGGCTTCCGCGCGCACGCGCGCTGGTGGAGCTTCATCGCGCCGTTCTTCCTCAGCCGGTTCCGCATCCTCTCGATGGACTTCGCCGGCATGGGCGACAGCGGCAGCCGGCCCGAGTACACGCCGCTTGGTTTCGTCCGCGACATCACCGGCGTGCTCGACGATGCAGGTTGCGACAAGGCGACGCTGGTGGGGCACAGCTTCGGCGGCGGGCGCGTCGCGCGCGCCTGCGCCGAGTTTCCAGATCGTGTGTCGCGTGCGGTGATCATCGACAGTCACATGCGGCTGACGGATGAAAAGCGCTCGACGCGGCCGTTCGAGATCGGCCCGCGACGCGTGTACCCGACGCTCGAAGCGGCGCGCGCGCGGTTTCGCCTGGTGCCGCCGGAGAACCGCACGGCGCCGTATATCCTCGACTACGTGGCGCGCCACTCGCTCAAGGAAGTGGCAGGCGGCTGGACCTGGAAGTTCGACGCGGAGCTGATTCCGAAACACGACGACGCGAAGGCGACGGACATTCTGGCGAAGATCAAGGCGCCCGTGGCGTTCATCTACGGCGACGCGAGCGCGATCGTGTCGCGCAAGCACGCGTACGAGATCGTGCAGCATATTCCGAACGCTCGCGGACCGATCGCGATCCCGCAGTCGCATCACCATGTGTTGTTGGATCAGCCGCTGTCGCTGGTTTCTGCGCTGCGCGCGGTGTTGTACTGAGCTGTCTATCTCTCGGTGGCGTATTCGATGTCGGCGCTCGAGTTCTCGCCTGACTCCGTCTTGAACACCCACTTGTCGCTGATCGTGTAGCGCAGCTTCAGCGTGTTGAACGCTTCCGTCAGCGAGATGCCGTAGCTGACGAACAGGCGGGGCGACAGGAATTTGCCGAGCACCAGCGAGGTGTTCGCTTCGCCCGCGCTGTTCACAGTGCTTTCCACGCCCACTTCCTCGATGCCGATGCGCCGGCCCAGCTGCGATGCCAGGAAGCCGCCGCCCTGCACTGCGAGCTGATCGCGTGCCGCGCTGAAGCTCTTGGTTTCGGAGCCGGTGATCGAGTCCACCGACTTTCCCGTCAACAGGTACGACATGATCTGCGACTGCGGCATCGACGGATCCGAGAAGAAGGTCAGGCGCGGCTCCTGCAGCGTGCCGCGCACGTTGAGACCGACCTCGGTGGTCTCGATGCGGCGGCGTGCCTCGATGTCGAGGCCAGGGTCGTCGAGCGGCGAGGCGTCGAACAGCAGCCGGCCGCGATTGATGTCCAGCTTCTGACCGAAGGCTTCGTAGCGGCCATCGTCGACGCTCAGCTCGCCGCGGCCGATGGGCGCTTCGCCGGTGGTCGCCGTGGTGCCGACGCCGCCGACGATGCGGCCCTGCAGACCGAAGGCATCGACGCGCACGTCGTCGCCCATGTCGATGCGGACTTCGCTGTGCACTACGAAAAGGCCGGCGCGCTCTGCGGGATGCTCGCCGACATAGCGCGCATCGTCCGATAGCTTGACTGCACCGGTCAGCTTGGCGGGCTGAACGCGGGCGCTCGGAATCTTCACCTCGCCGGCGACGTCCATGCGCTTGCCATCGACTATGAAGTGCAGGTCCGGCGAAGCGACGACGCGATACTCGGGCAGATCGGCGACCAGGAGATTCTGCCCGCGGATGTTCAGCTCGCCTTTGGAGCTGCCGCCGCGCCACGCCAGGTGGCCGTCGGCTTCCAGCTGCCCGTCGCCGGCGCGCCCCTGGCCGCGAAAGCGCAGCCCGGTATTTTCCAGGTCCGCGACCACAGCCAGCTCCCGCATCGCCAGATTGACGCGATACGAATCGAACTCGCCGCGCGCCAGCTCGATGCGGCCGTTGAGCTCCGGCAGCGCCAGCGTCCCGCCGATCGTCGCATTCGCCGTGAGCAGGCCTGCTGCATGATCGATCTCCGGGAACAGCAGCGGCAGGATATTCGCGTCCGCGGCGCGCGCGCGCAGGTCGCCGGTCAACGGCAGGCTCAGGATGTCGTTGCGGCCGTCGCGCTGCAGCCGGGCGTTCGCATATAAGAAGGTGTCGGTGAACGCCTGGATACCGAACGACATCTCGATGCGCTGAGGCGTGGCGCTCGCGCCGAGACCACCGGTGCCTAGGTTGAGTGTCTCCGGCTCGGCGCCGGGCGGCCGGTAGATGATCGCGGCGTCGATGATGCGGGCGCCGGCCTCGCCTTGCCACGGCTGACCCGCTGCGCCGAACGCGTGCACCCGGCCCTCGATGCGTCCCGCGATCTCCGCCTCGGGGCCGCTCTGCGGCAGCACGGATGCGAGCGGAATTTCGTAACCCGATACTGTGCCCTGCCAAGCACCGTCGCGTTGCCACTTGCCTTCGGCACACATGCGGCCGGCGCCGATCACGAGACAGAAGTTGTCGAGCTGCGCCCGGTCACGCGATGCCATCGCCGTCGCCGGTTCCGGAATCTTCAGCTGTTGATTCGGTGCGCCGGTCGACAGCTCGGTCGTGGTGATGGTCGCGTTCCAGACTTCCTTGTCGTAGCGGCCCGAGATTTCCATTGCAGCGTGCGGCGCGCCCAGCTGCGGTCCAGGCGGAAAGCCGGTGACGTCGAGAGCAATGCGATGATCCGTCGCGACGCCGGTGCCGGTCACTTGCAGCCGATCGATGAGCGGACTGCCGCGCCCGAGCTGGCGAGCTTGCACGGTCAGCCGCGAAGGATTGTCGCGGGCGGCGTCCACATCCGCGTCGATCTCGAGCTGCCGCGCGACCCAGCCTGCGTAGCGCAGATTCTCGCCGTGCACCTGCGCGACCACGTGCGGAGACTTCAGCGCGCCGCTCGCGGTGCCCGTCGATTGAATCGAACCGGCAGCTTCGGGCAGCAACCGATCGAGCGCCGGTGCGTTGATCGACCACTTGGCTTCGATCGTGTCGCGCAAGGTGCCGTCGAGCGTGACGCGCGCGCCGCCGAACGCGAGATGGGCATCGCTGACCTGCCACGTCTTGCCGTCACGCTGTACCGTTCCGCGCGCACGCACCGGCTCGTTGCGCAGCGTCCCGCGCAGATTCGTGAGCGCGAGCCGGAAGCTCGCTCGCTTGTCGAATCCCTTGCCTGCCGCCTCGGCGCGCACGTCGATGCGCCCCGGGAATTCCTCGTTCAGCTCGACCGGATTGACGTCGTCGGCGCGTGCCGTGAGTTTCCAGGCACGCGGCTGTGCGAATTGCAGCTGCGCGCTGCCGGTGACGGCGCCGTCGAAAGCTTTCACGTCGTATTGCGTGACCGTGAGTTGCTCCTTGGAGAGGACGCCCTGCGCCGAGCCCTGCGCATGCGGAAGATTCGGGCCGTCGACCTGAGCGGTCGTCGTGAAGTCGTAGGGCATCGGCCCGCGCAGCGTTCCTTCGCCCGCCGTGCTGGTTACCACTGCCGCGCCGTGGAGCGGCCACTGCAGGTTTTGCCATTGAGCTGCGAGATCGAGCGTCGGCGAGTCGCCATCGAACACAACCGTGCCCTTCGTATGCACCTTGATGGGGCTGTCGTTGAGCGCGATGTCTGCGGACGCGAGGGTGAGCACGCGCTTGGCGAAGTTGCCGCTGGCCTCGACCGTCAGGTCCTTGCTGTCCAGCTCGGGGATGCCGACGTTGCCGGCAATGCCGATGCGATCCGGATTGGCTTGCACGTCCAACGAGATATTGCGCAGCGAGAACGGCGGCTTTGGCAGCCATGGATCGAGCGCGAAGGCTGCGGCGTCGACGTGGCCGGCGATGTTCCAGCGCTCGTCGGGTCGCGTGAGAACTGCCGTGGCACTCGCGCGCTGCGGTTGCTGCAGCTGTGCCGCGAACTCCAGGCGATCGAAGTCGCCTTTGGCTGTGCCGTCGAGCGCAAGCACGACACCGTCGCTCATCTTCAAGTGACCCGTCGCATTTCCCTCCATGCGGAATGGCTTGCCGGCGCGCAACGTGAGATCGCCGGCTGCGTCCAATGGCAGTGCATCGAGGCGCCCTTCGACGACGCGGCCCTGGAGAACACGTAGCGTTCGCGCCGTGATCGTCGCGCGCCCCTCGGCGCGGCCTGCTTCGATCACCATGCCGTTGGTGTGCTCGTAACGCACGTGGTTCAGCACGACTTTTTCTACATCGATGCGCAGGAACTGCGGCAGAAACCGCGGCGGCCGCGTGCTCGGCGGCATCACCGCGTCGCGCAGAGTCACGACGGCATCGCCCGCCGTGACCGACGAAGCTTGCAGCGTCTGCAGCAGTAATCCGCGCAGCTGAGTTTCTATGACGATGTCATGGACGACGATGTGCACGCGCGGATGATCGAGCTCGAACACCGCGACGCGCAGCGGGCCCGAGAGCGTTCCGGAAACACCGGTGATGTGTACGCCGGCTCGTTCCAGCCGCCAGAGTTGCCCGGCGACCAGCGCGAGGCCGGCCGGCGTGTAGAGCACGAAGCCGAGCAGGATGAAAGGCGCCAGGAGCAGCAGCAGAATGGCAGCGATGAGAAGGCGTCGCCGCATTCAGAATTGCGTCGAGATGTAGAGGTGGAACTTCGGGTCGCGGCCCGACTCCGACAACGGCTGTGCAACGTCGATGCCGAAGCTCGCTACCGCGATGTTGTAGCGCACGCCCAGGCCTACCGAGTACTCGAATTCCGGCGCCTTGAAGTCGTTGAACGCGTTGCCGATGTCGTAGAACGCCGCGATACCGAAGTTGCGCGGCAGGTCGCGCGTCACTTCGACCGTGCCGGTCGCCAGGTGCTTGCCACCGAGGGTGTCGCCGGTAACTTTGTCGCGCGGCGCCAGCTCGTTGAGGTCGAAGCCGCGCACGCTGCGGTCGCCACCGGCGAAGAAGCGTTGCGAGGCGGGCAGGTCGAGAATCTGTTCGTCCTGCGGGCGGTTCGATTCGACGCGGGTCACGCCCAGCTCGCCACGCAGGTCGAGATGCCAACGCTGCCAGAAATTGAAGACCCGCTCGCCCTGGAAGCGGAACTGCACGAACGAGGCGTCGGAGCCGAGCGTGGTCGGCGAGCCGCGCAGCTCGAAGTACATCCGGTACGGCCGCGGCTTGCCGCCGGTGATGTAGCTGGGCAGCGTCGCGTAGCTGATTCCCGGGAAGACGTAGAAGGCAGTGTTGCGCGTGCCGTCGCCTTCCGTCGTGGTCTCGTTCGACAAACGTACGAACAGCACGCGTTGCCAGCGGCCCTGCACCTGCGTCAGGCCGGTGCCAACTTCGTTACGCCGGCTGAGGGTGTCGCCGATCTCTTCCTCGACCAGGTCGCCGGTGAACTCGACCTTCTCCAGCGCGACGTCCATCACCGGGATGACGTAGCGCGCCGAGATCTCCTTGATGACGGCCGAGCCCAGCAGCTCCATCTTGAAGCGGTGGCCGTCGCGATTGACGCGGCGGTTGTCCCAGGTGAATTTGCCGCGCGCCTCCGTGTCGGTGCCGTAGCCCAGGCTCGTAGCGAAACGATGCCGGCGGTTCGGCTGGGCGGTGATCGTCACCGGAACCGTGAGCGCCTCGCGATCGGCGGTGCCGCTTTCGATGCTCACCTGCGAAAAATACTGACTGTCGTCGAGCGTGTACTGCGTGCGCAGCAACGAGTCGAGCGTGTATGGATCGCCCTGTTGCATGCGCAGCAGGCGGCGCATCGGCTCGTCCTTGATCACATCCTGCGCGATCTTGATCTCGCCGTAGCTGTAGCGCTTGCCGGTCTCGACTTCGATCGTCGCCGTCGCCCGTCGCTCCTGGCGGTCGATGATCAGCTCGTTCTTGGTCAAACGCGCATCGAGATAGCCTTCATTCTTCGCTGCGCGCAGCAAAGTTCCTTTCACGCGCTCATACGTGCCGTGGTTGAGCCGCGTTCCGGCCTTGAGGTCATGCGCTTCGATGATTTCGCGGACCTCACGCTCATTCGCACCCGGACCTGTCGCCGTGACGCTGACTTCCGACAGACGCACGGGTCGCCCTGGCGTCACGTGAATCGTAACGCGCCACTTGTCGCCCTCGTGCGAGGCCTCGTACGTCACTTGCGGCTCGTAGTAGCCGAGCGGCTCGAGCGCGGCGCGCGTCTCGGAGACGATGCGCCGTTGCAGGCGCGACATCGTTTCCGGCGTGAGGTCGTTGCGCTCGGCGTAACGCGTCAGGCTGAGGAATGCCCGGATGTTGGTCTGGATCGCTTCGGTCGCTTCCGGAATGACGATCTCGATGCTGGCGTGCGCTGCCGCGAGCGGCAGCAGCGCCAGCAACGTGGCCACGGCGCGGGTGAAGCGGCGGGCGGAGATTCGGGACATGGTGAGCGACCCCGTCTCCTGGCGCGCTATTCCGGCGAAGAATCGAAGGAGGGGTCGGTCGCGGCCGCCGTCCCGGGATCGTTCGCTTCGAGCCAGACCTCCGGGACTTCGACGCTCTTGAACTCGAAGCGCGACGTGCCGCTCTGCACGCCGGAGGCGTCGAAGCGGCGTTCCTGCAGCTCCGTGCGGCCGTTGCGCTCCACGAACAGCACGGTGGAGCAGCGTGTGCCGTAGCGCTCGTTGACGATGAACGGTGCGGAGACCACACGCTCCCAGTCGGGCGGCAGGCCGGTCGAAGGCAAATGATCGTCCAGTGCCGGCTCGCGGTCCGCCAGCATCGCGAACAGGTCATCCGGCGCGACGTCGGCGCCGGTCAGCAGCTCTTCGAAGCGCTTGCGCGTGCGCGCCAGCTTCGGCCACGGCGTATCGAGCAAGTGGTTGCTCAGGCCGTAGACGCCGGGCGCGAGGGCAGCTGGACCGTTCGGCCCGCGGTTGGAAGAGTAGTAGAGCGCGCGGGCGCCGCCGACCAGCAGGTTGAAGCCGGAGTAGCGCGGCGCGGCGCCGCGCAGGTCGTCGAGGAATTCCTTCGGCGACGTCGCGCCCGTGAGGAATCGCGGCACCAGCTGCCCGCGCGAGGGCGCGCCCTCCACGGGAGCCTGCAGGTCGCGATAGTTGGTGACGACGCCGAACCGCCCGGAGCGCGCCACGCCGAGCCAGGTGCCGCCCGCCTTGAGATCGCGACCGCCGAGGATGCGCGGATCGTCCTGCCACCAGCCGAGCGGCGCGGCGGGACGTTCGTGAAACTCATCGCGATTGCCGGCGAGGATCAGCCGATAGCGCGGGTGGTGTTTCCAGGCGAGAACGAGCAGGCACATGGGGGTGATTGTAGAGCACACCGTTAGTAGTGAGATGCACTCTGCGGACTGAACGAGGACTGAAGAAAGGCTTCGTCACCTTCTTGGCGCCTGCCACATCTTCACACCCGGCTCGGCCCGCAGCGGTCGCTCGGCCCCGCTGTCATACCAGTCCTCGATCAGCCGGAACGAGATCGAATGCGTCGTCGGCAATGCGATCTCGCCGGCCGCGAGCTGTGCGCGGGTGAACCAGCGGGCGTCCTCCAGCTCTTCGTCGCTCAGGTCGATGTCCGTCAGGCGGGCGCGGGCGGTGAAGCCGAGCATCAGCGACGACGGGAACGGCCACGGTTGCGAGGAGTGATACTCGACTTCGTCGACGATCACGCCGGTTTCCTCGCGGACCTCGCGCGCGACTGCGTCCTCGAGGCTTTCCCCGGGCTCGACGAAGCCGGCGACGGTCGAATACCGACCGGGCGGCCAGGCCGCCTGGCGTCCGAGCAGCGCGCGCTCGCCGTCCGTGACCAGCACGATCACGGCCGGATCGAGTCTCGGGAATTGCTGGTGCGCGCAAGTCGGGTTGGAGCACTGCATGACGTGACCGCCCTGCACAGCGTTCATGGGTAAGCTGCAGCGTCCGCAGTAACGATTGTGCTCGCGCCAGTGGACCATCGCTCGCGCGTACGCGAGCAGGGCCGCCTCTTCCACAGACAACTCGCCGGCGATCAACCGCAGGTCATGCAGTTCCGCGCCGCTGGCGAGTGCCGGCGGCGCCTCGCCCGCCACTGCGACCGCGAACACGACGCGCTCGTGAAACTCGCCGAGCAGGATGAAGCCGCTCGTGTCGAGTCCCGCGAGCGCCTGGGTGCCGTTCGCGAAATAGGCCGATGCTCGTCCGTCGGACGAAGTCACGACGGCGCTGCGCGCGTGCCAGACCGGCACGAACAAGGTCGCGGGATCCTCGAGCGCCGCGCGCAGGCGCTCCTCGTCCTTGCGCCAGTGCGCGACGCGTGCGAGATACGGTCCGGCGAGTACGTTGGGATGAGAGCGCGGCAACGCCATGCGCGCAATTGTATCAGCGTCGTTCCGTGCCCGTTCCCTTCAACGCGCAGACCGGGCACGCGCGGCGACACACGTTGACGCGATCCCGCAGGTACTGACTGTCGCAATGTCGGCAGCGAACCGCGTGCAGGTCCGCGTTACGCGTCAGCAGCTGCAGGAGAAACCATGCGTGCTCGAACGAGATGTCGCCGTTGCGCAGCAGCTGGCGATGCGTCTCGTAGGCGTCGCAGAACAGGCGGCCGAATTCGATCGACCCGGCCTGGATCATTCCGAGCTGCGCGTTCGATTGCGCGCGCCACAGCCCGAAGGCGGCGAACACGCTGGCAAGCGTCGACGATTCGAGTTGCGCGCGTGCGTTGCGCACGAAGAACCCGACCTGTCGCGGCGATTTGCCGCGACGCCGGCGCACGGGCGCGCTCGGCATGTGGCTCGCGTACGTTTTGTAGAGACGGCGGATGCGATCGTCGGTCAACCCGGTGCACGAGCGGATCGTGCAGGTGCGGGCTTCGTGGCGGATCATGCGCAGCGCGAGATCGTGACGCTGGCGCTCGTGGAAGTAGCGCTCGTTACTGATGTGCATGGAGGTCCCTCCCTGTGCAGCGCTCCTTCACGCGTAGTGTGCACCTGATTGACGAGGGGGTGAAGCCAATGTTTAATCGCGGCCCGATTTACGTCATGCAAGGAAGCATCGATGTCACTCACCGTCACGGAAGAGTTGCCGGGCGCCAGTGCGCCGGTCTTGAGCGCCGCAGTGCTGGCGCGCATTCACGAGCTCAATCTCGATTACATCGAGCTGCTGGCCGCCGAGCACAACGCCGGAGATGCAAGCGATGGTCAGCTGCAGCACTTGCCTTGCAGGTTGCACGCAGCAATCGCAGAGCTTCCGTCGAGTGCGCGCTCGGCATTGGCAACGTTGCCGTACACGCTCTACTCGCTCGGCTTCGAAGACGAGAAGCTCTGGCGCTCGCTAGCGGAGCCCTCTGCCTTGGCTGCATCGCTGTCGATGACTGAGCGCTACGCGCAGCTGCACAGCGCGTCGCCGCAAGCGTCGCTGTGCGAAGTCGCGCTGCTGTACGCGTGGCATGTGACGACATGGAGTCCGCTCGCCGCGCGCCTCATCTACGCCATGCCAGAGGCTGTCGCAGGGCGGTTGGCGGCTGCGCCGCCGTGGTACGTCAGACGTCTCGCCGTGCATCACGCGTCGCTGATGTTGCCGCGCTGGCCGACGAACCCCGGTTTCTGGCCCGACCTCGTCCGCTTCGCGAGTGCTGGCGATCAACAGCGGCTCGCGACAGCCAAGGTTCTCGGCAGTCAGCTGATTGCAGCAGAGTTGCAGGGATCGGCAGTGCAGTCGCCGCGACTGCGAGCGCGCTATCGAGGATGACGGTTGCGCAGCGAGCTGCCGCGCGCGACGGCATCGCTGCCGAACTTCGCGCGGATATCGTCGAGAGCGCTATCCAGGTGCTCGTTACGGCTGGCTTCGGGCGCCGTGAACAGCTCGAGCTGCGGCGTGCTCGTCAGGTCCCTCGCGCCGACACCTAGCAGACGCACTGCGGCGCGCGGTTGCTCGCGCAGCCATTCGTCGAGGAGCTTCGTCGCTGCTTCAAGCAGCGGCCGCGTCTGCTGAGTCGCGGGCCGGATCGAGCACTGACGCGTGTACGTCTTGAAGTCCTTGCGGCGGATTTTCACGACGACGGTTTCGGCCAACCACTCTTGCGAGCGCAGGCGCGCGGCTGTGCGATCGGCCAGTCGCGCAAGCTCGGCGTGCAGCTGGCCGCGGTCGCTGATGTCCGTGTCGAACGTCTCTTCGGAAGAGATCTGCTTCTCGTCCCAGTCGGCGATCACCGGCCGCTCATCAATACCGGCCGCGCGCGCTTTGACCTCCGCCACATAGCGGCCGAATACCGGCCGCAGCACCGCATCGCTCGCGAGCCGCAAGTCACGCAACGTCCGGATGCCGATCCGCTCCAGATGCGGCGCCGTCTTCTTGCCGATGCCATGAAGCTTGCTGATCGGCAGCGGATCGAGCAGCGCCGTGACTTCGTCCTCGCGTACGACGACGAGTCCATCGGGCTTGCGCAGGTCCGAGGCGATCTTTGCCACCAGCCGGTTCGGTGCAACACCGACCGATGCGGTCACACCGGTGCGCGCGAAAATCTTCTTCTTGATCGCCACCGCGATCGTCGCCGCGTCGCCGAGCGCAGCCTGGCTTTCGGTCACGTCGAGGAATGCTTCGTCGAGCGACAGGCCCTGCACGAGCGGCGTGTACTCGTGGAAGACGCCGAACACCGTGCGTGAGACTTCCTTGTAGCGGTCGAATCGCGGTCGCACGCAGATTGCATGCGGGCAGCGGCGCAGCGCTTCGGTCATCGGCATCGCGGAATGCACGCCGTACTTGCGCACTTCGTAGCTGGCTGCGGCGACGACACCGCGCCCGCCGGTGCCGCCGACGATCAACGGCTTGCCGCGCAGCTCGGGATTGTCGAGTGCTTCAACGGACGCGTAGAACGCGTCCATGTCGACGTGGAGGATCGCCCTCACGCGTTGCTGACGCGCGCCGGGCGCACGTCGAGCTGCTGCTCACCTGCGGCCATCTCCTCCGTCGTGAAGTCGTCGACGTGGATGAGCTCCATGACGCGACGATCGTAGTCGCGCAGCATTGCAGCTTCGGTTTCGGTGAGGATGCCGGCAGCGAGCGCTTGCTGGACCTGGCCGGGCATGTCGAGCGCGGTGACGCGGCCGGTCTTCACGCCCTCGACGCGCACGCGTTTCTCGAGCGGCTCTGCCGCATCGGCGAGCACCAGCGCTTCCTGCAGCATGCCGAGCGGATTGCCGGGCTCGATCGTGCGATACACACCGTTGGTCAGACGATCGCGCGGCATGCTCGTGTGCAGCATCTGTTCGACGATGTCCAGCCCGAGCCGGTCCGACGCCGCGTGATAGGTCTGGCCGCGCGGGAAGATGAAGAAGCGCATGAACCCTGCGAGGAAACGGTTCGGGAAATTGCGCAGGAAGCTGTGCAGCTGTTCCTGGGCCTTGTACAGCAGCGTGCGGCACGCCCACTCGACCAATGGCAGATCTTCCTCGGGTCGGCCCTGGTTCTCGTAGTGCTTGAGCACCATCGATGCCAGATACATGCACGACAGCACGTCGCCGAGGCGCGCCGACAGGCTCTCCTTCTTCTTCAGATAGCCGCCGAGCGTGAGCATCGCGACGTCGGTGGCGAACGCGAACGATGCGCTGAAACGATTGATGTGCTGATAGAAGCGCTCGGTCGAGCCGGTGGCCGGGACGTGCGAGAAGCGGGCCAGCGTCAATGCCATCACCAGCGAGCGCACGGCATTGCTGATCGTGAAGCCGATGTGACCGAACAGCGCGACGTCGAATTCGCGCAGGGCCTTGCGCTTGTCCTTCTCGCGCGCGGCATTCATCTCGCGCAGGACGAACGGATGGCAGCGAATCGCGCCCTGGCCGAAGATGATCAGGCTGCGCGTCAGCATGTTCGCGCCTTCCACCGTGATCGCGACCGGCACCAG
>Ga0068861_100000256_pt1 | contig 29591 bp, 31 predicted proteins | sample KBSSwiS42_FD_66593 | JGI IMG/M metagenome (GOLD analysis project Ga0068861, IMG submission 66593) | Switchgrass rhizosphere microbial communities from Kellogg Biological Station, Michigan, USA - KBS Switchgrass S4-2 | ecosystem: Host-associated > Plants > Roots > Rhizosphere > Soil ...
TGCAGTATCGGCGCGATCTGTTGGCGCATGCGCCCCGACATCTCGCCGTGCTCGACAAAGCAGCGGAGATGGCGGGCTGGAGCACGCCGCCGGCGGCGGGACGCGGTCGCGGGATCGCGGTGGTCGAGAGCTTCGGCTCGATCGTGGCGGAAGTCGCCGAAGTCGAGATCGTCGACGGACGCGTCAAAGTGCATCGTGTGTGCGCGGCTGTCGATTGCGGCGACGTGGTAAATCCGGACACCGGCACTGCGCAGGTCGAGGGCGGCATCATCTTCGGGCTTTCGGCCGCTGTGTTCAACGAAGTGACGATCGCCGGCGGACGCGTCGCGCAGAACAACTTCCACGATCTGCCCATGCCGAAGCTCGCCGATGCGCCGAGCATTACTGTCGAGTTCATTCGCTCGGGTGCGACGCTCGGCGGTTTGGGCGAGCCGGGTGTGCCGCCGGTGGCGCCCGCGATCGCCAACGCCGTCTTCGCGTTGACGGGCAAGCGAGTGCGGAGTCTGCCGGTCAGAGTCTGAACGAGCCGCCGGGGCGATTCGCCAGCACGGCTTGAATTTCGGAGACGATTGCGAGCGCGATCGTCTCGGGCGTCTTCGCGCCGATGTCGAGGCCGATCGGGCCGTGCAGGCGGCCGTCCAGCCCGCGGGAATTTTCACCGAGCTCCTGCATCAGCCGCGCGCGGCGCGGCGCCGGGCCGAGCAGTCCTACATAAGGGATCGCTCGATGCTCCGCGAGTGCTGCCAGATACGCCTGGTCCGACAACAAGTGATGACTCATCACGACCGCGGCGTCGTAATGCACTGCTTGCAACTCGCGCGGCAGATCGGCGGCGGGATTCAACGCAACTCGCTGCGCACGCGGGAAGCGCTCGGCGACGGCGTATGCCGGCCGATGATCGAGCACCGTGACGTGCCAGTTCATCAATCCCGCGATCTCGACCAACGGCATCGCGTCCGGCCCGGCACCCAGCACGAGCAGGCGCGGCGGCAACTCGACCGGCACGATCAGGAACGTCGCGCCCTCGGTTTCCACCGTCGTGGCAGCACGCAGCGTCCCAGTGGAGTGCAGCGCTTCGTCGACTCCGGCCGGAAGTGCCGCTGCGGCATTCGAGCGGAACGCGGCGCCGAGCGGATATACAGGGCTCGTCGATTGCGTGACCAGCGCGAAATTGCCGGCGATGCCGCGGCGCCGACAATCTTCGACGAAGGTGTAGGGCTGATAATCGTGCGCACGAACGAGCTTCGTCAGCAGGATCGTCATCGCGCCTTCGCAACCGAGCCCGATGCCCCAGATCACGTCGTCCGAGCTGCGAGTGTCGTAGTCGACGACCACCGGCGTGCCCGCGAGCACCGCGCGGGCGCGCTCCATCAGGTCCGCTTCCAGGCAACCGCCGCTCAGCAGACCCGCCGCACGCCCATCGCCGGCGATCAGCATTTGTGCGCCCGCTTTGCGGTACGTCGAGCCGAGCGTGCGGGCAACCGTCGCGAGGACGAGCGGCTCGCCGCGGTCGCGGGCGGCGCGAAAGAAATCGCCCAGCGAAAAGCCACTGTGATTCATGGGCTACGGTATCCTTCCAACCTCACGGCGCGGGAGTTCGATATGAGCGTAGCAGGCAAGTGGCAGATTTCGATGGATACCCCGATCGGCACGCAGAAGTTTACCTGGGACCTCCAGTCCGCGGGTGCCGGGTGGCAGGGCACGATGAACGCGGCGAACGGCTCGTCGGAGCTGAGCAACGTACAGGTGTCCGGCAGCAATGTCGGCTGCAACGCACGCGTGAGCACGCCGATGGGGTCGATCGACGTGACGTTCGAGGGCGCGGTCACCGGTGACAAGATCGGCGGCACCTGCCGCACGCAGTTCGGCAATTTCCAGTTTTCCGGCGAGCGCGCCTGACGGAGGGCACATCATGCAGCGATTCCTCGCACGTTTTCTGGCAGCCCTGTTGGTGTCCGCGATGGGTACCACCGCGTCGCTTGCCGCGAGCGCCAACGTCGATTGCGAGCTCACGTTCACGATGAAGGGCTGGTCCGCCTTCTACAAGACCGCGAGCGGCACCGGCACCATCAAGTGCAACAACGGTCAGTCCATGAACGTCAAGCTCAGCGCCAAAGGCGGCGGCTTGACCGTAGGCAAATCGACGATCGAGGACGGGCACGGCAAGTTCTCGGCGGTTGCCAGCATGAGCGAGTTGCTCGGCTCTTACGCCTCGGGAGAAGCGCATGCCGGCGCGGTGAAGTCGGCCCAGGCGCAGGTTATGACCAAAGGCGAAGTGTCGCTCGCGCTCAGCGGCACCGGCCGCGGCTGGGACCTCGGCATCGCCTTCGGCAAGCTGACGATAACTAACTGACCGAGCGCTCGCCGACGCATTAGAATCCCCGGTATCGCGGGGGACGAGTCGAAGAAATGTCAGCAGCTCAGGTGCAACGCTCGGACGTCGCCATCGTCGACGTCCTGCCTCAGCATCGTTTCGACGAGCAGGCGCTGTGGCGCTACCTGCAAGCGCAGCTCGACGACTTTGCCGGTCCCGCCGAGCTGCGCCAGTTCCAGGGCGGCCAGTCCAATCCCACGTACCTGATCCAGACGCCGACCAAGAAATTCGTGCTGCGCAAGAAGCCGCCGGGCAAGTTGCTGCCGTCGGCGCACCTGGTGGAGCGCGAGTACCGCATCCTGCGGGCGCTGCCCGGCACCGACGTGCCGGTGCCGGCCGCGCGGCTGCTGTGCGAGGACCCGGCGATCATCGGCACTTCGTTCTACGTGATGGATCACGTCGAGGGTCGCGTCATCACCGGCGTCACGCTGCCGCAGATGACTCCGCCGGAGCGCGCCAAGGTCTACGACGATTACGCACGCATCGGCGCTGCGTTGCACGCCGTCGATTTTCGTGCGCAGGGCTTGAGCGACTTCGGCAAGCCGGAAGGCTACATCGCACGCCAGCTGGATCGCTGGAGCAAGCAATACCTGGCGTCGCAGACCGAAGAGAACGCCGACATGGAGCGGCTGATCGCCTGGCTCGCGGCGAATCTGCCCACCGCGGACGAGACTGCGATCGTTCACGGCGACTATCGCATCGGCAACACGATCATTCATCCGACCGAGCCGCGCATCATCGCCGTGCTCGATTGGGAGCTGGCGACGCTGGGTCATCCGCTCAGCGATCTCGCGTACGCGTGCATGTACTACCACCTGCCGGCCGGCGAAGGCCGCGGCGGGCTCGCGGACGTGGATCTGCGCGAGCTCGGCATTCCCGACGAGAACGAATTCATCGCGACGTATTGCCGCCACGCCGGCCGCACACACATCGACAAGTGGCCTTTCTTCCTGGCGTTCTCCTGCTTCCGCATGGCCGCAATCACGCAGGGCGTGTACGCGCGCGGCTTGCAGGGCAACGCCGCCGATCCGCGTGCGCTCACCTACGGCGGCATCGCGAAACAATTCGCTGCGACCGGCCTGAGGCTGGCCGGGCGCTCCAACTAGAGGCAAGACAAATGTCCGCCCAACTCAAGTCCGTCGATCAGCTCGAGGCCTTCCGACGCGAAACGCGCGCCTGGCTCGAAGCGAACTGCCCTGCCGAGATGCGCCTGCCGATCGCGGAGGAAGGCGACGTGTGCTGGGGCGGGCGGCGCTGGAAGTTCAAGAACGACGCGCAGCGCGTGTGGTTGGAACGCATGGCGGAGCGCGGCTGGACGGTCCCGGAATGGCCGAAGGAGTACGGCGGCGGCGGCCTGACGAAAGAAGAAGCGCGTGTGCTGCGCGAGGAGATGGGACGTCTCACGTGCCGTTTGCCTTTGACGTCGTTCGGCATCTCGATGCTAGGCCCGGCGCTGCTGAAGTACGGCAACGAGCAGCAGAAGCGCGAGCACCTGCCGAAGATCGTGCGCGGTGAAATCCGCTGGTGCCAGGGTTATTCCGAGCCGGGCGCCGGCTCCGATCTCGCCTCGCTCAAGACGCGCGCCGAGGACAAGGGCGCGCACTTCCTGGTCAATGGCTCGAAGATCTGGACCAGCTACGGCGACAAGGCCGACTGGATCTTCTGCCTGGTGCGCACCGACTTCGCGGCGAAGAAGCAGGAAGGCATCAGCTTCGTGCTGTTCGACATGCAATCGCCCGGCATCTCGACCCGGCCGATCCGCCTGATCTCGGGCTACTCGCCGTTCACGCAGACGTTCTTCGACAACGTGCAGGTGCCGAAGGAAAATCTGGTCGGCGAGCTCAACAAGGGCTGGACGATCGCGAAGTACCTGCTCACGCACGAGCGCAACATGATCGGCGGCATCGGCACGCAGCGGCAGACGCCGCTCAGCCAGCTCGCGATCAAGAGCATCGGGCTCGCGTCGGGCAGGCTCGCCGAAGGCACGCTGCGCGCCGACATTGCGCGCTTCGAGATGGACGCGCTCGCGTTCGCGCTGACGATGGGCCGCGTCATGGACGAGGCCAAGGCCGGCAACGAGACCGGCGCGTTCTCCTCGATGCTGAAGTACTTCGGCACCGAGCTGAACAAGCGCCGCGCCGAGCTCGCGATGTCGATCGCGGGCAGCGAGGGTTTGAAGTTCGACGGCCAGGTGCAGTCGGATCTCGCGCCGGTGTGGCTGCGGACCAAGGCGAATTCCATCGAGGGCGGCACCTCCGAAGTGCAGCTCAACATCATCGCCAAGAACGTGTTGCGGCTGCCGGGAGCCTGACCATGTCGCTCGTACTGACCGAAGACCAGCTGATGTTTCGCGACGCCGCCAAGCGCTTCGCTGCGGAGCGCGCGCCGGTCGCGCAATTGCGCAAGCTCCGTGACCAGAACGACGGCGTCGGCTTCGACCGCGAGGTGTGGAAGGAGATGGCGCACATGGGCTGGGCCGGCGTGCTCGTGCCGGAAGAGCACGGCGGAGCAGGGTTCGGTTACGTCGGTGCCGGGCTGATCGCCGAGGAGATCGGCCGTAACCTCAGCGCTACGCCGGTACTTTCGACGGCGGTGCTCGCGGTGACGGCGCTGATCCGGGGCGGCACAGTGGCGCAGAAAGAAGCGCTGCTGCCCGCGATTGCCAGCGGCGATCTCATCGTCGCGCTGGCTTCGGACGAGAAGAATCGGCATGCGCCGCACAGCATCGCGACGCGCGCTGCCGGTGGCAGCGGCAAGCTCAAGCTGAGCGGGCGCAAGATTCATGTGCTCGACGGGCACGTCGCCGATCGGCTGATCGTCACGGCGCGCACGTCCGGCGACGTCGAGAGCCGCGATGGCATCACGCTGTTCCTGATCGATGCGAAGGCGAGCGGCGTCAGCATCACGCGTACGCCGACTGTCGATAGCCACAACGCTGCGGCCATAGAGTTGCGAGACGTGGCGGTGAGCGACAGCGACGTCATCGGCACTTTGGACAAGGGCGCCGGCGTGCTCGATGCGGTCCTCGATGCCGGCCGCGCGGTGCTCGCTGCGGAGCTGCTCGGAGTCGCGGAAGAATCTTTCGAACGCACGCTCGCGTATCTGCGCGAACGCGAGCAGTTCGGCGCAAAGATCGGCACGTTCCAGGCGTTGCAGCATCGCGCTGCGCATTTGTTCTGCGAGATCGAGCTGGTGCGCTCGGTCGTGCTGCGCACGTTGCAAGCGCTCGACGCGCAGGAGCCGACAGCCTCGAATCTCGTGTGCCTGGCCAAGGGCAAGGCCAGCGACGTGGCGCGGATCGCGACCAACGAAGCGGTGCAGATGCACGGCGGCATCGGCATGACCGACGAATTCGACATCGGCTTCTTCATCAAGCGCGCCCGCGCGGCCGGCGAGACTTTCGGCGACTACTACTACCACGCCGACCGTTTCGCGCAACTCGCGGGCTACTGAATTTCCTGCGGTTTTCCGGCTCTCTTTACCTGCCGGCGCCGGACTGTATATAAATACAACCCTGGACCCCAGCCAGGGATCGACCATGTATCTGACCGGCGCCGACCTGATCGACATGACCGTCAAACAGCTCGAGATGCTCGACGAAATTCTTCGCGCCGAGGCGCGCTCGTTCGCCGAGGAGCGCGACGCTGCGGGCCGCGACGCACGGCGCTGTCGAGAAGCCACCGACGCCATCCGCGTGCTGATTCCGAAACTGGTCGCCGCGCGTGCCACCCAGCAGCCGAAGGGTCAAATGCAGATTCCAGGGTGCGCGAACGACGACGAAATGTAGCGCCTTTGTAACGCCGGAACTTCGTCACACGTCAGGACGTTGAGCCCCGAAGCGTGATCCACGTCCTCACCGGCTGCGCCCGGCCGCGGGTACGGTGGGCGCGCAGTGGGAAGAGGCGATGGAGTTATGACAACAGAGCGCGATTCGGACGAACCGACGGTCGAGATCAAACGGCCGGTCGTGCAGCCCCCCGCGACGGAGATCGAAGAGGCCGATCAGGACTTCGACCCGGAGCGGACGCTGGTGCGCGAGGACTGGGAAAGCACGGCGATTCGTCGCGTCGCGCCGCATGTCGCGGCCGTGCAGGACGAACTGGCCGCGGATTCCGACGAGGAGCCGTTCGGCTGGGAAAGCGAAGCCGTGCGCCGCCTGTCGCGCGTGGTCCAGAACAACCAGGTCTAGTCCACCAGGATTAATCGACGTGTGGCGCAGGCGTCAGTTCCTGCCCGACTTGCAGTTGCGCGCCGACCCCTTCGATCAGAATCATGTTCTGACCGAACACCACTCCCTTCAATTCGCGATCGAAACGAAACTGCCGCAGCGCCTGCAGCGGCTCGGTGCCGTCGCGCTTGCCGGTCGCCTGGTCGGTGGTCGTGACGATGCAGCGGGTGCAGGGCTTCGCGCGGCGTAGTCGCACCGGGCCTGCCGTGAGGTCGTGCAGACGATCTTCGCCGAACGGCGGCAGGCCGCTGACGACGATGTTCGGACGAAAGCGGTTCATCGGGAGCTTGCGCTGCAGGCGGCTGTTCAGATCCTCCAAGGAAGCCTCGGAAGCCAGCAGCCACGCAAAGCCGTCCGAGAATTGATTCAAGGCTTCGACGCCCGGCGTCCAGTCCGGATTGCTCGGGCGCTTGCGGCGTGCATCGAAGCGCACCAGCCGCACCGGCGAGCCGAGATAGGCCGTCAGGAATCCCGCAGCTCGATCGCCGGCGTCGAACGCCGCGCAGCGGTCCTTCCATACCGTGACTTCGACTTCGCGCCCGGACGCGGCGGGCGCTACGTTTAATTCGGTGCCGTCCGGAACGCGCAGCCGCAGCGTTTCGTCGCCGGGCAGTTGCCCGTCGAGCAGGGCCGTCTCGATCAGCGCGAGCCGCGGCTCTTCGCGCTGGGTCATGAAGCGTCCGTCCGGCCGTGTGATCAACCACTCGCGGTCGTGCTCGAAGCCGGTCGTCGCGACGCGCGCGCTTTCGACGGCGATGCCGCGGCAGCCTTTGACCGGATAAATGTTCAGGGCGGTGATGCGGATCATGAGAGGTGCTAGTCTGCCAGCCTCCGGTGCCCGGTCACCAGTCGCACAAGAAGAAATGACTCACGCTGGTCCGCTCGATTCGCGCCCCGCGCGACTGTTCGTCGTGCTCGCGTCGTTCCTGGCGGTGAACGCGATGATCGCCGAGTTCGTCGGCGTCAAGATTTTCGCGCTCGAGCCGTCGCTCGGGCTCTCGACCTTCGACTGGAATCTGTTCGGGCAGAACGGCTCGCTGTCCTTCACCAGCGGCGTGCTGCTGTGGCCATTCGTCTTCCTGATGACGGACGTCATCAACGAATACTTCGGGCGCCGCGGCGTGCAGTTCATTTCGTGGCTGACTGTGGTGCTGATCAGCTACGGATTTCTCGCCGCGTACCTCGCGATCTCGCTGACGCCGGCGCAGTGGTGGGTGACGGTGAATCAGCGCAACGGCGTGCCGGACATGCAGGCCGCGTTCGCGAGCATCTTCGGGCAGGGGATGTGGACGATCGGCGGCTCGATCACCGCGTTCCTGATCGGGCAGCTGATCGACGTCGCCGTGTTCCACCGTATCCGCATGCTGACGGGCGAGCGCTGGGTGTGGCTGCGCGCTACCGGTTCGACTGCCGTTTCGCAGCTCATCGACAGCTTCGTAGTGCTCTACATCGCGTTCGTGATCGGCCCGCAACACTGGCCGATGGGGCTGTTCCTGGCGGTCGGAACCGTCAACTACTGCTACAAGCTGCTGATGGCGTTCCTGCTCATTCCGCTGATCTACCTCGTGCGCCGCATGATCCGCGGGTACTTGGGCGCGCCGGCCGCGCTTGCGCTCGAGGAAGCCGCTCGGCAGGTCTAAAACAGCATCCTCGCCATCGCCCGGCGGGTCTGGCTGACGATCGGATCCGCTTCGCCGATCAGTTCGAATGCCATCACGAGGCTGCGACGCGCCAGATCTTCCTTGTACGCGCGGTGGTCGCGCAGCATCTCCAGCCACGCCAGCAGCGCCGGTTCGACGTCGCCGCCGAGCAACTGGTGTACAGCCAGAGCGTGCCTGAGCTCGAGGTCCGCGGGGTTCGCGCCCGCGCGCTCGCGCAACGAGCGAACATCAGGGTATGCAGCCACCACGTCGCTGAACGCAAGCAGCGCCGCGAGCCGCTTCACGGCGGGATGCGACGGGTTCGCGCCCTGCAGACGTTCCAGCTCTTTGCGCGCGCCGTCGACATCGCCGTCGAGCGCCTGCAGCTCAGCGAGGCTGGTCTGCAGATCGATGTTCTCGCGATCGCGCGCGAGCTCGTTCTCCACGATCGTGCGCGCACCCGCGAAATCGCCAGCCGCTTTCAGTTGCTGCGCACGCTGCAGCGGGCTGTCGACCGTCTTCGGCAAGTGCTTGTCGAGCATTTCGCGGATCTGCGACTCGGGTACGACGCCGATGAAGTGATCCACGACGGTGCGATCCTTGAACAGCACCACGGTCGGCAGGCTGCGGACGCCGATCTGCTGCGACAGCTCCTGCTGTTCGTCGGTGTTCACCTTGGCGAGCTTGAAGCGCCCGGCGTACTGCTCGACCAGGCGGTCGAGGATCGGCATGAGCTGCTTGCACGGGCCGCACCACGGCGCCCAGAAGTCCACGAGCACGGGCGTCTGGCCCGACGCTTCGACGACGTCGGTCATGAAGGTGGCGGCAGTCACCGTCAGCGGCGCAGCAGCTTCAGTCACGCGGATCTCCGGTCTATCTACCAAGGCGGTTGGAAGCCCACGATGGCGACTTCAGCGCGGAAATCAAGCCTGCGGTCTGCGGCGTAGAATCGGCGCCCTGACCTGTGTAGGCTTCCGCGCCCACCCGCCGTCCATTTACGTTGTATACGACGCCACCGCCATGAATCAGCCTGCCGCCGCCGTTGCCGTGCCCGAGCGACCCGTCGCGACCGCGATCAACCGCAACTATCTCGGCGATGAAGAGCAGATCGTGCGGGAGCTGGCCGACGCGGCCCGGCTGCCCGAGGCCGCGCGCGAACGCGTCGCGGCGCGTGCCGCGCAGTTGGTCGAAGGCGTACGCACGACGCGTGTGAAGCGAACCGGCCTGGACGCGTTCCTGCGGCAATACGATCTGTCCTCGCAGGAAGGCGTGATTCTGATGTGTCTCGCCGAAGCGCTGCTGCGCATTCCGGACGATGCGACGGCCGACAAGCTGATCGCGGACAAGATTTCCGCCGGCGACTGGGCTTCGCATCTCGGCGACGCCGAATCGCTGTTCGTCAATGCCTCGACCTGGGGCTTGATGCTCACCGGGCAGATCGTGCGCCCGAGCGATACGGACATGCACGACCCGCGCGGCGTGATTGCGCGCATCGCCGGCCGCATCGGCGAGCCGGTGCTGCGCACCGCATTCCGGCAAGCCATGCGCATCATGGGCCATCAGTTCGTGATGGGCCGGACCATCGAGGAAGCCCTGGAGCGCTCGGTCTCGGGCGAGAACCGTGCCTATCGCTATTCGTTCGACATGCTCGGCGAGGCAGCGCTGACGGACGCGGACGCCAAGCGTTATCTCGCGGCGTATCACAAGGCGATCGGCGGCGTAGCGCGCTCGATCAAGCCGGGCACAGCGATCGAAGCCGCGCCGAGCATTTCGGTCAAGCTGTCTGCGCTGTTCGCGCGCTATGAGTTCACGCAGCGGCGGCGCGTGTTGACCGAGCTCGCCCCGCGCCTGCACGAGCTTGCGATCGCTGCCCGCGACGGCGGCATCGCGCTCACAGTCGATGCAGAAGAGGCCGAGCGGTTGGAGTTGTCGCTGGAGCTCATCGAGCACGTCATGCGCTCGCCGCAGCTCAAGGGGTGGAACGGTTTCGGCCTGGCAGTACAGGCCTATCAGAAGCGGACGCGCGAACTCATCCGCTGGCTGCGCGACCTCGCCGGCTCGACCAACGCACGATTGAACGTGCGGCTCGTGAAAGGTGCGTATTGGGACAGCGAGATCAAGCGAGCGCAGGAGCGCGGGCTCGCCGGTTATCCGGTGTTCACGCGCAAGGTCAACACAGACGTGTCGTATATCGCCTGCGCGCGCGAGCTGATCGGCGCGGGCCCGAACATCTATCCGCAGTTCGCGACTCACAATGCGCAAACCGTCGCGACCATCACGGAGCTTGCCGCGCAGGCCAAGCGTTCGTTCGAGTTCCAGCGGCTGCACGGCATGGGCGAGGAGCTGTATGCGCAGATCGTCGGCGCGGACAAACTCAATCTGCCGTGCCGCGTGTATGCGCCAGTCGGCTCGCATGAAGATCTGCTGCCGTACCTGGTGCGCCGCCTGCTGGAGAACGGCGCCAACACGTCGTTCGTGAATCGCATCGTCGATGAGCAGACTGCGATCGCCGACATCGTGCGCGATCCGGTCGCTGAAGTGGACGCGCTGCCGCAGAAAGCACATCCGCGCATTCCGCAGCCGCGCATGCTGTACGGCTCGTCGCGATTGAATTCGAACGGCGTGAATCTGCCCGATCCGTTCGAGTGCGACCCGTTCGTAGCGAGCGTCGCGCGCGCGGCGCGCGAGCGCTGGACCGGCGGTGCGATCGTTTCCGGCAAGCTGCGTCAGGGCCGCGCGATCGAGGTCCGCAATCCTGCGAATCGCAGCGAGGTCATCGGCAGCGTGACCGACGCGGACGAAGCCGCGATCGAGGCAGCTTTCGCTGCGTCCGTGCGCGCACAGCCGCAGTGGGATTCGACGCCTGCGACCGAGCGCGCTGAGGTGCTCGAGCGCGCCGCCGACCTGTTCGAGTCGCGCATGCCGGAGCTGGTTGCGTTCTGCGGGCGCGAAGGCGGCCGCACGATTCCGGACAGCATCTCCGAGGTGCGCGAGGCAGTCGACTTCCTGCGCTACTACGCCGATCGCGCGCGCGCAGAGTTCGGCCCAGGCCTGCGTCTGCCGGGCCCCACCGGCGAGAGCAATGAGCTGCGGCTGCGCGGCCGCGGCGTATTCGTGTGCATCAGCCCGTGGAATTTCCCGCTGGCGATCTTCACGGGGCAGATCGCGGCGGCGCTCGCAGCCGGCAACGCAGTGCTCGCGAAGCCGGCGGAACAAACGCCGCTCATCGCGACGCGCGCCATTCAGTATTTGCTGGAAGCGGGCGTGCCGCCGGAGGTGCTGCATCTGCTGCCCGGTGACGGCGCGAGCGTCGGAGCGCGCATCGTTGCGGATCCGCGGGTTGCCGGCGTGGCGTTCACCGGCTCGACGGAAACCGCGAAGGCCATCAATCGCTCGCTGGCGAATCGCGAAGGATCGATCCCAGTGCTCATCGCCGAGACCGGCGGGCAGAACGCGATGATCGTCGACAGCTCGGCTTTGCCGGAGCAGGTGGTACTCGATGCCGTGCAATCGGGGTTCAACAGCGCGGGTCAGCGGTGCTCGGCGCTGCGCGCGTTGTTCGTGCAGGAGGACATTGCGCCGCGCATTTGCAGTCTGCTGGCGGGGTACATGGACGAGCTGGTCATCGGCGATCCGCTGCAGCTCGCAACCGATGTCGGGCCAGTCATCGATGAAGCTTCCCGCGACATGTTGCGCGCGCATGCCGCGCGTATCGTGAAATCGTCACGCTGGCATCACGCCTGCAAGCTCGGGCCGGAGCACGAGCGCGGACTGTTCTTTGCGCCGGTCGCTGTGGAAATCGAATCGCTCTCGCAGTTGACGCGTGAAGTCTTCGGACCGGCGGTGCATGTGATTCGCTACTCCGCGCACAAGCTCGATGCAGTGATCGACGCGGTGAATGCGACCGGCTACGGACTGACGCTCGGTGTGCATACTCGCGTCGACGCGACGGCGCGCTACATCGGCTCGCGCGTGCGTGCGGGGAACGTCTACGTCAATCGCAACATGATCGGTGCAGTGGTCGGCGTGCAGCCGTTCGGCGGCCGAGGTCTGTCGGGCACTGGGCCGAAGGCGGGCGGGCCGTATTACCTGCATCGGTTCGCGACGGAGCAGACGGTGACGATCAATACGGCCGCGGTCGGTGGAAACGCGAGCCTGCTGACGATGGAAGGATGAAGAGTTGTCGGGCTTTAGCCCGACTGCGCTAGCCGCTTCTCTTCGGATAGTCCAAGTCGGCGTCGATGCCGGTTTCCCAGTCCAGCTCGCTCCACGCCGCGATCGCGAACTGCAGCGTGTAGACAGCGCAGGTCGGCATGTTGTCGACGTCGCGCTCGCTGGAGATGCGGTCGGCGAACTCAGTCATGCCGGGATTGTGGCCCACGACCATCAAGTGACGCGAGCGCTCGCCCAGCTCACGAATCACCGCGAGCATGACTTTCGGCGAAGCCAGATACAGCCGCTCATCCTGTTGCACCTTCTGCGCCGCGACGCCGAGCTCGCGCGCCATGATCGTCGCCGTCGTGATCGCGCGCACGGCCGGGCTCGACAGAATGCGCTCGGGCTTCGGGCTCAGCTGTTTCAGGCGCCGCGCCATCTCCGGTGCATCGCGCTGACCGCGCGGCTCCAGCACGCGATCCCAGTCTTCCTGGCCGGGCCGGCCCGGCTCGGTCTTCGCGTGGCGCACGAGCGTCAGTCGCAGTAATGAGCGTGCAGGCATTGGGATTGCTCAGTCCGGAACTTCGATTTCCACCGTGCCGTCGACGACGCGCGTCGGGTACGTGCGAACCGGCTCGTACGCGGGCGGGGTCATAGCCGCGCCGGTGCGCAGGCAGAAGCGGGCACCGTGGCGCGGACAAATGACGACGTCGCCTTCGACTGCGCCGCCCGCCAGCTCGCCGCCGTCGTGCGTGCAGATATCGTCGATCGCGTAGAACTCGCCGCCGACATTGAACACGGCGACCAGCACTGCGTCCACTTCGATCTGCGCATAGTCGCCGGGCGGGATGGCGGCTGCGGCCGCGACGCGTTGCCAGGACATCTTGGGAAGCTGCTCGGCCGTGACTTACATCATGCCGGTCTGCAGTCGTGCAGCGTCCGACATCATGCTCTGGTTCCACGGCGGGTCGAACACCAGCTCGACGTCCGCGCGCTTGATCGTCGGAATGACTTCGACCTTGTCCTTCACGTCCTGTACCAGCACTTCGCCCATGCCGCAGCCGGGCGCGGTCAGCGTCATCTTGATCTCCACGATGCGCCCGCCGTCCTCTTCGCGCCTGACCTCGCACGAGTACACGAGACCCAGATCGACGATGTTGATCGGTATCTCCGGGTCGTAGCAGGCGCGCATCTGGTCCCACACCAGTTGCTTGATGTCCTCGTCGGTTGCGTCGGGCGGCACTTCCGGGCCGACCAACGCTTCCTTGCCGAGCGCGGCCGCATCCTTGCCGGCGATGCGGAACAGGTTGCCCTCGACGTAAACGGTGAAGCTGCCGCCGAGCGCCTGAGTGATGAAGCCGGTCTTGCCTTCGCGCAGCGTCACCGGAATGCCGGCCGGAACCATGATGGCTTCGACGTCGCGAGTCAGGGTGACGGGTTCGTGTTCGTGACGGTACACGGTGGGTCTTCGCAGTTATTCAGTGGTGACAGGCGCCGTGGCGCGATCGAGCGCGGCGTTCAACGTGTGCCAGCACAGGCTCGCGCATTTGACGCGCGCCGGAAACTCGCGCACGCCCGAGAGGGCAGCGAGCTTGCCGAGGCGCGAGACATCGACGTTCGCATCGTGCTGCGTCAACACTGCATGCACTTCGTCGAACAACTCCCGCACCTGCGCGCGCGACTTGCCTTTGACCGCTTCGGTGAGCAACGAAGCCGAAGCGACCGAGATCGCGCAGCCGTTGCCTTCGAACTTCGCCTCGCTGATGCGCTCGCCGTCGAGGTTCACGTAGACCGTCAAGCGGTCGCCGCATAGCGGATTGTGGCCGTCCGCGTGCGCATCGGCGGGATCGAGCCGGCCGAAGTTCCGCGGGTGGCGGTTGTGGTCGACGATGACGTCGCGATAGAGGTCTTTCAGATCCATACGAATCAACCGGGACGAATCAACCGAGGAGCTGCCGCGCGTGCTCGAGCGCCGCGACCAGCCGATCGATCTCCTCGAACGTGTTGTAGAACGACAGCGAAGCGCGCGCGGTTGCAGGCACCTCGAAGAAGTCCATTACCGGCATCGCGCACTGATGGCCGGTGCGCACCGCAACGCCCTCGGTGTCCAGGATCGTGCCGATGTCGTGCGGGTGAATACCCGCCATCGTGAAGGACACGACCGCAGCCTTCTGCGGCGCCGTCCCGATGATGCGCAGGCCCGGGATGCACGCGAGGCGCGCCGTCGCGTATTCGAGCAGCTCGTGCCCGTACGCCGCGATGCGCTCCATGCCGATCCCCTGCAGATAACGAATTGCCGCACCCAGGCCGATGGCGCCGGCGATGTGCGGCGTGCCAGCCTCGAACTTCCACGGCAGCTGGTTGTACGTCGTCTTCTCGAACGTCACCGTCAGGATCATGTCGCCGCCGCCTTGCCATGGCGGCATCGCTTCGAGCAGCGACTCGCGGCCATACAGCACGCCGATGCCGGTCGGGCCGAGCATCTTGTGACCGGAGAAGCAGTAGAAATCGCAATCGAGCGCCTGCACGTCGACGACGCTGTGCGGCACAGCCTGCGCACCGTCGAGCAGCACGGGGACCTTGTGCTCCTTGGCGCGCGCGATGAAGCGCTCCACCGGCACGATCGTACCCAGGGCATTGGAGACGTGCGCCAGTGCGAGCAGCCGCGTGCGCGGGCCGATGAGGCGCTCGAAGGCGGCGAAATCCACTTCGCCGGTCTGCGAGATCGGAATCACCTTGAGCTGCGCGCCGGTCTGCTCGCACACCAGCTGCCAGGGCACGATGTTGGCGTGATGCTCCAGAGCCGAGATCAGTATCTCGTCGCCGGGACGCAGCTTCGGGCGCGCATAGCTCTGCGCGACCAGGTTGATCGCTTCCGTCGTGCCGCGAACGTAAATGATCTCGCGCGTCGAGCGTGCATTGATGAAGCCGCGGATCGTCTCGCGCGCGCCTTCATACGCGTCGGTGGCGCGTTGGCTCAGAGTGTAGACGCCGCGGTGAACGTTGGCGTGGTCGTGCTCGTAGTAGTGGTCGATCGCTTCGATCACCGTGCGGGGCCGCTGGCTCGATGCTGCGCTGTCGAGAAAGACCAGCGGTTTGCCGTTGACCTGCTGGTCGAGGATGGGGAAGTCGCGGCGAATGCGCGCGACGTCGAAGTCCACACTGCGTGGGCGGCTCGAGACGATGGCAGCGCTCATGAAATCACCTTGTAACGCTCCTCGAGCAGCTGCTCGAGGTAAGTCCGGACCGCCGGCAGACTCATCGACGTCACGATCGACTCGGCGAATGCACGGATCAGGAGCGCGCGCGCCGCGGCTTCGTCGAGGCCGCGCGAGCGCAGGTAGAAGAGGGCGGCAGCATCGAGCTGTCCGGTCGTCGCGCCGTGGCTGCACTTCACGTCGTCGGCGTAGATCTCCAGCTCCGGCTTGGTGTCGATCTCGGCGCCGGCGTTGAGCAGCAGGTTGCGGCTCGACTGGCGCGCATCGGTCTTCTGCGCACCCGGCCGCACGATGACTTTGCCGTTGAACACGCCGCGGCCGCGCTCGCTGGCGATGCCGCGATAGTTCTCGTCGCTGGTCGTGTGCGGGGCCGCGTGATCGATCGAGGTGTGCGCATCGAGATGCTGCGTCCCAAGCGGCGCAATCAGGCCGTTGAGCGCAACGTGCGCGCCGGGAGCTTGCAGAGTCGTCGACAGATTCACGCGCGCGAGGCTCGCCCCCAATGCGATGTCGTGCGACGCATAGCGGGCGTCGCGTTGCAGACGAACGTTGACGTGGCCGATATGGAAGCTGCGCACCGACTCCTGCTGGATTCGATAGTGCTCGACGCTCGCGCCTGCCGCGACCTCGATCTCGCAGACCGCATTCGTGAAACATTCGCCGGCATTTGCGCCGACGAAGTGCTCGATCACTACGCAACGACTATTGGTGCCGGCGCGCACGACGACGCGCGGGTTGCTCATGACCTGTGTGGAGCCGTCGCTCCATTGGTGGACGATGTAGATCGGTTGATCCGGCGTCGCATTGGCGGCGAGATCGAGCACCACGCCGTCCTCGAAGAATGCGAGATTCAGATCTTCCAGCGCGCCCGGCCGAGCGCGCGACGTTTGCGCGGTGAACGAGGCTACTGCGGCAGGGTCGTGCGCGGACCATTGCTTCAGTGTAAGCAGCGTCATTCCGGGAAGCTGCGCTTCAATCGAGGACAGCGCCGGCATCCAGTGACCATTGACCAGCACAATTCGGGTGCCGGCATTCGCGATCCAGCCACCGACTGCTACCGCTGCGCTCGTCGCCGGTGCGAAGGTGCGGGCTTCGAGCCGGCGCAGGTTCGTGTACTTCCACTCTTCCTGGCGCGGCGTCGGGAATCCGGCCGCTACGAAGCGTTCGAGCGCGGCGCGGCGCAGCTCGACCAATGCGTCGGGCGCAGGCCAGCGCGCGTCGAATGCGGCGCGATAGCGCTCGCTCGAAGAACGCGATTCCTGCAGCGTGACGACGCTCATGCGACCGCGGCCTCCTGCCGGACCCAATCGTAGCCGCGCTTCTCCAGCTCGAGCGCGAGCGACTTGTCGCCGCTCTTGAGAATGCGGCCGCTGGAAAGCACGTGCACGCGGTCCGGCTCGATGTAGTCCAGCAGGCGCTGGTAATGCGTGACCATGACGATGGCGCGATCCGCGCGACGCAGGCTGTTTACGCCGCTGGCGACCACGCGCAGCGCGTCGATGTCGAGTCCGGAATCGGTTTCGTCGAGCAGCGCGAGCTTCGGCTCGAGCACTGCCATCTGCAGGATCTCGTTGCGCTTCTTCTCGCCGCCGGAGAAGCCTTCGTTGACGCCGCGGTTCAGGAAGCTCTCGTCCATGTGCATCAGCTTCATCTTCTCGCGCACCAGGATCAGGAATTCGTACGCGTCGAGCTCCGGCAGGCCGCGATGCTTGCGCATGGCATTCAGGCCAGCCTTGAGCAGGTATACGTTGTTCACGCCGGGAATCTCGACCGGGTACTGGAACGCGAGGAACACGCCTTCGCGCGCCCGCTCTTCCGGCGGCAGTGCCAGCAAGTTGCGACCGTCGTAGCTGACCGAGCCGGCGGTGACTTCGTAGCCTTCGCGTCCCGCGAGTACCTGCACCAGGGTGCTCTTGCCGGAACCGTTCGGGCCCATGATGGCGTGCACCTCGCCCGCCGCGACTTCGAGGCTCAAGCCAGTCAGCACCTGCTTGTCGCCGGCGCGCACGTGCAGATCGTCGATTTTCAGCATGCTCATCCCACGGACCCTTCGAGACTCACTGCGAGGAGGTTCTGCGCTTCCACCGCGAATTCCATCGGCAGCTCTTTGAACACGACTTTGCAGAAGCCGTTGACGATCATGTTCACGGCATCCTCTGCCGAGATGCCGCGGCTCAGGCAATAGAACAGCTGGTCGTCGCCGATCTTCGAGGTCGTCGCCTCGTGCTCGACGCTGGCCGTCGGCGTGCGCACCTCCATGTATGGAAACGTGTGCGCGCCGCACTTGTCGCCCATCAGCAGCGAATCGCACTGGGTGTAGTTGCGAGCGTTGATCGCGCTCGGCAGCACTTTCACCAGGCCGCGATAACTGTTCTGGCCATGACCGGCGGAAATACCCTTCGAGACGATCGTGCTGCGGGTGTTGCGGCCGATGTGGATCATCTTCGTGCCGGTGTCCGCCTGCTGGTAGTTGTTCGCGACCGCGACGGAGTAGAACTCGCCCACCGAGTTGTCACCCGAGAGAATGCAGCTCGGATACTTCCACGTGATCGCCGAGCCGGTCTCGACCTGAGTCCAGCTGATGCGCGAGTTGGCGCCGCGACACTCGCCGCGCTTGGTGACGAAGTTGTAGATGCCGCCTTTGCCGTTCTCGTCGCCCGGGTACCAGTTCTGCACCGTCGAATACTTGATCTGCGCGTTTTCGAGCGCGATGAGCTCGACCACGGCCGCGTGCAGCTGATTCTCGTCGCGCATCGGTGCCGTGCAGCCCTCGAGGTAGCTCACGTACGCGCCTTCCTCGGCGATGATCAGCGTGCGCTCGAACTGACCGGTCTTCGCCGCATTGATGCGGAAGTACGTCGACAGCTCCATCGGGCAACGCACGCCCTTAGGGACGAACACGAACGAGCCGTCGGTGAACACCGCGGAGTTGAGCGTCGCGAAGTAGTTGTCGGTGTACGGCACGACCGTGCCGAGGTACTTCTCGACGAGCGCTGGATGCTTCTGCACGGCTTCCGAGAACGAGCAGAAAATCACTCCCGCCTTCGCGAGACGTTCCTTGAACGTCGTCGCAACGGAAACGCTGTCGAACACGGCGTCGACGGCGACGCCCGCCAGCTTCGCGCGCTCGTGCAGCGGGATGCCGAGCTTGTCGTAAGTCTCCAGCAGCTTCGGATCGACTTCGTCGAGGCTCTTCGGCGCATTCTCCGGCGCCTTCGGCGCGGAGTAATAGGAGATCGCCTGGTAATCGATCGGCGCGATGCGCAGATGTGCCCAGTGCGGCTCGCGCATCGTCAGCCAGTGGCGATACGCCTTGAGGCGCCAGTCGAGCATGAACTGCGGCTCGCCCTTCTTGTGCGAGATCAGTCGGATGACGTCTTCGTTCAAGCCGGGCGGGACGGTATCGGCTTCGATATCCGTGACGAAGCCATGCCGGTACTTCTGACCGACCAGGGCTTCGAGCGACTCGTCGCGGGGGTTGCTGGACATGATGCGTCCTACTCGTGCGATGCGCGCACGAGGCGAGTGAGCGGCACGCTGGTGGTGCCGCGCTCCAGACCCGCAAGTTGCGCGAGCGTGATGTCGGTGAGCGCGCGCCGGATCGCGCCATTCACGCGCTGCCAGACGTGTCCGACGCGGCAGTTGGATTCGATGCCGCAGTTGCTGTGCTGACCGCTGCACTCGGTGATCGCGAACGGTCCTTCGAGCGCGTCGAGAATGCGCGCCGCGCTGATCTCGTTCGGCGGACACGCGAGCTGATAGCCGCCGTGACTGCCGCGCGTCGAGATCACCAGGCCGCTGCGCTGGAGCTTCTTGAGTAACTTGCTCACGGTCGGCAGCCCGACGCGCGTGCGCTCGGCCACCTCGGCGGCGGTCCACAGCCGGTCGGCCTGCGAGGCGAGGCAGGCCAGGATCACCGTGCCGTAATCGGTCAGCTTGCTGATGCGGAGCATGGGCGCTTCCTCATATGGGACCATTTTAGTCCCAATACAAGCGAAACCGCACGGCCGAATCGAACGAAATTCCTCGTCCGAGGGTCTTATGCCGGTCCACACGCACAGGCATCTGTCGTTCGGCTACAACAATGAGGACCGGTTGAGAGGTGATTTTGTTATCCTTTGCGCCCCCAATCGTAGGCTCGACCGTACTCGTGCGCTGAAGCGCACGCCGCGAGCCCGTTCTCAATGACCCGGAGGCAGCAATATGAATCGCAGTGACCTGGAATCGATCGCACGGGCAATGGTTGCGAAGGGCAAAGGCATCCTGGCGGCGGACGAGTCCAGCGGCACGATCAAGAAGCGCTTCGACGGCATCAAGCTGGAGTCGACCGAGGAAGCGCGCCGCACTTATCGCGAGCTGCTGTTCACTGCACCCGGCGCCGCCGACTACATCAGCGGCGTGATCCTGTACGACGAAACGATCCGCCAGAAGACCAAGGACGGCACGCCGTTCCCGCAGCATCTGCAGAAGCTCGGCATCGTTCCGGGCATCAAGGTCGACACCGGCGCGAAGCCGCTCGCGGGCTTCCCGAACGAGACCATCACCGAAGGTCTCGACGGCCTGCGCGAGCGTCTCGCCGACTACTACAAGCTCGGTGCGCGCTTCGCGAAGTGGCGCGCCGTCATCGACATCGGCGCCGGCTTTCCGACGCAGTTCGCCATCGACTCGAATGCGCATGCATTGGCGCGCTACGCCGCGCTGTGCCAGGAAGCGAACATCGTGCCGATCGTCGAGCCCGAAGTGCTGATGGACGGCGATCACTCGATCGAGCGCTGCGAGGAAGTGACCAGCAACACGCTCGCCAGCGTGTTCCAGCAGTTGTATTCACACCGCATTCATCTGGAAGGCATGATCCTCAAGCCGAATATGGTCATCTCCGGCAAGAAGGCTGCCTCGCGGGCCAATCCGCAGCAGGTGGCAGAGGCGACCGTGCGCACGCTCAAGCGCTTCGTACCGTCCGCGGTGCCTGGCATCGCATTCCTCTCGGGCGGGCAGAGCTCCGCCGAGGCCACCGAGCACCTGAGCCTGATGAACAAGCTCGGCTCGCTGCCGTGGGAGTTGAGCTTCTCGTATGGCCGCGCGTTGCAGGACGAGGCGCTGAAGGCGTGGGGCGGCAAGCCCGAAACGTTCGCCGCCGGCCAGAAAGCGTTCGTGCGCCGCGCGAAGTTCAACGGCCTGGCCCGCAGCGGCAGTTACAGTTCGAAGCTGGAACAGGAAGCAGCCTGACGCCCTCACCGGGCGATCGGATACTGAATGTTGTCGAATGTCGCGAGCCGACCAATTGATGCACGAACCCCGCAGGATTCGATCGTCGAAGTTCGCGACGTTCATTATTCGATCGGCGGCCGCGCGATCTTTTCGGGTCTGAACCTGCAGATCCAGCGTGGCCGCATCACCGCGATCATGGGGCCGAGCGGCACCGGCAAGACGACGCTGCTGCGCCTGATGACGGGGCAGATCAAGCCCGACAGCGGCCAGGTGCTGTTCGACGGCATCGACGTGAGCAACCTCGGCACGCGCGAGCTGTACGCGCTGCGCCGGCGAATGGGCATGCTGTTCCAGAACGGCGCGCTGCTGACGGACGAGGACGTGTTCGAGAACGTCGCGTTCCCGTTGCGCGAGCACACCGATCTGCCCGAAGCGCTGATTCGCAACATCGTGCTCACCAAGCTGCAGTCCGTGGGGCTGCGCGGCGCGGCGCGGCTGATGCCGTCGGAGTTGTCGGGCGGCATGGCGCGGCGAGTGGCGCTCGCGCGTGCGATGGCGACCGATCCGGAAGTGCTGATCTACGACGAGCCGTTCACCGGCCTCGATCCGATCTCCATGGGCATGATCGTACGGCTGGTGCGGCAGATGAACTACGCGCTCGGCATCACCAGCATCGTCGTGTCGCACGACGTCGAGGAGCTGGCGATCCTCGCGGACGCGAGCTACATCATCGCCGGCGGCAAGGTCGCCGCCTCCGGCAGCTTCGTCGAGCTGAAGGATCACGATTCGGAGATCGTGCACCAGTTCATCAACGGCCTCGCCGACGGACCGGTGGCCTTCCACTATCCGGCGCCCGATTACTACGAAGACCTGCTCACGGGTTGAGGGCAACATGCACTTCCTTCGTGAGCTGTGGGACAACGTGCGGGAGTTCATCACGACCGTCGGCTCCGTGGCGCTGTTCTTCGGTCGCGTGCTGGCACAGCTGCCCGGCGCGCTGTTGCGCCCGAGCCTGGTCGTCGAACAGGTCCACAACACCGGCGCGTTGTCGCTGGTCATCATCATGACCTGCGGATTGTTCGTCGGCATGGTGCTGGGCCTGACAGGTTACGACTTGCTGCAGCGGTTCGGCTCCGAAGAAGCGCTCGGCACAGCGGGCGCGCTGGCGGTCACGAAGGAGCTGGGTCCCGTCGTCACGGCGCTGCTGTTCGCGGGCCGCGCCGGCACCGCGCTCGCCTCGGAAATCGGACTGATGCGTGCGACGGATCAGTTGACGGCCATGGAAATGATGGCCGTGGATCCGATGCGGCGCGTGATCGCGCCGCGCTTCGCCGGTGGCATCATCGCGATGCCGCTGCTGACGGTGATTTTCATCGCGATCGGCATCTTCGGCGTGCAAGTCGTCGGCGTGCAGCTGTTCAAGGTGGATGCTGCGTCGTTCTGGTCGCAGATGCGCTCGAGCGTCGGGCTGGACGACATCATGGAAGGCGTCGTCAAGGGCTGCGTGTTCGGCGTCGCCTGCAGCCTGATCGCCGTGTACGAAGGTTACAACGCTGCGCCGACCGCCGAAGGTGTCGGGCGCGCGACGACACGCACCGTGGTCAACTCAGCGGTGCTGACACTGATGCTGGATTACATCCTGACCGCGATCATGCTGTGAGGCATCGTATATGCGACCGACACGCACTGTAGAATTTTCGACCGGCCTGTTCGTGCTGCTCGGCTTCGCGGCGCTGTTTTTCCTGGTGACCCAGATCACCAACCGCGAACTTACCACCAACGGCAAGAGTTATGGCGTGGTGGCGTTGTTCGAGAACATCGGCAGCCTGAAGCCAGGTGCGGCCGTTTCGATGGCGGGCGTCACGGTCGGCCGCGTCGAGAACATCAGCTACGACCAGCAGCAGTACAAGGCCGTAGTACGCATGCGCATCAACTCGCAATTCGACCGCATCCCGAAGGACAGCGACGCGAGCATCATGACGTCCGGGCTGCTCGGCGGGCAGTACATCGGCATCACGCCGGGCGGCGACGAGCAATACCTGAAGCAGGGCGATCGCATCGAGTTCGTGCAGGATGCGTTCGTTCTGGAGAACCTGATCAACCAGCTGGCGTCGACTTTCCTGCGCCGCGACCAGGGTGCCGCCGAAGGCGGCAACCAGGGCGGCAGCCAGGACAAAGCGCCGGCGGAGGAGCCGAAGCGATGAAGCGTTCAGTGAAAGTGTCGACCAAAGTATTGATGTGCATGCTGGCGGCCGCGTTGCCGCTGCTGGCACTGACGGCGCGCGCCGCCGAAGCTGCCGCGCAGGTCGGGCCGCAGGAGCTGGTAACGAAAGTTGCGCAGGACACATTGCGCGATCTCGACGCCCACCGCTCCGAATACAAGCAGAACCCGAAGCGGGTGCGCGAGCTGGTCGACAAGAACATGCTGCCGCACTTCGACACGGCATATTCGGCGCAGCTCGTGCTCGCGAAGTACTGGCGCACGGCCACGCCGGAGCAGCGCAAACGCTTCGTCGAGGCGTTCTATCAGTCGCTGCTGCAGAACTACGGCGACGCGCTGCTCGAGTTCACGCCGGACCGTCTGAAGATCCTGCCGTTCCAGGGCAAAGCCGACGATACCGTCGCGACCGTCCGCAGCGAGGTTCGCCGCGACAACGGCCAGCGCGTGCCGGTCAACTACTCGCTGCGCAAGACGCCCGAGGGCTGGAAGGCGTACGACGTGCAGATCGAGGGCGTGTCGTACGTGAAGTCGTTCCGCACGGACTTCGGCTCGGAAATCCAGCAGAAGGGCCTCGAGCCGGTGATCAAGCGCCTGGAAGATCAGGTCGCCAGCGGTACGGTGCAGAAGCCGACCGCATCTGCGGGATCCGACAAGCAAGCGGCGTCCGAGAAGAAGTAGTGAGAAAGAACGGCACAGGCCGCGCCCGGCTCGAGTCGCTCGGTGCCGGGCGCTTTCGCGTCAGCGGCGTGCTGGACGCGTCGACTGCCCGCGAAGTGCTGGAGGAGAGCGAGGCGCGCTTCGAGCAGTTCGCAGGCCTCGACATCGATCTGGGCGGCGTCGGCGAGAGCGACAGCGCGGGGCTGGCGCTGCTCATCGAATGGCTGCGCCTGGCCCGTCAGTGGCAGAAGGAGATTCGCTTCGAGAACGTGCCGGCGCAGATCGAGGCGCTGGCGCGGATCAGCGAGGTCGAGGATCTGATCGGCGGCAGCGAGAAGAAAGAGACGAAAGAGCAAGAAGAGAAGAACGAGAACAAGAAGTCGGGCTAAAGCCCGACCTACAGGTCACTACTTCGGGTCTGGTTCCTTCGGCGTCTGTTCTTCGGGGGCTGCTTCGTCGGGCGGCGTGTCGCCGTCGTCGAAGTCTTCGAGCGTCTCGGGCGGCGGATTGCCGTCGAAGATATCGAACTCGCGGTGCTGCAGCCAGGAATCGCGGATGAAAGCGTACGGGTCGTACGTGCGTTGCAACGTCGCATCCAGCGGCAGGATCTCGGAGCGCGAATGGATGACGTCCAGCACGCGCTCGCCCCATACCGCTTCCCACGGCGCATCGATGTACGTGATCGGATCGAAGAAGAAGTCCACCATGCGCGTCGGCGCGTCACGCAGCGTGGACGGGCCGAAGAAGGGGAGGTTGACGAACGGGCCTGAGCCGACGCCCCAAACTGCGAGTGTCTGACCGAGGTCCTCGTCGTTGGCTTCCAGGCCGACCGGGGTCGCGACGTCGAACAGGCCGGCGAGCCCGAGCGTGCTGTTGAGCAGGAAGCGGCCCGTGTCGCGCAAGCCCATCTTGAGCTTGCCCTGCAGGAACTGGTTGACCACGGTCGCCGGGTATTCGAGGTTGCCGAGGAAATTGCCGATGCCGACGCGCATCCAGTGCGGCGTGATCTTGCGGTAACCCTTGGCGACGGGCTTGAGCGCCGCGCGGTCGACGGTGTCGTTGAACTTGTAGACCCCGCGATTGAATCCCTCCCAGCGATCGTCGGGAAGCGTGCGGCCGGGCGTGGCCGCGCATCCTGCGGCGAGCATCGCAATCAATACCGCAACAGCGGCGCGCAGTGGGCTGAGCATGCGTCGAGAATCTCCGAACGGCCAAACGGTAAGGTGTGCGGCGGATCAAGCCGCGGCGGGCATTGTATCAACTTGCACGACGACGATTGCCGCCGCTGTCCTGCGCAACCGGCCTGCGCATGCGTTTGGGCATTGCTTGCTGCACCTCTTCGAGGCGGGCCTCGAAGCGCGCGCGCTGCACGTCCGTGATCTTCGGTACTGCCAGCGCGAGCTGCAGCTGGTTGATGGCAAGCGGCAGGTCGCCGCTCATCAGGTGATACTCCGACATGTAGTAGTACGAGTCGGCGACGTCGCCCGCGGCATTCGCTGCCTGCGCCGTCAGCTTCGCCTGTTCGGGCGTCGGCGGCACGACATTGAACAGGTCGAGCAGGATCTGGTGTGCGCGCTTCGAATCACCCAGCTGCATCAGCGCTTCCGCATAGCGCACCGTCACAGCGATATTGCGCGGGAACAGCTCACCCGCACGCTGCAGCGTATTGAGTGAGGCATCGCCCTTGCCCGCGAGCAGCTGTGCCTGACCAAGCGCCGTGTGATATTGCACGACAGTCGGATCCGCATCGCGCAAGCGCTGGAACACCGGGACTGCCTTCGCGGGCTGACCCGATACCATCAACGCCAGTGCTTTGCCGTAGACCTGAGCGGGAGTTGCATCGGGCTCGTTGCCGATGATCGCTGCGTAGTACTCGCGCGCGTCTTCGCCGGCGGGCGTCGCCAGAACGCGCAGACGTTCGCGCGTAATCGCGTAGCTCACGCTTTCCGGGTCGGGCTTCACGTTGAGCTGCGCCGCGCGTTCTTTGGTCTCCGCGATACGCGTGCTCGTCACCGGGTGAGTGCGCAACATCTCCGGGATGTTGATTTCGCTGCTGCCCGCATGCCGGCTCATCGTTTCGAAGAACGCCGGCATGCCCTGCGGGTCGAAGCCGGAGCGCGCGAGAATGCCGATGCCGACGCGATCCGCTTCGGTTTCGTTGGCGCGGGTGAAGCTGATCTTCTGCTGGATCGCGAGGCTCTGGGCCGCTGCTACGCCGGCCATCGCCGCATCGCCGCCGCCGGCTACGCCGATCAGAATCGCCGCGAGCATCGCGGCGGTCGACACCAGACTCGATTTGCTCTGCTCCGCGATGCTGCGCGCGATGTGCCGCTGCGTGACGTGCGCAACCTCGTGTGCGATCACGCCCGCCAGCTCGCTTTCGTTCTTGGTATCGAGCAGCAGTCCGCTGTTGACGCCGATGAAGCCGCCGGGCAGCGCGAAGGCGTTGATGGTGTTGTCTTTGACGACGAAGAAGTTGAAGCGCTGCGAGCCGTCGTTCGCCTGGCTCGACAGGCGCGTGCCGAGCGAGCGGATGTATTCGGAGACCTCGGGGTCTTCGAGGATCTGATCCTGGTCGCGCAGGCCGCGCACGATCATGCGGCCGATCTGGTACTCCTCTTCCGTGCTGAGCATCGCTTGCGCCGGGCTGCCGATGTCCGGCAGGTCCTCGGGGTCGGGGTCGGCGAGACTGCGCGAGGCAGCGCCCAAGGTCAGGGCGGCCGTGAGGAGCAAGGGGACCAGGGACTTCGCGGTGATCATCACGGGGCAGTGTGGTGCGGCTGGCTGGCGGTGTAAAGCCGTTGGACCGGGGCGAGAGTCATCGGTTCGATGACAGCGTTCAATGACCCTTTGTTCAGGTTCGCCGCTGTCCGAGAAAGCTCTAAGCTGCATGCGGGATGGGGAGACTTACATGCTTGCAGGGCATTTTCTGCGCGGCGCCTGCGCGCTCGCGCTCGTTTTGAATCTGGCCACCTCGGCGCACGCCGCCGAGCAAACCCAGGTCGTGCTGCTAGGCACCGGCAATCCGCCAGCCGATCCGGACCGCTCCGGTCCGGCGACAGCGGTCGTCGTGAACGGCACTCCTTATCTGGTCGACTTCGGTGCAGGCGTCGTGCGCCGCGCGAAATCGGCGGTCGTCGATCGCGGCATTGCGGCTCTCGATCCGGTCAAGCTGCGCGTCGTGTTCGTGACGCATCTGCATTCCGATCACACCGTGGGCTATCCGGATCTGATCCTGACGCCGTGGGTGCTCGGCCGCCGCGTGCCGCTGGAGGTTTACGGGCCGAAGGGAATCGCGCACATGACCGAGCACGTGCTGGAGGCGTACCGCGAGGATTTCGCCACGCGCAGCAAAGACCGCGGCTTGTTCACGGTCGGCGCGTTTCCGGAAGGACACGCGGTCAACGCGCACGAGATCAAGCCGGGCGTCGTCTACAAGGATGCGAACGTCACGGTCACGGCGTTCGCGACGAAGCACGCAATGGACAGCTATGGCTATCGCTTCGACACGGCGGATCGCAGCATCGTCATCTCGGGCGACACGAACCCGACTCAGGCGACCATCGATGCCTGTCGGGGCTGCGACGTTCTGATCCACGAAGTGCTGACGCACGACTGGCTCGCGAAGCGGACCGACTTCCAGGCGTACGCCGCGCAGTTCCACACGACGACCTCACAGCTGACGGAACTGGCGCAGCAGGCGAAGCCGGGATTGCTGATTCTCTATCACGCGTCGCTGTCGTGGCGCCCGGCCCTGGATGCGGAACGCTCGCCGCAGGCAGTGCTGCTCAACGAGATGGCGAAGTATCCAGGGCGTGTGGTCGTCGGTCGCGATCTGGACGTGTATTGAGTCGCCACGCTAGCGCGCCGTCGAAAAGCAGAATTCCGCGAGCGTCTGGTTGCCGCCCTTTTCGATTGCCAGTACCTCGCCGATATAGTTCGTGCCCGGTCGCAGCAGCTCCGGTGATACGGTCAGCATCGTGCCGACCTTCACGGGAAACTTGACGTCGAAGTTGGTGGTCTTGTCCTCGGTCTCCACGATCACTTCGTAGCCGACGATCTCGAGCGGCTGCCCGAAGATCGTTTCCGTCACCGGGTTCCACGCGACGACGACACTGTTGGCCGGCAGGTTCTTTGCGCACTCCTCGCCGGCAGCGGGCGCGGGCAGCAGGATCTCTGCCCCGGCGGGAACGCGATGGCTGAATTTCACGTCGGCGGTGAGCCGATTGCCCGCCGGATCGCGCCCGCGGAACTTGTAGATGCCTGCAGGAAAGCGCCGGAAGAATGCCGCGATCGGCAGCTCGGCGGTCGGTGGCTCCACGCTCTCGAGGAACAGCTCGGTGCCGCCGCCCTGCCGCGTCAGGCGGCCTTCGGACTCGGCGCTGAAGATCTCCTCGCCGGTCGGTGCGAAGATCTCGATCTCCTTCCAGCCCTCGCTGTCGAGAAACGCCTGAACACCGATGTCTTCGGCCGTGGCGTTGTATTCGATGATGAACGTCGCCGCCTTGAGCGGAATCGTCGCAGCCCCGGCCGTCGTGGCAGCAGCCAGCACGGTGCCGGCTGCGGCACAGCGGAACAGATTGTCCAGGATCGTCTTCATTGCAGCGCTCCTTTTGCGAACACTGCGAATTGGACGACGGGGAAATCCCGATCCTTCGCTCGAGTCTCTGCGCTGGCCGCGTCAGAAGCGCCAGATCACTCCCAGCGAGGGCGTGATCGGCAGATAGCTGAGCGTGCTCATGTCGAGCGTCAGCTCCGGCGTCTCCTCGCTCTCCAGCTCGTATTTGACGCAACAGTCGTTGCTGCGATTGAGTATGTTGCCGGCTTCCACGAACAGCGTCAGCTCGCTCGTTCCCGACAACTCGAAACGCCGCGCTGCGCGCACGTCGAGGCTGCGATAGTCGTGCAACCGGCGCGCGTTGCGGGGTCCGGCAGTGACGATCGGGATCGGCTCGGTCTGCGTCAACGCCACGGCAGTGGTCGGCCAACCGCTGTGGTATGCAGCTGCGACACTGAGCTCCCAGTGCGGTCCCTGCCACGTCACACCGCCGCTGAACAGATGCCGCTGATTCCAGCTGCGCGGCACGTCGCTGTCGGCGAACTCATCTGTCACCGACGATCGGCTGTAGCTGAGCCACCAGGCCAGCGGTTGCGAGGTCGCCCGGCGCACGGTCAGCTCGAAACCGCTGGCGCGCGCGCTCAGCGGCGCGATGCGGATCCGATCCGGTTTGAGCTCCGGCAGCAACACGAACGAGTTCAGCAGGTTCTCGAACCGCGGCCGGATCCGCCGGTAGTCCTTGCGGTAGGCTTCGAGCCGAGCGTCGATGCCGTTCGGATGCCGGTACTCGACGCTGCCGATGAGATGCCGCGCCTGCTGCGGCGGGAAGAACTGCGTTATGCCGTCCGACACCTGCAGCTCGTCGATCGACTGAGACTGGAAGAACTGGCCCCAGGCCGCGCGCAGCTGCACGCGCTCGCCGAATGCATGTAGCACGCTGATCCGCGGACTCACCTGATCGCTGCTGTCCGCGAGCGTGTTGCGATCCCACCGCAGGCCGAGATCCGTCACCAGCTTCTGCGGCGTGCCGAGGCGAGCGCTGCCGTACAGTGCATAGTGATTGCCGCTCGGGCGTACGCTGACACTCCGTGTGCGAGTCGTGTCCGTCGCTGCGCCGGGCACGTCGAACAGCAAGTCGAATTCCGCTTCATCGCGATAGTCGTAGCGCCCGCGCATGTCGCGCAATTCGGCGCCGAACAACAGCGATAGCTCCTCGCCAATGCGCCACGTCCAATCGGTCTGCACGCTGTCTATCGTGAAGTCGCGGATGTCCTCGAGCTTGCCGCTCGCCACGCCGTCCTGGTCGCCATCGCCACGACGAACGCTATCGAG
>Ga0068861_100000257_pt1 | contig 29580 bp, 23 predicted proteins | sample KBSSwiS42_FD_66593 | JGI IMG/M metagenome (GOLD analysis project Ga0068861, IMG submission 66593) | Switchgrass rhizosphere microbial communities from Kellogg Biological Station, Michigan, USA - KBS Switchgrass S4-2 | ecosystem: Host-associated > Plants > Roots > Rhizosphere > Soil ...
AAACTGCTGCAAGAACCCGTCGTTCGCTTCAACGATGTTGCCGTGAAAGTCGCAGATGAGGATCCCGAGCATGCCGGACTCGGCGAGGCGCGCGAAACGAGCCGTGGCTCGCTCGGTGTGTTGCCGTTCGAGCGCGAGCAAGTGGTCCTTACCGCTCAGGTAGGCCTGTGAAAACGTGCTCAAGCTATGTGTCACGTAGCCCTGGAGCACCCGCAAGCTGTCCGCGAGCCGCCCAGCATCTGCAGCGTAGGCCTGGATTAGCCGGGGTGTCAGCTCGGCTTGCGCGACCCTACACACGTCGGCCCAGGCAGCGATGCTCACTCCTCGATGCGCAAAAAATTCCTGGCATTCGATCACGCTCGCCAGCGGCTCTGCCCAGTCGTCGACCCTGCGCGGGCTCCAGGCTCGCAGCAAGCGCTCCACCTGCGCCGATGCATCGTCGCAAGCACCCGAGTGCTCCGCGGAGCGACAATGCTGCGTCACACGCTGCAAGACCTGCACGCGAAGCGTCTCGAGAGCGTCCGCATAGATCGCCCAGAAATCGCGCAGCGCGCTCGCGTCCTCTGGCAAGAACCACGGAGCGACCCCGCCCCCCACTTGCTCCATCTCGCGGAAATCCACCACGCGCGTAGCCCCCTATCCCCACCGACGCACTCAGCCATAGCGCTTGGCATGCGTCTCTTCAAGCGGTCTTCGAGCTGACTGCGGCAGACGAACGAGCCTACATCGTCCAGAAAGAGTTACATTGGTGCATCGCTACTGCTGGCAGAGCGCCAAGCCACGCGCTCCGATTCCGCACAGGGCGCGGTCGAGCAGCACCTTGCCGTTGCCAGAGAGAGCGCGGGCCTCTCCTCTCTTCGCGCGGTCGTCGAGCGCGCTGTTCGGGTTGTCGCGCACGAAGCGCGCGGCGAGCTCGCTGGCCTCGCCTTGTCTGACGAGCGCGGCGAGCGCTTCGCTGCGCAGCAACGTCGCTTCCGCCTCGAGCTCATTGCCGGTGCGCTCGCGTGAGTCCAGGAGCTCGAGCGCCTGGCCAGCATCGCCCGAGCGCAGCGCCGCGCGCGCGGTCATCGACGGCTCTGTCTCGTCACTCGTCCGGGCGCTGAACCGGTGGCGCACGAAAGGGACCAGCACCCCGATCTGGGCCCCCGGCGCGACGAGCCGGCCCAGCACTAGCGCCTGCAGAGCGTGCGCATCGCTCAGGCGACTCTAGAAGCCACTGTTCGGCTGCTTGAGGAACTCCACCTCTTGCGCGGTGCTGCGCCGCCCGAGGATGGCGTTGCGGTGCGGATAGCGGCCGAAGCGGTCGATCACCGCCTTGTGCCGCAGCTCGAAATCGTACTGCTGCTCGCCGGCTTTCGAGAACACCCGCACGGCCTCCTTGTGAATCATGGCTGATTCACTGTGCATGTACGGCATGTACAGAAAGTTGCGCTGCGAGAGCGTGAGCGCGTCATCCACGCCCCGGGCCACCGCCTCTTGTGCGAGCGCGAGCGCCAGCGCGTCAGACGCGAACGCTTGCGGACGGTTGCGATAGATGTTCCGCGAGAACTGGTCCAGTACCAGGATTTCGGCCAAACGGCCTTCCCCCGTGGTGCGCCAGTGAAACAGCTCTACGCGCGCGGCGGCCGCGTGCACACTGCCAAAACGCTCAGCGATCTTGCGATCGAGCTCACCGTCCTTTTTCCACCATTGCGCCGGTTTGAGCTCGGAAAACCAGAACTGGAGCACTTCCTCGTGCTGCGTCGCTGTCGTCATACCGTGGGTTTCCAGAGCAGGCTAATACGCCGGACTCATCGAAGCGATCGGAATTTGATCACCCTGCTCGGGGAAGAGCTCGCAGGCAACGGGTTGCACGAGACAAGCGCCCGCGGGTGCGGCTAGGCTGACGGGCGTCGCTCGAGAATCGTCTACACCACCTGGACCGGATCAGCATGCAAAGTGAGTACGAGATCCTGCAGCCGCGGTTCAGCTCGTTGCTGCTCGGCAACTGCCGACTGGAGAAGCTGCACACGGGCACACGCTGGGCTGAAGGCCCCTGCTACTTCGCCGATGGCAACTACCTGATCTGGAGCGACATCCCCAATAACCGCATGTTGCGCTGGACCGAGGGGCTCGGTGTCGAGGTGTTCCGGCAGCCCTCGAACTGTTCCAACGGCAACACCCGCGACCGCCAGGGTCGTCTCGTCAGCTGCGAGCACGACACCCGGCGAGTCACCCGAACCGAATGGGACGGCTCCATCACGGTGCTCGCCGACCGCTACGAGGGCCGCCGCCTCAACTCGCCCAACGACGTCGTCGTGAAGAGCGACGGCAGCATCTGGTTCACCGATCCGCCGTACGGCATCCTGAGCGACTACGAGGGCACGAAGTCGGCGAGCGAGCTCGGCGGGAACTACGTGTTTCGGCTCGATCCGGCGAGCGGCGCGCTCAGCATCGTGGCCGACGACTTCGACAAGCCGAACGGCATCGCCTTTACGCCGGACGAAAGCCAGCTGTTCGTGGCCGACTCGGGCCGCCCCCACCACCTGCGCGTCTTCGACGTGAAGGACGGCAAGGCGCTCGGCAAGAGCCGCGTGTTCGCCGAGTGCGACGCGGGCATCTATGATGGTTTCCGCTTCGACACCTCAGGCAACCTGTGGACCAGCACGCGCGCCGGCGTCAGCGTGTACGCGCCAAACGGCGAGATCTTGGGCAAGATCCGCATCTCCGAGGCGGTATCTAACCTGACCTTCGGCGGCCCGAAGCGAAACCGGCTGTTCATCACCGCGACGACGTCGCTCTATTCGCTATTCGTGAACGCCAACGGCGTACAGCGGCCCTGAGCAGCGGCCCTGAGCAGCGGCCCTGAGGACCGCCCCTGAAGTTGCGATCTCCGCGCGACAGGTCCGGAGATTTTTTCAGACAACGGCGCCCGCAGGGCGGACGATACGGTCGTATGACATTGAACGACGTATCCAGTCCTCGAGTTTGCCTTTCGGCCCTGCTCGCCCTGGCCGCGAGCCTCGGCTCGGGCGTGGCGTTTGCGGCCGAAACCGCCCCCTCGTCGGGCGAGTCCCCGACCCGCCCCGCGGCTTCGTTCGATCATCCGGCATCCGTCCTGGACCAGTTCGCTCGTGGCGCGTACCACAGCCGAATCACCGCGGCCTGGTGGACGATCGGGGGCGGTGCCGTATTCGCCACGACCGGCTTGCTCAGCGTATCCAGCGGCGAGCACGACGTCGGTGATCACGTGCTGTGGATTGGCGGCACGCTCTGGGTCGTGGAAGGTATCGCAAACTTGTTCCTGCCGAGCGACCTCGAGATGCTCGATCGCCAATCGGGCGGTGGCACACCGGGCTACACGCCGGACGCACTGGACGTGGCGTGGAAAGCCAAGGCGGAACAGGCTCGCACGCTGCGCCACGTGTCGGGCATCACCAGTCTGACTCTGGGTGCCGGCAGCCTCACGGCGGGCGCGCTGCTCGCGGGCGGCGTCGGCGATCTCAGTGGCAGCGATCGCACGGCGTGGTCGATCGCCAGCTTCGTCGCCGGCGGCGCCGTGACGCTGGCTGGCGTCGTCACGCTGCTGAGGCCGTCGGACATGGAGAAGGGCTATCACCTCGCCTTTCCGAACCCCTCCGTGCGCGCAGACGTGGCCTTGGCCCCGGTGCCGGGCGGCGGCACGCTGCAGCTCTTCGGGACCTTCTGAGCGGAGCGTGCCCGTGATAGCATCGCGGGCATGGAATATCGCGCTCTCGGTCGCACGGGTGTTCAGGTCTCGCGCTTGTGCTTCGGCACCATGTCGTTCGGGGGCGATGCGGATGAGGCCACGTCCCGCAGCATGTTCACGCGCTGCCGCGAGGCGGGCATCAACTTCTTCGACTGCGCCGACGTGTACGCGGGCGGCAAGTCCGAGACCTTGCTCGGCAAGTTCATGGCTGGCTCACGCGACGAGCTGGTGATCGCCAGCAAAGCGCACTTCAGCACCGGTCAGGCCCCGACGTCGCGTGGCTCCACGCGCTATCACCTGGTGCGCGCCGTGGAAGCCAGCCTGAAGCGGCTGAACACCGACCGCATCGACATCCTGTACCTGCATCACTTCGACCGGACTACCGCGCTCGACGACACGCTCAAGTCGCTGGAGCTGCTCGTCGTTCAGGGCAAGATCCTGTACCCGGCCGCCAGCAACTTCTCCGCCTGGCAGACCATGCGCGCGCTCGGCATCGCGGAGCGCAACGGCTTTGCGCCGCTCGCTTGCCTGCAGCCGATGTACAACCTCGCCAAGCGTCAGGCCGAGGTCGAGATCCTGCCGATGGCGCTCGAGATGGGGCTCGGCGTGTGCAGCTACAGCCCGCTCGCCGGCGGATTGCTCACCGGCAAGTACGCCACGGCGGGCGCGCAGGGGCGCCTGGTCGCCAATGCCATGTATCAGGTTCGCTACGGGGAGGCCGTGAACCACGACATCGCCGCGGGCCTGAATGCGCTGGCGCGCGAGGTCGGTCAGCACCCGGCGAGCGTGGCGGTCGCGTGGGTCGCGACGCATCCCGGCATCACGGCGCCCATCATCGGGGCCCGCAACCTGGAGCAGCTCGAGCCGTCCCTGAAAGCGTTCGACGTCGAAATGACAGCGGAGCTGCGCGAGCGTGTGAGCAAGCTGTCCCCCGCCCCACCGCCTGCCAACGACCGCAGCGAAGAAAAGCGCTGAGGCGCGGCGCCCGAGGCCATGGCCGCTAGCGTGCCGAGCGCCCGTATTTGCGCCAGAGCAGGGCAAGCTCCGTGCCGGCCTTGAGCGCGGCGGCGGGGCCCAGCTTCGAGCCCGAGACGTCGCGCCAGCGGCGCAGCGGGTATTCGAGCGCCGATCGGGCCATGGGGGGGATGGCACCGTCGCGGGCGAGCTGCGCGAGGCGCGCGAGGATCTCGACGTCGAAGGTCCAGCGCACGCTGAACGGCTCGGCGAACACGCCGCGCACCGCCGCGCTGTTGCGAAACACCTTCGCGCCGCACTGGGTGTCGTACACGTTCAGGTCCAGGAGCAAGCTGGCGAGGCTCGCGAAGATGCGCCCGAGGTAGTGGCGCTGCGGCGTGCGCACCACGTCGCGCCCGAGCAGGCCCACGCGCGAGCCGAGCACGACCTGGAGCTCCGGGCGCTCTGCAAATAGGGCGCGCATCGGCGTGAGCTCGGCGAGCGGCGTCGCCAGGTCGGCGTCGAAGTACGCCACGAGCTCCGGCGAGCGGTCGAAGGCCGACTGCATGCCGAGGCGCACGGCTTCCGCCTTGCCGCGGTTGCGATCGAGGCCGAGCACGCTGAACTGCAGCGGGTGCTGATCGCGCAGCTCGGCGAGCAGCGCGCGCGTCGTGTCGCGCGAGCCGTCGTCCACGAGCAGGAACGACAGGCTGGGGTCCGCGTGCGCCGCGGCCACGAAGCTCGGCGCGTCGAAGCGCTCCGCCTCGTTGTAGCAGGGAACGACTATCACGCTGCTTTGCACGTCAACCACACCGTGAGCCCGGGCACAGACAGGCCGCGCTGACTCGCCGCCAGGCAGAAACGATTGTCCAGCACCAGCGCCGAGTGAAGCAGCTGCGTGATGCGCGCGCCTGCCTGCCAGTGACCGACGCCGTGCACGCGATCGCCATGCTGCTCCGCCGAGGGCCGCTCCGCCGAGGGCCGCTCCGCTGAGGGCCGCTCCGCTGAGGGCGGCGCTGACAACCGTTCGCGCAGCGCCTGCACGGCCCGCGGCACGAGCAGCGACGCAAACAGATAGCCGGACTCGATCACCGACAGCCCCGCGCGCTGCACTTGCTCGATCACCTGCCCCCGCGAGTAGCGCCGGAAATGCTTCAAGGCGCGATCGTGCTCGGTGTAGAGCGTCTGAAATGCGGGCACGGTGATGAGCAGACGCCCGCCGACAGCGAGCCGCTCCCGCGCCAGCTGCGACAGCAACGCGGCCGGATCCTCCACGTGCTCGAGCACGTCCAGGAGCAGGATCAGCTCGGCCCGATACTCCGGGTCTGTGAGCTCGCGCACGAACTCGATGCCCGGCTGACTGAGCTCGCGCGCCAGGCTCTCGGTGAGGTGAATGTCTTGCGCGATCGCGCGACGAAACCCGAGCGCGGCATGCAGCGCGCCGAGTAGATAACCGTCTCCTGCACCCACATCCAGCACCCGCGGCGCCGAGAGCCCGAGCCCGCTGACGATCCGCTGGATCGCGCTCACCCGAGCGGTCTCCCACGGGTGGCGGCGGGCGCCCGCGTCCGATCGTTCGCTCAGGTCCATCGCCGGCGGTAGTAGCGTGCGGTGGCGCCCAGGCCAAGCCTTTAGCGAGCCGTGCTCGAGTCCGCGACGCCGCCAGGGCCGCTCGGGGCCCTGCTCAAGCTCCGAACGGTCCTCGATCTGACGCAGACCTCATGGCTCTGCAGACAACTTCAAGCGATGCAGAGCGAGAGGCCGAGCAAGCGACTGTCCTCACCGACGCCCTGGGCTTTGGGGCTGCCGGGGGGGCGCCGATCTCGAAGCGGATTGAGAGATGCCGCGTGCTCCGAGCGAGCGCCAGCGCAGGGTCGGAACCGTGACTTGCCGCCACGCCGCTCGCGCCTCCAGTGTAAACTACCAGACCTCACGGACGCGCGAACCTGGCCCGGTGGAGCGTCATGCCCAGCTCGCGCACGTCGCCGTTCAGGCCGAGTGACTTCGGGCTTTGAGGGTTCAACATCTCGAACACGATCTGGAGCCTTTTCGCTTCAAGCGCCTTGCGCTCTGCGGCAGCGGGGATCTCCAGCTTGCGCCAGCCCGTGTTGTTCTCCACGCTGAACTCTAGTGTGCCAGCATGTTCACCACCGATCCGGTACTCGACGCGCTGCGGATGGTTCGGCGCAACCAGCGCACCCAGCTCGAGATCCAGCCGCAGCCCGCGTGCGTCGGCTGAGAACGGCAACGACAACTTCGCGATCCGATGGTCCGCCCACACTCCCCACGGCTCCGGCTGCGACCAGCCCGCTTCGAGGTACGACAAACCCGTGCCCCCCGCGCCAAACCCAACCTCGTCATCGAGCGGCAACGGCGTCAGGAAATCGCCAGGGAGGAGCGATTTGGGGGCGTGAGCGTCGAGCCCGAGCGCCGTGCCGCAGGGCGCCAGAACGTAGTGACCGTCCAAGCGCACGAGCAGGTCCCGATCCGGCTTCAGGCTGCCGGCTGCAATCCGTGCATGGGCTTCGTCCAGCACATACAGCGTGTCGGAATCGAATTGGCCGCTTTCGATGCTTGCCTCTTCGGACGCCTCGGCCGCGACGAACTTGCGGGAATCGACGCGTGCCAGGTACACCGAATCGGTCGCCATGTGATGCGCGACGGCGAAGCGCGCGAAGATCGCCCAGTCATCGGCCATGTTGGCGGAAGGAACGCGGCGCAGCCGACGGTAGTGCGGAGCACTGGCCTCCCAGAAGGACGAGGTGAGCGAGGTTGGGCACTCGCGCGGGCCACCCGCGAAGCCGTCGTGATGACCGCGCCAGCGGGCGCTGGTATCTACTGCCTGAACGAGCGACGCTCCAAGCAATAGCCCCGCTGCCAGGCGTGGGCCGTGCCCGCGCACTATCACGCTCACGGTTACCAGGATCAATGTGTAGAGCACGGGCCAGAACATCCGACCCGAGCTGCGCAGCACATTCGCTCCTGCGAGCAGCCACGGCGGTAATGGCACCTCGATGCGCCAGCTGCCCAGCGCGATTTGATTGGAGACGGCAAAAAGCGTCAGCGCGAGGAGCAGGATGGCGAGTGGCCACTCTTGCTTGCCCGAGCGGAGCAGCTGCGGCCGCCGCACGAGGCCGACCACGGCGACCGGCAGCAGCAGCAGGCAGCCCAGACCCAAGTAGTTGAAGCCTTCGTTGAAGCCGCGAGCGACCGAAGCGATGGGGTGCAATACGTAGGAGTAAAGATCTGGGTGGAAAGGCGCGAGCAGGTTCATCGCCAGTTTACCGAAACCCCCGCTCGGCTCCACCGATACGGCGAAAAAGCCGCCCTGCCACAGCCCCAGCCCGCAGCACCCGAGCGTGAGAGCGCCTTCGAGCAGCAGCCCCCGAAGCGAAGCGGCCCGAGCTAACCCGCGGCGGCCCACGTGAGCAAGCCAGATCGCGACCACCATCACGAACAAATAGGAATGCACCAGCGATGCTACGAGCGCGAGCACGGGCCATGCCACGAGCCGCGGCAGGGGCGGGCCGAAGTACAGGGACAGCGCCGCCAGCACGAGCCAATGTGAGGTGAGTGCCGTATGACCGCCGATGCGAATCATCATGGCCGGAGCGAACGTGAACAGGCCGAGCGCGCACCAGCGCACCCAGGGCGGCGCCGAGCCTGCGACACTCGCCAACAACCTCCAGGCGAACCACGCCTGGAGCACGAAGCTCGCCGCCGTCCATAGACCCAGGTACTGGAACTGTTCAGGCAGCTGCGCCGCCACCAGCTTGAACAGAATGGCCGCGAGGGGGATGGAGTCCGAATAGAAGACCGAGCTCGCGATTTCGAGCCCGTAGCTCGGGTTCAGACCGACGGGAAAGCTCCAGTCCGAGACGCGAAAAAAGCTCCAGCCGAGCTGGTGCGTGGCGCAATCTCCACCGCAACACCAGCCGACACGACGCGGATCGATGCCGCCCCAACCGACCACGAGCAGCGCGGCGGACACACCCCAGAGCAGCGGGGGCAAGACGCTTTGCATGGCCCGCGCGGCACGCGGCGCGAACCGTTCGGCGCGTGCAAGACCCTCCAGTAAGGCGACGACCACCGGGCGAGCCTCGCCGAAATCGACGCGCCTGTCCAAGCTCCGTCCACACGTCACGTGTGCGCCAGAACCTCGCATCGGCCTCCCGGCCTGCGGACGTTAAGTTTCATCGGCACGGCGTTCCGACTAGTGCTTCGATTCCGCAGCTTCGCTGCACCGGGTCCGCGCCGATGCCTGTCGCTAGTAAGCCGAGATGGCCCAGGTCGAAGTGAACGAGGTAGACAGCTCGCCCTCCGCATTGCGCCGCAACAATCATCGCGCCCGCGCGTGGGGGCGAGCTGCCCTGCGAGCTCTGCAGCGGCGCGACCTCGTGTTCGCCGTGCCTTTCGTGGGTTTTGCGCTCTGGCTCGCGTTCTTGCCCGTGATGGGTCACGAAGGGTGGCCAGCGAACCACGAGGCGCTCACTTGGAAATACCGCCTCTTGATTTACGTGGCGCACCTTCGCCGCTTCGATCTGCTGCCCGTCTGGTCCGAGTCTGCGGCGCAGGGCTGGGGCGCGCCCTCCCCCGTGCTCTATCACAAGCTCTTTTACTTCCTGGCAGCGGCATTCTACCTGCTCACGGGGTCGGTGAAAGCGGCGGTGGTCGCAGCGCTCGCCGGCTTCTCGGCGCTGGGCGTCATTGGGCAACGTGCTCTGTTGTGCCGGCTGGGCGTAGCTCCGCGCCCCGCGCTGGTCGCCGCTGCGGCGCTGCTGTTCTGCAACTATTCGTATACAAACTGGCTCGTGCGGGGGGCGTTTGCCGAGTACGCGGCCATGCTGCTCTTGCCCTGGCTGTTGCGCTGGCTGCTCGGTGTGCTCACGGGCGAAGCCCCGCGCCGCCTGCTCTGGCTCGGCGTGGTGCTCTTTCCAGCCCTGTATCTGGCGCACACCAGTCTATTCTTCTTTGCCGCCGTGCCCGTGCTCGGGGCGATCGCGTGGCGATTCGCCCGCCACCCGGATCGCAAAGCTTTTCTGCGCGCGCTGCTCGTCATCGGCGGCGCCTTTGCCCTGGTGGCCGCGCCGATCGTGGTGTGCCAGCTGTTCGTCACGAGGGAGCTGAGCTTTGCCGAAGGCATCGCCGTCTATCTGCCGCAGGCCGGCTTCTCCCCTCTCTGGGTCCATCTGACCGGCGGCGGATACGTGTGGGGGGCCAGCTGGCACGGCTTGTCCGTGCAACTCGACCTGACATTGGTCACGATCGCGACCATCGTGCTGGGGTCGATGCTCTGGTCGCGCTGGCGACCCGCGCCCAGCGACGGCCCGAGCGCGCCCGAGGCGCTCGGCACCAGCGGGCGCGTGGGCTACATAGCTGCTTGGGTTGCGGTGGGCTACTTCGGCTACCTACTTACGCCGGCGTCCGCGCCGCTCTACGTGCACGTGCCGGGGTTCTCCACCCTGCAGTTCCCGTGGCGCCTGCTGTCGTTCGTCTCCGTGCTGGCCGTCACCCTCGCCGCATTCCCATTGCTCGCACGGCTGCGCTGGGGCAACCGAGACGTGAGCCTCCACGCGGCTTGGTTGCTGCTCGCGCTCACCTATGTCAGCTCCCCGTGGCTCCACGAGGTCCGCTATGCCTGGATACCGCGGGACGAGCTGGAGCAAGAGCTGCCAGCGAGCGCTCGGCTGCAGGTCGGTGGTTTTGAGTACCATCCGAGGGTTGCCGGCGTTACTGGCGACGCCCTCATCGAGCTCTCGACCCGAGCCGAACCGAAGCCGGACGAGCCTTCGTGGTCGAGGCCGGGCTATTCCGTGGAACGGTTGGATGAGCCGGCATTCGAAAAAGGCAAGCGAGGCTATCACGTGAGCAGCAGCGAGCCGACCCGTGTGCTGCTGCCGATCGCGTACTCACCCTTCATCCGCGTCTACGCCGTAGACCAGGGGGGAACAAAGACCCGGCTCGCGACCTACCGGCAGCCGAGCGAGCCACGCATTCAGTTCGACGTGCCTGCGGGCGAGCTCAACGTGCTGGTGCGCTACCCCAACGTGTTCAGCATTTATGCAGACATTGTGGCCGGAAGGGTGCGCTGAGTCGCGGTCGCTTAGCTGCGGCCTGCGCCCTCGCGGCATTTTTCTCGAAGAATTTGCGGTCCGGGGGCGGAATTGAAACGCCGGCGCTGAGCGGGTTCGCTGGCCACGTCAGTGCTTGCTGACTTTTCACAGGTGCTCGCCCGCCAGCCAGCACAAGGCGATCGCGTCCTGCACCATGTGCCGGAGGCGGGCGGGTTCCGGCTCTGCAGTGAGGTTTTCGGAGGCCTCGCTCTGCAGCGGAACGCGATACACAGTCGAGCCTCGCAAAGCGAGCCGACGCAGATAGAATGGTTTGCTTTACGTAGCTCGATGATGGTGTCGTGGGCTGCGGTCTTGTGCGGCTGTGCCCGCGGACAACGCTCGGGGAGACGAAGAGCACAGGCGGATCTCGCCGGAACTGATGGCAGAGCACGCGGAATGTCCCGGGCGGTACCCGAAAGGACGGGGCCGGCTGCGCGGACGAGAGCCCGATGCGCCGCATCCCGGGCTACGCCACCTTCGAGTCGAGTTCGTCGAGAGAACGGGAATGGACATGGTGTCGCTGTCAGGACTCGAGCTTGAAGGAACGGAAGCGTATGCGTTCCGCCGACCGGTGATCGAGGGAGACGACGTGCAGTGCCGGTGAGAGCTGACGGCGTCTCTCGTCTTGCTGCCTGCTGGTCGCGTCCAGTAACCCGGGCAGGCAGAGCTTCGTTAAGTCGACCTGGTGCCAAACGACGAAGTGCTCCGTGGTATTCCGCAGCCCAGGCTGGCTGCGGGGGCTCTCCATTCGGGCACTCGGCGGCCTTAGGTGGCAGTAGCGCGGGTGCCCTGCTATCCACTAAGACTCCGGCTGTGGGAGCAGGGACCGAGGCCACCGAACTCAGTCGCGCGGCGGCGTTTGCCTCCGTCGGTGCTGCGTTGCTACTCCTGTTCTGCGCCCTACACGCTCCGCCGAAGAATTGGCTGTTGGATTACTATCCGAATCCCACGTTCGAGGGCGAAGTGCGAACGCGGGCTTGGATTCGAGGCGTGAACTTCCAGGTTCCGGGTGATTCGCTGCTGAGCCGTGTACCGGACCGCGCCGACTTCTCACTGCGCTTCCAAAGCTGTCTGCCGCTGTCGGATTCAATCGCTCTCGCGGTTCGGTTGAATGCCGACGATCTCGCGCGCTTGTACGTAGACGGTTCGCTCGTGCTCGATTCTGCGGAACCCGAGTCTGTTCGCGAGCCGGCTCGAGGCACGCAGAAGCCGAAGAGAGAAAAGGGTAAGAGACGTCTCGACCTGCAGCCAGGCATTCATCTGATCACGCTCGAATACAGCAATGCCGGTGGCCCTGGGGCCCTGCGTCTGGAGATGTCGCAGAAGGGCGTGACCGACGTGCGTCTGCAGTCCCGCCTTCGGCGCCCCAGCCTAGACGGCCGATGCGACACCACCTAGCCAGCGCGCATGCCTTTGTTCGGGCACGCCCGATGCGGCTCGTCGAAGGCGCATACTACGTGACGGCGGCCTCAATCACCACCTGGGGCCTGCTAGTCATGTTGCGAGGGCAGCTTCCCGACGACGCCGACGGGTTGTGGGTCGTGTCCTTTGCCCACGATATGTGGCAGGGGGTTCCCCTCCGCGGCTGGCGAGTGCCGGGGGCCCCCATCTATTTCCCTGAGCTGTTCTCTGTACTCGTCTCCGCAGGTCTGGGGTTTGGCATCCGGTGGAGCATGTTGATCCACGGAGCCTGCTCCTGGATGTTGATGGGTCTTGGGATCTACTGGGGCGTGCGCCAAGGCCGCGTCAGTCCCGCCCAAGCTCTGCGCGTCGCGTTCTTGGCGCTCCTCGTCTACCTGCTGCTCTACTGCGAATCGCGTTTACTGCAGCCGTTCGAATACCCATTCTCCCATGGCGGCGCGGCTCTTGTGAGCTTCTTCGGATTGCTCTACCTCGGCCACGGCCTAGAACGGGGCTTTGGCCTGCCGACTTGGCTGATCGCGCTAGCGTGCCTCGGGCTCTCCTGCGCGTCCGACCGCGTGATCCTCGCGCAGTTCGTGGCTCCCGCGCTGTTCGTCGTGCTTTTGTTGTTCGCCTTGCGCTCGGCAGCGCGGCGCCGACTATTCTGGGCTCTCGGGCTCTTGATACTGGGGCCGCTGCTCGGCGTGCTGCTGAGCATGTTGATCCACTGGGGCTTTGGGATCGGTTCGGGGAGACTGAGCGGGTTGGTCAGATCCGGCGGGATACTCCTGCGCTTGCTCGACGACATGCAGCAGTTGGCCGTCGAGCAGCCGTCGATCGCCGCCAGTGTGTTGTTGCCCGTGCTGTATCTGTGCTGGCGAGCAACGGCCGCCGTCCGCCAAGAGGTGCGGTCTCGTCGCCCTGGCGCTTCCGAAGGCTCGAGCGTGAGGGTCGAACATTGGCTCGCGGGTGCCGGGCTGGCAGTGGTGCTCAGCACGCTGGCCGCGGTCGTCGCCACGAGCAGATGGGATGGACCAGCGTCGTTTCGTTATCTGTTGCCCGTATTCCTGTTCCCCCCGGCCCTGGCAATCATTCTTGCCGCTCCCTCGTACTCGAATGTCACCAGCGGCCGGGCGCGGCTGTTGGAGCTGACGCTGTTGTTTGTGCTGGTTCTGGTCGGCGTTCGTACCGAGCGCCTCATTCCGCGCCAACGGTCGAGCCTGCTCAGTCCCGCTCGCTCTTGCCTCGATAGCTACTTGAAGGAGACAGGCCTTCGCGCGGGCTACGCCGAGTACTGGTCGGCGCGGCCGCAAATGCTTTTGGGGCAAGCAGGCGTCACCTTGGCCCAGGTGACAGGGCGCCTGGCGCCCAAAGTCTGGGCAGACAACCGCTTCTGGTACACGCGCGGGTTCTCTCCAGAGCACGGACGGCCACGCTTCTCCTTCGTCGTCACGAAGGCACTCGACCAGGGGTGGCTCGGTGCACGCTTCGGCCCGCCCCACGTAGAGCACCAGTGTTTCGGACTCGAAGCGTGGGTATACGATCGTCCCGAAGACGTGGAATTTCGCAACTACCTGCGCGGCGCTGTCGCACTGGCGACGGGGGATGACCCCGATTGGTGGTCGGTCTCGGGTCCAATGGCAGACGATGAAGGGGAGTCGCGTCCTGTGAAACTGACCTTTAGCGGTAAGACCGGAGCTTTTTTGCCGATGCCACACGTGCACGCGAACGTGATCGAGATCGCCAGTCCGACGCGCAAGCCGCTCTTGCTCAGTTATCGGCAGCAAGGCACCGAGGTGGGCGTCCAGGAGGTCACCTTCTTGGGGGGAGACCAACGGCGGCTGCTGATCTTACCGGCGCGTCTGGACCTGCGGAACGTCGACAGTCTGTTCATCAGCGGCAAGGCCAAGGATCGCCACGAACTCAAGTGGGTTGCTCTGATGTGGGATCCGGAGGCGGAGAGCGCGCGGCGTTAGCGGCAAAGGCCGTGGCCACTCGCTTTCGAGGTAGCGGGTTTTCCCGCGACTAGAGCGCGGGAGCTTCGAGCAACCTTCCGTCATCTCGAGACGTCGATCAGTAAGTCAGTGCGGATCTCCGTGCGCACTCCGATTGACCTCAAGCAGTCGTTCCACCTGGACCCCTGCAGTAGACGCCATCGCGGGCTCCGCTATCAGCGCTGCTCTAACGTCGCGAGCTTGGCGCCCGCGGGCGTGAGTGCTGTCCAGCGTTTGAGCGTCGGATTGGTCTTCAGCTCGAGAAACGGCTTCTCGATCAGGTGCCAGCTGACGAAGGCGCAGAGTAAGGTCAGCGGCAGCGCGAGGCTGAATAGCTCGAGTGGCTGCATGGCTGGGCGCCACATCACGAGCAGCTGTTGAACGGGAAACGCGTACAGATACAGACCGTAGGAGAAGTCGCCGCGTTTCGCCCAGCCCACGAGGCCCGGGATCGGTCGTAAGGCGAGGAACAAGAGCAGGTAGGTCAACGCGAGAGGAAACGTGAGGGCGACGCCCCAGGGCGCGAGCAGGGCCCCCGCGAAGAGCGCTGCCACCGATATGCCCGCGAGCGTCCACGACATGGGCGTGCGGTCGCGCCAGAGGTAGAAGGTGGTGCCAGCGAGGTAGTACGGCAAGAGGCGCGCCCAGCACGACGGAGCGCCGAAGATTACCCCCAGGACTTTTCCGCCCGGGTTGAGGTCCCACGCGACGAATACGATCGAGACGGCGATCGCCAGCAGCAAGAAGGCCGAGATCAAGCGTCGGTAGCGCAGCAGTGCACACGTGCCGAGCAGCGCGATGCCCAGGTAGCACCAGAATTCGTACGCGACCGACCAGAGCGAGCCGTTGACGGCGTTGGGCAGCGGATTGTCGGGAAAGGTATTGGCAGGTGTGTAACCGCGCAGGTCGAGCGTACCCAGTAGCCAATCCCCAGAGTCGATGGACAGCGAGAGGCCGCTGGACAGCGGCGCGACCACCAGCACGCCGAGGGCCACGGCGACGATGAACGCCGGATAGACGCGCAGCGCGCGCTTGACGAGAAAGTCGCCCAGTCCTCGGCTGCGCACCCAGCTCTGGGTGATCAGATACCCGCTGATGATGAAAAATGAGTCTACGGCGAGGCCTCCCCCGGTGAGCTGGCCCCTCGTCCAGCGGTACAGCGGTTCGGTCTCGTCGTTGCCAGCGAGCAGCGCGTGAGAATGCGAGTAGATGACCAGCACGGCCAACGCGCAGCGCAGAAAGTCGAAGAGATTGGCGCGCCCCTGCGGCGCCGTTACATCTGCGGGGTCGCGCATCAGGGGGCCGGGATGCATTCGGCCTCAGCGCATTGCATCCACCGTTCCATGTCGAAGCGCGAGACTGCGTTGGCTGCGAGTAGCCCAGCCTGCGGGCAATCTCACGCGAAAACCCCTGCGGCCATCCAAGACCGTGTGAGGCAGGATGGTTGACGGCGCGCTGTCATGCCACGCCAGGCGTGCTCGGGCGCGTCGGCTTCATCCCACGGGCTCACTCCGAGCGAGAGGGTCTGGCGTGGGCCGTGAGACGGACGGCGCTCCGGTCACTCCGCGGCGAGTGACGGCGCGCCAGCCGGCGCTGCGCGCCGGCGCGACACGACCAGCACCACGAAGGAAACGGCGCCGAGCGCCGCGCAGAAGCGCGTGAGGCCGCGGTGGCCCAAGGTCTCCACCAGGAGCCCGAAGCTGAGGTAGCCGAGCAGGGAGCCGAGGCTCCAGGAGCTGGAGTACACGCTCGTGGCCAGTCCCGTCTGTCCCGGGAGCAGGTCTTGAAAGTACGGGATGGCCAGGCTCATCGTCACCGCGATGGTGAAGGCATTCAGCACCTGCGCGGGGTAGACGTCGATCGGCGCACGAGCGAGGCCAAGCGCGAGGAAATAGACCACGCCCACCAGCACGCCCGTGCGGATCATGAAGGCTTGCCGATCGCGGGTCGCCAGGCGCCCGAGCCAGAGCATGAACGGGATCTCGAACACCGGCGCCACCGCGAAGGCAGTGCCGACCTGCCGCTCCGTGCCGCCGAGCTCCTGGGTGATGAACAGTGGCAGGTTCATCAAGTTCATCGACAGGCCGGCGAAGATGAGCACGAACGCCAAAAATTGGCCGAGCAAGAGCGGCCGCGTGAGCAGCCGAGCGAGCGGCTCAGCGCCGCTTTCGACGGCCTTGCCTTCCCGGGGCCGCACGGGCACACAGCCGAACACGATCGACAGGTAGACGAGCAGCAAGCCCGAGGCCGCCAGGAAGCAGCCGCGGTAGCCGAAGTGCTCCACCACCAGCGCGCCGAGCCCGGGGCCCACCGTCCACGCCAGCGAGAACGCCGCGCGCAGCACGCCGAGCGCGAAGGCGGCGTTGCCGCGCTCGGAGCGTGCCAGCTCCTCGCGGGCGTGGGCAAAGATCTGTGAGAAGCTGACCGATGAGACGCTCAGCACGGTCGCGCCGATGAGCATGAGCAGCAAGGGCTGCGTGACGAAGGCGTAGCCCAGGTAGCCAAGCGTGCCACCGCAGCCGCCGATCAGCAGCACGGTGCGCCGCGACCAGCGCGTGTCGGACCAGCGCGCGAGCAGCGTGCTCGCGGCCATCGAGCAGAGCGAATTGAGGGTCATGAAGCACGCAAACAAGAGCGGCTTCATGCCTACCGAGAGCGTGCCCCAGAGGGACAGGAACGGCAGCACGAAGGAAGAAGCCAGCCCGAGCACCAGGCAGCAAGCAAACAGGCTCCCGAACGCGGGAGCACCGAACGCATCGCGCGCGGCAACGCGCCCGCGTGCAGCCAGCGTCTTCAGCAAAGATTCACCGATCATGTCTTCGAGCTTTCGCGTCCGGCGGAGCCACCGATGGCCTGCGCCCAACGGGAGATGCCGGCGACGCGGCGCGGTCGCGACCAGAACGGCACAAAAGGCGCGCTCCCGGGCGGCGTACGGGCATGCTCCTTGCTATGATTGTCCTGCAGCTTGCTGCACGCGCGAAGACCCGCGGATTTGGCTCGAGTTGTGCCAATCCGTCGCTCGCGCCGCCCCTATCCAGGACACGGAGATCCCAGATGAAGACGCTCGATCAATCCACCCCGGCGGGGCGCCCGCTGAAGCGGATGTGGTGCTGGGTGGCTCTGGCGGCGTTGACCCAGATGGGCATGGCCTCGCGCGGCTGTCACGGTGGCGGTGGAGACATCGACGGCTCGGGCGAGGGTGGCACCGCGGGCAGTGGCACGGCGGGCACCGGTGGCACTGGCAACTCGGGCACTGGTGGCACGGGAGGCGGCTGCAACGTCAACGGCCAGCACCACGCTGTCGGCGAGAACTTTCCGTCCAGCGATGGCTGCAACACCTGCAGCTGTGGTTTGAGCGGAGACGTTGCCTGTACCGAGCGCGCGTGCGGCTGCGGAGGCGTGACGGGCGCGGCATGCGGCGGCAGCGGCGGTACGGGCGGCAGCGGCGGTACCGGCAGCGGTGGCGGCGATCAGTGCCAGGCCAACGCCGATTGCCCGCAACCGCCCTGCGCCTGCCTGGACGAGGACTTCGACAACCAGTGCGACAACCACTGTCCCGTCTACGGCTGTCGCGAGGGGAAATGCGTGGACACCTCGCCGCAGCCCGAGATCTGTGGCGGCCTGCTCGGTAGGGGTTGCGCCGACGGCGAGTTCTGCAAGTTCAGCCCTGAAGCGCGCTGCGGCGCCGCGGACGCCACCGGCGAGTGCACGCTGAAGCCCGTGTTCTGCACCGAACAATACGACCCGGTCTGTGGCTGCGACGGCGGGACGTATGGCAACTCCTGTGCGGCCGCCTCCTCCGGTGTCTCCGTGGCGTCTCGTGGCGAATGCGGCTCATCGGGTACGCTGAGCGTCGGCGACAGCTGCGGTGGCCACGTGCCCGCTGGCTCACCGACGTGCGGCGACGGCCTGTTCTGTCAGCATCAGCCCGGCGCGCTGTGCGGGGCTGCGGATGCGCCCGGCGAGTGCGTCAGCATTCCCGCGAGCTGCCCGTCAGGCGGAGATCAGGTGTGCGGCTGCAACGGCGTCACGTACGCAAACGCCTGCAACGCCGCGCTGGCGCAGGTCGGAATTCTGGATACGGGGCGCTGCAATTGAGTCAGGCCGGGTCTACGCTCCGCGCCTGAAGCGGAGGTAAGCATGTTCGTCGCGGTCTACTGGTGGCGGGTGAAGCCCGGCAAAGAGGAGCAGTTCCAACAGGCCTGGCACCGGGGCACCGAGCTCATCACCGAACGCTACGGCTCCTTCGGGTCGCGCCTGCATCGAGAGCGGGACGGGCGCTTCGTGGGCTATGCACAATGGCCCGACTACGAGAGCTGGCAGCGCGCCTTCGATGCCAAAATGTTCTACGATGACGCGGAAACGCGCGCGAAGTTCGTCGACGCCATCGCGGAAGCGCCGCCCGATGGCAAGCCGGTGTTCCTGATGGAGATCACCGATGACCTGCTGCTGCCCCAGCGCTGAGCAGTGACGCGACTCACCAGTTGACGACGACGGGCAAGTCGTCGAGCCTGGCCGATTGCTGCTCACGACCGCCATCCCACGCGAGCTCGAGCAGATACGACGGGCCGCTCTTCAGCGTGAAACCGCCGTGCTCTGCGAACCAGCGCACCCCCTTCGAAATGGGCTCAGGCAGCGGCTGCAAGGTCATGCACACACGCGTCAGCGTGCGCCGCGAACCACGGTGCTGCGCATCCCCTGCGCGGAAGCTGGCTCTCGGTCGCGTCGACAGGAACACGAGCGGCTCACAGCTGAGACCCCGAGGAGTCACGATGGGAATGCTGGCGCCAGCCGGGAGATAGGGCGGTGCATACGGCCAAGTCTCGAACGGCAGCGTCGCCCGTTCAATGGCCCCGTCGCGCAGACCAAAGCAGATCCCGAACGGGCACGCTCCCGTGTTGAGCCATTGGATGCGCTCGTTCAATGCGAGTGGCTGGACGAGGTTGGACTCGAGCTCTGCGGCATCGTGCGGCGCCAGCAGCTCGAAAAACGCGTTTTCGAACATCGCGCAGGCGTTGATCGTTCCCTGGCCGCAATGCGCACGCCGCTCCGTGATGGTCATGCCGAATTCGCGGAGCAGCTGCTCGGAGCGCGCCAGGTCCGGGACCGTCAGAAATACGTGATCGAGCTCCCAGTGCATGTCGTTGAGCGCAGCGCGCTACCTCGAGATCGTGATCCGATCCACCCGCAAGGCGAGCTCCCGCTCGTCCTGCGACCCCGCCTCGGCCTGGCTCGGCTTTGCGGTGCGGTCGTAGTGAAATTCCACGAGGCTCGGGCCATTGGCAAAGAACCGAGCCGGCAGCGTCAGCTCGTGCGTGCCCCAGGCGGCCGTGGGCTGAAACGTCCCCACCGGCGTGTCGTTCAGCCGCACCTCCACGTTCATGGGCAGCGCGGGCGGATAGGCCCGCGCCTCGACGCTGAGCCGCGCATCGCGCTTGCCCGCGAGCCACACGCTCAGGCGCGAGCGCTCGCCCAGGCTCCAGAGCACCGTGCGCTCGCCCTCCCGCTCATCCTCCGCCCAGCCTTCGAGCAGCGACGAGCGCGCCTCGCTCGTGCCCAGGTCGAGCAGCGTGCGGTCGGGCAGCGCAGTCAGCGCAAAGTTGCGAAAGCGCGCGGCGAGCTGGCGCTCGTCGGTGGAGTCGGCGTTCAACGCCGCCGGCGTGATCGTCGCTTCATACTCGAGGCGCACGCGATTCGTGCCCAGCCGCAACAGCTCCGCTGGCACCAGCAGCTCCGTGCGGCGCCAGTCGGTCGCGAGCTCCACGGTGCCGAGCGGACGATCATTGACGGAGAGGCGCGTGCGACCGCTCACGCCGGGGATCGCTTGCGCCGTGAAGGAGAGCAAGTGAGGAGAGCTCGGTGTGGCGAGGTGGCCCTCGAACACCGACGCCGGGCCGTCGTTCCAGACGAATGGCTTGCCGCCTTCGGTTTCCGGCGCGCTGAAGCCGCTGAGCAGGTGATCGTCGTCAGCGCTCGTGCCGATCTCGAAGTTGAAATCGCTCACCATGGGATCGATGTCGAGCGACTCGAGCAATGCCGACAGCTCGCGCACGTCGTCGCCGCCGGGGTTGCCGATGCGCGAGAGCTCGAACGTGAGCTCGTTGCGTCCGCGCTGCAGCGTGGCCACATCCGCAGTCACCAGCCGTGGCGTGATGGGCAGCTGCCCCTCGAACAGGCTCTGGCCGTTGAGCGACAACTTCAGCTGTTGATCCGCTACCGTCCCATAGGCGTGCAGGCGCGAGCGCAGCACGTACGGCCGATCGGGAGCCGAAGCGCGAAACTGCACCACCGAGCGGTGCCCGTCCGCCCAGCGCGCGGGTTTGCAGTCGATGAGCTCGCCCATGCCCCAGCCCTGGACGAAGCTGCCGGAGTGGCGCAGCAAGTCGAAGTGCACGCTGCCGTCCTGCGCCTGTTCGGCGACGGGGCGATACAGGCCCATGTCGTGAGCGCCTTCGAGCAAGGGGTCGAAGGCGTCCGGCATCGGCTCGCACGCACCGTCACGCCGAAACAGCCCGAGCCAGCCGCGGTCTTCCACGCGCGTGTAGCCCGCGGGTAGCAGCGCATCGACCGCATGATACGGAACGATCAGATAGTTGACGGCCGGCGCCGCGCTGCACAAACGCTTGCTGTAGAGCAGGGGGGCCGCGCGGTGAAAGTACGTGTAGCCGCCGGTGAAGGCCGGGCGCAGGCCGAGCACTCCGAGGCCGCACAGGTCCGGCTTTTGTCCCGCGCTCACCAGCATCAAGTTGGCTTCCTCGTCGGAGAACCAGACGGAGCGCACGCCGCGCGGCGTATCCAGGTACTGGCCCATGCGGCGATAGGAGAGGTCGGGCAGCCCGAGCGCGGTGGCGAGCGCCGCCGCACCGAGCCCAACCCAGCACCAGGGGGCATAGCGCGCCGCGCGCGCCAGCAACTGCTCGGCGCCGATCCCGACCAGCACGCACGCCAGCGGCAGCGCTGGCACCAGAAAGCGCAGCTCCTTGTGCGGGATGAAGGAGTGCACGAGCAGTGACGAGAGCACGGCGAGCCCGAGACCGGGAACGCGCCTGCCGCCGAGCACGGCGAGCAAGCCAAACATCAAGAGCGCCGGCCCGGTGCCGTCCCAGAGCGCCTTCACGTAGTACCAGACGGGCTCGACCCCGAACGTGGAGGCGCCGCCGAGCAGCACATTGAAATCGACGTACGCGATCAGCGACTGGAACGGGCGGCCCCAGGTGACCCAATCGAGCAGGCCTCCGAAGGACAAGGTCGCCACACCGGAGCCAAAGTACAGGAGCACGTCGCGCCGCCGCCTGTCACCGCCGAGCCAGAGCAAGAACACCAGACCGAAGAGAGCATTCTGATAGCGCAGCAGGGTGGCGAGCGTGATGCACACGGCTGACGCACAGGTGCGGCGCGCCGAGCCATCGAGCAGCCAGAGCGCGCTCAGCACGATCAGCGGCGCGCTCAGGCTCTCCGACAGCGTGCGATAGCCAAACACCACCGATGCCGGCAGCACGGCGAGCACCAGCACCGCCACGAAAGCGGCGCGCGGGCTCGCCAGCCGTGCGCACAGGCGCGCGCTCTGCCACAGGGCAACGGCACTCGCGAGCACGACGCACGCGCGCGCGCCGGCCACGAGCGTGAGCGAGGACTGCACACCGAAAGACGCAGCCACGCGCCACAACAGGGCGATAATGCCGGGCAAGAACCAGCTGCGTGCCCCGTCGCGAAACTCCCAGGGGATGAAGCCCGTGCCGAAAGCGAGGCGGTGTGCTTGCTCGAGGCTCTGGTAGATCTCGTCGGGCCAGAAGATGCTGTGGTCGTTCAGCGCGAGCCACAGGCGCAGCGCGCTCGCAGCGAGCACGACCAGACTGATCAGGCGCCACCAGAACGCGTCCGTTCGGGGGACGGGCGCGCCGCGCGTGGCTGCGCGAACCCGTGGGCGGATCGAGGACTTCGCGTCGTGGATGGCCGTTTTTTCGCAGGCTCGAGCGGTCGAAACAACTCCAAATGCAGTCTGAACGCTGCGGCCGAGCAGCCTGGCGTGGAACGCCTCAGCGCGGCTGGCGCGACGACGTCCTACCGGGCTGCGTCAACAGGCGTCGCAGCCCGTCGCTCGGCAAATCGACCATTCGATAACCGAGCAGACCTACCAGCGCGCACATTGGCGTCAACACGGCCAAGGGCGGCTCCGGCTCTGCCAGAGTGCGAGCGACTCAGTGCTCTGCACGCTGCGGCTCGATGCCCTCCAACCGGACTCCGATACCGCGACTCAGCGCACCTTCCGGTCATAATGTCTGCATACCTGCTGAACACGTTGGGGTAGCGCACCAGCCCGTTGAGCTCCCCCGCAGGTACGTCGAACTGAAAGCGTGGCTCACGGAGGCGGACTCATGATCTCCACGAGCCGCTGCGATTGTAGCGGCCGCTCGGCCCTCGGCTCAGGTCCTGAGCTTGAACGAATGTGGCTCGCAGCAGTGCGTGAAGAGTCTGCTGACATGACCAGTCGGAAACGAGCGCAATGACGTCGCGCGGACAGGTCGCCCGCTGCCTTCCGATTGACCCTTTGACCACCCCACCAAGCCGAATGCCGCCGGCACCGCAAGTCGTCGCCTTCGATGAATGGCCACCGCACCGGGCTCTCGCTTGCGCAAGCCGCACCACGGCCTTTCGTAGTTGCGCAGGCCGACGACGCTGAACGAGCCGCGGCGCGCCCAGCAGAGTGCGGCCGAGAGCGGTGGCCGCGCGTCACTTCGAGACTGCGCGGTCTCCGCGATACCAAACGTGTATCCGAGCGAGCCCGTCGATGGAAGGGAGGGGCCCGGGCAGGCCGAGCTTCGTCAACGCTCGCATGATGCAAGACTTGCGCAACCAAGTCTTCTCGTGAGAGGTTCAATCAACGTGGCTGACTTCCTAGCTGGCGGCGACACGCGAGTCGCAATCGTCGGTCCCGTAGAGCCATTTCGGAGTGGAATTGCTCGACACACCACAGCGCTCGCGCGTGCCTTAGATCGCAGGCCCCACGTGCAAGTCAAAGTTGTGTCATTCCGCCGGCAGTACCCCTCGCTGCTCTTTCCGGGAGAGTCGGATCGAGCGAACGACACCAGGCGACCCGCAGACCTGGACGTCGAGACACCCATCGATTCGCTCAATCCCTTCACATGGGTGTCGGCGGTCCACAGCATTCGCCGATTTCGTCCGCACATGGTCCTGGCGCCTGCATGGACCTTCTTTCTCGCCCCCTGCTTCGCTTTTATTCTAAGTCAGCTGCGGCGACAGAAGATCCCCGTCGTGGCGGTGGTTCACAATGTCGTGGACCATGATGGGGGCGCATTCCGTCGAAGACTGAGTGCGCTACAACTCCGGCAGGCCGATGCGTACATCACGCATACTCGCGAATTGGCGGAGGGCATCGCGAGAGTTGTACCAACCGCGAAAGTGGAGGTATTTCCGCATCCTGTTTTTGACTATCCCCAGCCTTCAGGGTCCCTGGCGAGGCGCGCCGAGTTGGAGCTTTTGATGTTTGGGATCGTGCGCGCCTACAAGGGTCTCGACGTCCTGCTGCGAGGCCTCTCCCTCGCGAAACGAACCTCCGTGAAGCTCAGCGTTGTGGGGGAAGTTTGGAAAGATGCCGGTGACGTCAGGCGCTTGGTCTCGGACTTGGGGATCGAGCAGAAAGTGGAACTCGTATTGCGCTACCTGACGGATGCCGAGGCGGCCGAGCACTTCGCGCGTGCTGACATCGTGGTGCTGCCCTACCGATCCGTGACCAGCTCGGGAGTGCTGCCTTTGGCGTTTTACTACGGGAAGCCGGTTGCGGCTTCGAGCTTGCCCGGCTTCTTGGATCTCGTTCGCGAGGGAGAAACGGGCTGGCTCGTTCCTGTTGGTGATGCTGCGGCCTGGGCCCATGCCATCGATCAACGCCTTTCGAGAGAAGCAGGACTCGCGATGAAGCCCAACATTCTAGCTGCGCGACAGCGGCTATCGTTCGACGCTTTCGCCGACGGCCTATTGCGTGCTTCTGCAGCAGTGCGGAAGAATCTTCGGGGCGCAGGTCGCGTACGCTAAGGAAAACGCCTACGCGTTTGACGACTAGCGCGTCGTCATGCGGTGCTGGACGTCGCCAGGCTGCTGATTCGATAGGGAAGGCTCGACCACTTCGAGGCCACGAGGGTGCACATCGGGACGTGTGGTCGCCCCTGCATACCGCGCAGAGGACGGCCTATCTCCGAGCTCGATGCAACGCAAACGGTAGTCGATCCGCTCGAGCAATTTGCGGTTGACGCTGATCAGGTCAGCAATGATGCCGCCAACGATCAGAAAGAAACCTACGCCGAGAAACAATGCCGCCAAGATGACAGACTGGACGTGCCCGCCGCCATTTCCATTGAAATAGTAATAGAGAAACCGCCCACCAAGCATCAACCCGACGGCGAATACTCCGCTGCCAAGAGCGGTGAACACGGCGAACGGTTTGTAAGTCACAAAGATTCTGCAGATGACGATGAGCGACCGCCACACGTACGACGGCATGCTGCGAACCAATCGCGAAGGCCTCAAGTCGCCGTTCACGCGGATCGGAATCGCCACGACCGCGAGGCGCTTCTGACCGGCCTGGATGATGGTCTCCAGGGTGTAGGTGTATTCATTGAAGACGTGGAGTTCCATGGCCGCCTTGCGGCTCAGCGCGCGGAATCCGCTTGGCGCATCGGGTACGCTGGTGTTGCTGGCCATGCGCACCACCCAGCTGCCAACGTTCTGCAGACGCTTCTTCAGGTCTGAGAAATGCTCGATCGAGCCAATGGGCCGGGTCCCAATCACCATGTCTGCTTTGCCGGCGAGAATCGGCGCCGTAAGAGCGGGGATGAACGTCGCATCGTATTGATTGTCAGCGTCCGTGTTGACGATGACGTCCGCTCCTACAGAAAGGCAGGCGTCCAGGCCAGCCATGAAGGCTGCCGCCAGACCCTGGTTGCGCGTGAAGCGCACGACGTGATCCACGCCGAACTCATGCGCAATTCGTACCGTCTCGTCATGACTTCCATCGTCGATGATCAGCCATTCGACCACATCAAAGCCGGCAACCTGCCGCGGCAGCGCCCGCAAGGTGACGCCCAGGGTAGCCTGCTCGTTAAAGCAAGGGATCTGGATGACGAGCTTCACAGCCTTGCAGGATACGCCATCTTCTCGAAGCTGACGAAAGACTTCACGGGAAACAAGCTGCCATTCGGAGCTGGCCTCTCACTGTTACTCGGCGCCGGGGCCTATCGGCTACGGAGCATCGATCGCCCGGGAATGCCCTGCAGTTGTTGGAGAAATATCAGCGGCGCAGACTACCTTTCGCGCTTGGAGGCGCGGAAAGCCGAGGAGGGTTCCCCCGGCTCGAGACCTGATACCGATGGCCTTCTGCAGCGTTGGAGGCGAAGGTCGGCCGCCGCGCGAGAGTAGGTGGGTGGAACGAGAGGCACGAGAGGCGCGCGGTCGGTGCCGGCTAGATGCCGGTGTGCGACAGAATGGGGATCGAGAAAGGGTGGTTGCTCTCGGCGCGTCAAGGTCGGTTCCGGGCCCGATGATCGCGCGCCCTTGATTTCTCATTGCGACGAAGGGAAGCGTGCCAAGCGCCGGCCCGCCAACAACCCTAGTCGAAAAAGGAGACGGATTGACGCTCCGGGCTGCGTCGTGCAACGCTCCGTCGGGTACTCGTCACGCCGCCTCCAGATGGCCCGCTTCCGAATCTTGGTCTCCCAACTGCGTCGCACTTGGGCATCGTTGCTGGTTCTGACCGCATTCGCTTTCGTCGTGTTCTTCCACCGCGACGGAGACCGGTTGAAGTTAGGAATCCCCTACGTGTACGCCGGAGACGAGCTGCACTATCTCGTGGGATTGAATAGCGTCCTGTGGGACGGGGACGTCGAACTCGGGAACAACTACACTCGCGCTGAGTTTGGGCACGTCGACTCCGGCGTGCATCGCGCAGGGCAGATCATCGACCACCACACTTACCTGCGGTCGTTCACGGGCTCGGTCTACCAGCAAAGCTCGCTTTTTGAGGCCTTTCGCGCCGACGTGGACCGAGACGCCGCAGGCCGACAGAGACCACGTGCAAAGCGCATCCCTGCGCAAGGCGTCTTACCCACGGAGTATGCGTGGCACCCTACCTATCCGTTCTATCTCGTTGCACCAGTTCTATCGCTGCTGCCGAGGACCGCGGTTGAGCCCGTGGTGATTGTCCTCATTTCCGCGCTGATGTTTCTGGCGGCGCTGCGCTTCCGAGAGCTGTGCACCACATTCGTTCCGAGCGCACTGCACGCTGATCTCACCATGCTCGCCGTGTTCGTTGGGACTCCCGTCCTCTATTACTCGCGCGCGCTATTTCCGGAGAGCCTTTTCGTCATTCTGCTGGTATTCGCCTGGCACTCCTGCGTGGTCCGGGGGCGCTGGCTCACGCCGGGATTTTGTCTGATGCTCGCTGCCGCGCTGAAGCCTCCGGCAGCCCTGCTCGCGGTCCCAGTCATCTTGCTCATGGCGCACAGAAACTGGCTGAAGGCAGTCGCAATCTTCAGCATGGTTTGTATTGGCGTAGCGTTCGCATTTTTTGAGCTCCGCGTCCTCAAGGGCGTGCTTCAGTCGGGAACGAAGGTCGATCCAGGCCGCCTCGTTGAGCTGTCGAATCTCGCCTACATGCCCTATGCTAACTTGTTCAACAAAACATACGGACTGTTCGTGTTTGCTCCGGTGCTGGCGGTCTCGCTGATCGGTTGGATTCCTCTGTCGCGTCGCTTTCCAAGAGAGGCGGGAGCGGTGCTCGCAGGCGTCGCGCTCAACTTCGGCTTTCCGTGCCTGCTTTCATTCTATGGCGGCTCCTATGGTGGGAGATACCAGGTCCCCTACATGCCCCTGCTCGGCTTGGGGCTCGTGGGGATCTGGTTCTATCAGCGTGCGCTCCGCACGGCTCTGCTGCTGGCTTTTGGGCTCCTTCTGGTCGTTTCAGCCGCCATCAACCTCAAGGGAACCCTCTGGTCAACGTGATCGTAAGGGCGAGCGATCTAGCAAAATCGGAAGGCACGACTTGCCCGTGCAGCGCGCGCGCAGAATCCTTGCTGACCGCAGCATCCATGCTGCTGGCCCGAGGTAATCAGCTACGCGCGGTGCGCGTTCTGCACGCAGAAATCAGTCAAACCCTCTCGCAGGCGAACCAACCAAACACGTACACGTCACAGCGCGATGGAGAGGAACGTCAGCGGGAGCTTGTCGCAGAACTGTTTAGACAGCGCGCCGAGGGACGGCGGACGGATCGGCAGCGCACGCCCTCGCAGCGCACCTCTTGGTTAGCATTGCTGCGCAACCGGTGGCACCTATGGGTGTCCTGGCTCACCGTTGCCGCCATGGCGAGTGGCCTTTCGATTCGCTATGCCTACGCGGTCTTTCAACTCGCACTCTGGCAGCGCGAGCATCCCAACGGGAACTGGATCTCGCGCTATTACGAGACACGTCGATTTGCTGGCACACCGGTCGTTCGCTATGACAACGGCATTGACTACAATTGGAGGAAGGAAGCACCCGCCCAGACACTGCCTCGCGACTATTGGGCCGCAAGCTGGGACACTTGTGTCGTGGCTGCCTCGGACCTCAAAATTCGCCTGAGTCTAGTTGCTGACCACTCGGCAAAATTGATGCTTGATGACGTTCCGCAGATCGAGGTTCGCTCGCCAGGGCGGAAAGCCGCGAGTGTGCGCCTTCGAGCGGGAGTGCGGCACTTGCGCGTGGAATATCAGGATAGGAACGGCAGTGCGAAAGTGCGCCTCGAGGGTCTCGACTTCGCTGGGACAGAGTCCTATCGTTTTCAGCGTCCCGTCTTCGCTCAGGGTGATGCGCACTGCGAGGGCCCGTCGGCCGCGCATGCTTCTAGGGAATTGCATTCGGCAGTCGGTAGCAGCACGGAGTGAGGCGTAGTGCCTGAATCGCGGTTCGACTCCGAGGGCGCCGAGTTCGAGGAGCTCTTGCGAGCGGCTCAGCTGTTACTCGACAGGGGTCTACACCTTGACGCGATAGGCATCCTGCACGCGGAAATCAGCCGAGCTATCGCGTCGGACGACGCTGGTTCGTCGCCGACACCTGCGTCGCTCGCCGACGCACGGCGCCACCAAAGCCAGCTAGCAACACAGTGGCGCAGACAGCAGACGCCACCCATGCGCGGAGCTTGGCTAAGGCTGCGGCGGGCAGTCGATGCCTGGACCACCAAAGCTATAATGCTCGTGGTACTGGCCGGCCTTTCCTTGAGATATGTGTGGGCCACATCGAACAAATCGGCGTGGCCTCGGCAACACCCGGAGGGGAATTGGATCTCGCGCTTCTATTCAAATCCATCGCGCGAAGGATTCCCTCTGGTGCGCTACGACGTCGGAATCAATGCCGACTTCGGAGTGGGTGCGCCAGCCAGGTCGATGTCCGGGGATCATTTTTCGGCGGTGTGGGATACTTGCCTCGTGGTCACAAAGGACACGAGTGTGGTGCTTGAGTTGACGTCCGACGATGCATCGAAACTAGTCTTGGATGCCGTGCCGCAAATCGAGATCGGTCCTACTGCGGGAGCAAGATCCTCCACCGTGCTCTTGCGCCGCGGGCTCCGACATCTCCGTGTCGAGTTCATCGAAAACGAAGGAACTGCGATGGTGCGTCTAAACGGACTCGACCCCGATGGGAATAATTCCTACCGGCTGGAGCGGCCTGTGGTCCAAGGAAATGACGTGAACTGTGAATGACCTCAGAACGCCAGCGTGCCAACCGAGCGTCGACAAATAGAGCATTGAGCGAAGGGGGAAAAGAGTGGTCTCGTCGACCTCGGCTAGTGCGGAAGTGGCGCAATTCAAGGTACTGCGGGTGCACCGCTCCGCCCGTCCGACAATTCCAGCCGAGTCTCGTCGCTCTCGATCAGCTCGCGCAAGCTCTCAAACTCGAGTAAACTCTGCTCAAGAGAGTCCCGGCTCTGCCGGCGCAACCTCGTTGCGACGGCAACGGGAGCGAGGCCGAGGAAACCCCAGACTCGCTCGTCGAATACCCGCTGTGGACTCTGCGAGAGGGACTCGTAGTCCAGAACGAGCGGGTGGTAGGGTTCGAGCTCGCGCAGCATGTCCGTATAGAGGGCCCGGGTGTCTCGGCAATATCTCCGCAATTCGTCTGCCGTTAGCGAGACCTTTGTCGACTCCACAGAGCTGGCCGCGACACGGGCCACGAAATTCCCGGAGCCCTGGGCTCGTTTTAAGGAAACATACTGACTCGTCAGCGAACGCCGATAAAGCACAATCCAGCGTGCATCCGGAAAGGAGCGCACCAGGTCAGTGACACGCAAGCGATGAGGCGCGAGCTGTTCCAACAATATCTTGGTTCCAGGATGGACACGGGGACAGCAATCGAACAGCCAGCGCAA
>Ga0068861_100000262_pt1 | contig 29306 bp, 29 predicted proteins | sample KBSSwiS42_FD_66593 | JGI IMG/M metagenome (GOLD analysis project Ga0068861, IMG submission 66593) | Switchgrass rhizosphere microbial communities from Kellogg Biological Station, Michigan, USA - KBS Switchgrass S4-2 | ecosystem: Host-associated > Plants > Roots > Rhizosphere > Soil ...
AAGACGGAAAAGAGATTGAAGGTCTATTGACTTATCCGGTCAGTTACCAGGCAGGACAGCGCGTGCCTTTGATTTTGAATGTGCACGGTGGACCAACGGGCGTGTTTCAACAGACATTCATCGGCGGGCGCGGCGTGTATCCGCTGGCGACGTTTGCTGCACGCGGTTATGCGATCCTGCGGCCGAATCCGCGCGGCTCGAGTGGCTACGGCGCCGAGTTTCGGCGCGCAAACATGCGCGATTGGGGCGGTGGCGATTATGAGGATCTGATGGCCGGCGTCGATCGCGTAATCCAAATGGGCGTTGCAGATCCCGACAGGTTAGGCGTGATGGGATGGAGTTACGGTGGTTTCATGACGTCCTGGATCGTGACGCAAACTGGCCGGTTCAAGGCGGCATCGGCGGGCGCGCCCGTCACGAACCTCATGAGCTTTAACGGGACCGCAGATATTCCGTCATTTATTCCGGATTATTTCGGTGGCCAGTTTTGGGATGTGCTGGACCTTTATCAGAAGCACTCGCCGATGTTCAACGTCAAAGGCGTAACGACGCCGACGATGATCCAGCAGGGTGAAGCCGACGTACGCGTGCCGATCTCGCAGGGCTATGAGTTCTACAACGCTCTCAAAGTGCGCGGCGTGCCGACGCGAATGCTCGTGCTGCCGCGTCAGCCGCATGGACCAAACGAGCCGAAGATGCAGTTGGCGGCGATGAACGCGAACCTCGAATGGTTTGACAAGTACATCGGCGGCAAATCGACTTCGCGCAACTGATCTGTGACTGCACCGGTCACGCTCGATGAACTACGGCGGTTTACAGTCGCGCGTAACTTCTTCGAACCTACAACACTCCAGGACGCTTTGAACCGAATGGGATTCGTGCAGGCGGATCCCATTCGTGCACCCGCCCGCGCACAAGACCTCATTCTCCGGCACCGCGTGAACGACTATCGCGCCGGTGAACTTGAACTTCGTTATCCAACACTCGACGTTGAAGAAGACTTCTTCATCAACTACGGTTACGTTTCGCGGGCGCTGTATTCGCTGATGCATCCGCGTGCGGATTCATCGGTGTCGCCGAAGGATAAGAGGCGCGCACGGCGAGTGCTCGAGTTTGTGCGCGAGCGTGGGGAGGTCCATCCGCGTGAAGTTGATGAACACTTCGCGCACGGCACGGTGACGAATTACTGGGGAGGCTCGTCGAATGCGACAACGCACTTGATGGACGCGATGCATTATCGCGGGCAGTTGCGTGTGTTGCGGCGGGAGAAGGGAATCCGGATCTATGCGCCACGGGATCATGGGCGCGAACGGCTGAGTGCGGCGGAGAGGCGGGCGCGAGTCGATGCGTTGGTGGATGCGGTAGTTCGGATTTATGCGCCGTTGACCGCGTCGAGTCTTACTTATTATGTGCGGCGGTTGCGCTATGCGGTGCCCCAGTGGGCTGGGGATCTGACGGATGCGCTAAGACGCGCGAAGCAGCGATTGGGGTGCGCTCATGCGGGGCTCGATTGGTATTTTCCGGCAGATGAGAATGTGTTCAATCATTCGGGTGCCGATGTGGTGCGGCTGCTGGCGCCGTTCGATCCGGTGGTCCACGATCGGGCGCGTTTCGAACGGTTGTGGGGTTGGGAGTACCGCTTTGAAGCTTATACGCCCGTTGCGAAACGTAGACTCGGTTACTACGCGATGCCTCTGCTTTGGCGTGATCGAGTTATCGGTTGGGCAAACGTGTCTCTGAAGAATGGCGCACTGCAGCGTGACATTGGCTATGTAGGATCGCCGCCGCGTGAGAGGGCATTTAAGCGTGAGTTTGACGGTGAGGTGGATCGTTTGCGCAGGTTTTTGGGTTTGAAATGAAGATCAGGCTTGACGGGATTTCAGAATTTCCAAGTTGTGTTGATCCTGAAACCAGGTCAACGTAAAGACAACCGCACACCCGCGCGGACCAGCGCAGGTGGTCCAACTGTAAAGACCGGCGTGCTGCTGATCTCGTAACGCGCGCCCGTCAAGTTCTGCACGGCGAAGAACAACCGCACCTGCTCTGAAACTGCGCGCGACGCTTCCGCATCGAGAGTGAAGAAACTTTTCAACGGCAACGTGTTCAGATCGTCGTCAAACTGCCTGCCCACGAAGCGACCCTGCGTCGCGACCTTCCATTCTCCAGCCGTATAACTAAGCTGAAAGTTAAACTGGTTACGCGCAATTTGCGGCACGAACAGTCCTTCCAAAGCGTGATTCGCCGGAAAACGCAATACGGTCGTGTCCGTCAATATGTACTCCGCTGAAAGATCCCAGTGTCTGCCTGGTTTGACAACAGCCGCGAGTTCGACACCACGAGCGCGAATCGCGCCGAGGTTCTGACGTCGACGGGTAATGAGCGCGGGAGTCGTTGTTAACGTCACGTTTGCAATCGAATCGTCTATCTGACTCCAGAACGAGTTGCCACGGATGAACAGCCTGTCATGGAAACGCTGCACGCCCACACCCGCTTCGCCGCCCGTCAAGCGCTCAGCGCTCAGTTGCGAGTTCGCGTTTGTGACAACGTTGCCGGCGCGGAAATTCCGAAAGAGTTCGTTGAGCGTGGGCGCGCGAAACGCGCGATACGCAGACGCGCTCAACGAAAGCCCGCCGGCAAGTCTTTTCAAGACCAAAAGTCGTGGACTAAAGGCTGTTTCAGATCGAGTGGGAAAGGGATTGCGGTTAGAGAAGCCATCGTAGTTGCGCCAACGGTCGACGCGCCCGCCCAAATTGAAAAGCCACGATCCGATCCGAATTGAATCCGTGGCAAACAAACCAAGCGTTTGCTGTCGACTGCCCGCATCGACAAACCTTTCGGCGCTGTGCCCGCGAACGTCTCGGGCTTCAACACCCGCCGAAAGCGAATGATGATCGCCAATCGTGTGGCGCCACTGAAATGCAAAGCCGAGTTGTTGTGAAGGATTCCGTTGCCGGTTCGTTAATGCTTCGGAATTGCGATCAAGCGCCACGGAGGAGAAGTTTTGGTTTAAGATCTCGCGAGAGCCATAAACACGGATCAAGACAGAAGACAGATTAACACCAAGGTCCAGCCAGGTGATGCGCGTGTCATTGATTTGGACCGGCGTGCCGTTGTCCCGGCTTTCACCAAACGAACCCAACCGCAGAAACGCATGGCCGCGCGGACCAAGTTCCTTTGATAACGTCAGCGACCCGCTCAGATCCGAGGTACCCGCGGCCGTATCAACAGTGCCACGCTGATCTTCCGGCACGAGTATGTATCCATCTGTGTGCAACGCTTGCAGCGCCAGTCCAACTCCGAAGTCACCCCACGCTTTACCCGCACTCAACGACGCAACGCCGGTCGTCTTGTTTCCACCAAACGCCTCGAAGTCAAGAAAACTCGCGGGTGTGGTTCGGCTGGTGATGTTAATTACGCCACCCAGTGCGCCGCTGCCGTATAGATCAGAAGCGCCACCGTTGAAGACCTCGACGCTCTCAACACTCACGCGCGGCAAGCGATTCCAGTAGACCCAGCCACCGAACGGACTATTCAAAGGTACGTCGTCGTACATCACGAGCGCGCGGCTCGCGCCATTCGCGCCAACTCCTCGCAACGACGCACCTTGCGTTGTCGGATTTGCCGTCAAACTTCCTGAACGCCGGAACAACGAGAAACCAGGCACTTGGCAACTGCTGCAGCCACTCAATCAACAAGTGTTGGAGGCGATGACAAGGTGCTGTGTCATAATCTGTGCGTTGTAATTCAATCGATAAACGAACTAGGAATCGAAGCATCGTTTTCAACTGAGGAAGCGGCGTGAGATCAACAGAGGGTGCAAGCTACATGCCGCTATCTAACATCATATGTTCTGAGCCAATTTGAGAACGTCTGATAGCCGGGCAAACCAACCAACCAGCCGAGCCGCTGTTGTCTTGCTACCATTGGCCTCTCGCATAGCACGCTCAAGGTAATGACGGGGCTACTTTCGAGATTAGTTCTCGAAGATCAAACCCGTTGTCAGCTTATTCACTAGTTTCGGTGCGAGATGTGCGGCGTCGCGAGTGAGGCTTCTTTTCCTTCAACCGAGCAAGCGTCCGCTGAAGCATCCTTGGAAATTCCATTAGAAACATATGCGACTCTTTCCCACCAAGGCCAAATTCTTCCATGAATGGGCCATGCATGGTGTACTCTGTGAACCGTTCAAGCCGTTTCATTTCACGCTCAATCTCCGATGCGTCGCCCGACTTAACTGCTCTGTAGACTTCCATCGCTAATTCGTAGATCCACGGTACATCGTCGCGGATCATGCTTGCGGCCATAAGGATTGCAACAGGGTCGCCCGGCTCTTCTGAAAGATGCATCATTTCCTCAAACATCATTGGGTGAAAGCGGCGCATTCTTCGACGACGGAAGGGATCGCCAGACTCAAGAAGTCGCTCAGTAACCCGCGACGGTAACGCCTTCATTTCTTCAACGAGTTTCGCGACGGAACTTCCTTCGGCTTCATCGTCCGTTTCCTTACCGACATCCCCGCTGGCAAGACTCTTTAGAATAGTAGCCTCTGCTGTCTTGAACGCTGCCACTTGGATCTTGACCACATCAGCGTCAAGTTCCAAATCGCGTACACGGCGTGCGAGCTGATTTACCAGCTTCGTCAAATCCCCTTCACTGTCGTCCATGTTCTGAAATTGATAAAACGGTCCGGCAGTGATACGGCTCAATGGAACACCAAGCGCGACACCCACGACTGGTGTGTTTAATTTTCCCTTTGCAACACCTGCTTCGAACAGAATCCACGGTCGATCTAAACTACGTTCCGTGAAGAGACAAACAACATCAGAAGTCGATTGAAGCTTTGCCATCAATCGCTTGTACCATTCATCGCCAAAATCAATTCCGTCAGTTCCTTTCTTGTCGGAAGATCGAAAAGTCTTGATCATTCCGGCGCTCACACTCTTTAAGAGTTTGCTAAAGGCTTCCGCAAGCTCCGCATCCCGCCCATCATGGCTAATGAAAACTAGCGGGCCCGATGTCGGCAAAGCTAGATCGTCTGTGTCAGAAGGCTTTAGCTTGTCAGATTCAGTCATTTGATTCTCCTTAGGTGGTTTCGTCTTGTTCGGTTGACTGACCATCACCTACCAGTGAAACTCCTGTTAGTTTTTTCTGATCCACCAGTTTGATTAATACTTCCTGCTTGTCGTCAACGTGAGTCGCGAGCTTTCTCATCTCTGCTTCTGAAAAACCAAGGTCTCGACCTAGCGCTACAAAGTTCCTTGCGTTTTCTATTCGCATGCGTTCAATCTCAACGGCGGTTCGCTCATCATTGAGTTCTCGTTGCCTGCGAGTATCACGGCGGTCAATGAGCTTAAAGACAAAGTCTTTTACGTGGCCAACTATTACGCCGATTCCGGCTAGGTCCGAAGCACCTGGCGACGCGTAATCTAATCGCCTAACTTCGAGCCTTTCATCCGGTTCTAAATATTCAGACAAACGCGATAGCCGAGAGACATCGAACCGCACCGAAGAAAGTGGAAGAAATGGACCAAGCATAAGTTGCTGACGCATGAGCTTGCGTTTCCATTGCCGACGGAACGGAGGAAAATGTATTACTTCATCAAAGAAGTGTTCCCAGTCCCGCTGGTCCTCGCTCATGAGTTCAAGAACAAACCTTAGGTCATAGAGGTCTGAGATAGCGCACGCTACTGAACCCAGCTCCGCTGCATACCATCGACCTTGCATTTCGAGTCTTAGCACTTGAACAGATCTATCCATTTTCGAATTCTCCGATTGAAGCAAATTCTGAGAGTTGTCGCTGAGCAGCAACCGTTAGGTGCCTGCATTCATGTGTTCGGTTGTTAGAGAATGGCCGAACCTCGCGTGGAATGAAGACTGGGGGATCTTTGATCTTCATCTTGACTCTCTCAGGTGTAGGCGATGAGAGTTGCTAGGAAGCTCCCTATGGATTTCCTGCGACTGTTTAAGGACAAACGATTATCTACTCAACGCATGTAGTGGGCAAGGCGCTCGTCTGGTTCCAAGAGGCTCGACTCTTGCCGTCAGCGACAGATCGTCTAGGGAGCGCGCTAGCACATAGAGCTTAATGATCCTAGTCGTGCTAGGGCTGAGGTAAAAATACGTTCCTTGGGCGACAGGAAGAGGGTAGAACATGAAAGGCCAATGCTGTCGGTGTAAGAAGCAAATTACATTAGAGAATGCCTCATCGTCCGTAGTCAGAAGTGGTCGTGGTCGCTGCCGACTATGCGAGGACGAACACGCCAAAAAACGAAGTCGAACATTAGGCGGAAAACTCAACTTAGGGAGTGCTCAAGCTAAATATAACGGGCACAAATGGGAGTTGAATTTTCGACAATACGCGGCAATTGTTGCTCTTGATGAGTGTTTTTACTGTGGGCGGTCCACTACCAAGGGCCGCGGGTGGATTAGATTGCGAAGCAAATGGAGATTATTCTTGGGACACTGTATTACCGTGTTGCGGGAAACAACCGAGGGCTGCTGGTCCACGAGTTGCAACGAAATGAAGAGCGGTGAAATCCCGCCGATTCTGCTATTCGTGCGTAGGTGGTTTGAAAAATGCGGCCAGCTACCTACTGAACAAGACTTTCTTGATAGATTGCAAGAATTTAGAACGGAGCGAGATAGAACGTACAAGATTCTTTGCGGTTTGAATTCAGAAGGACTCAAGAAACTGAAGAGAAACATCAGTTCGAGAGTTTTTAGCGTCATTGGGCGTCACCAATGAAACCGGTCAGAGGAGTTAAGCGCTAAGAGGTTCTCATGAACAAGTCCGAAGCGATTGCTCGAATTGCGCGACTGCCGGGCGGATCTGGAATCACAGCTAGCCGCGTTCACTTCGCAAACGTTAATTCTTCAAAGGATGTATGGTGGCTCGACATTCCCGTCGGAAAGCTGTCGCAAGCTGGCAATTCCAATATCACCTTGCTTCTTTACGATCACAGGTCCGGCAAACTCCACTATCTCGACGTTCCGAAAACTTACTTCATAGATAATCAAAGCAACTCGTCATTCGAACCGAAAAGGGATGTGTCAGTCTTGAATTGTCCACTGACAAATCCAAAATGTTTAGAGATGTGAGATCTGGCGGCGGCGGCGTTGATTTTGGTCGGTTCCTAGTGGCAACCATTTGATCGCCGCACGGGTTTTTGATTTCGCCATGCTATCGCCTCCCTCTGATCACGGGCGCGCAAAGGCAAACGGTATGGATGCAAAGGAAAGAATTATCAGCGAATTTTTGGAGACACATAACATTGAAGTATCTGAACCGCTCATTCAAGATTTGGATGGGGTCTATTGTCTGGTAAGTATTAAGTTGTCCATAGATGAAAATCTAAGGACTAGAGTCGAACAACTACTCGAAGAAAAAGAGCCGACATGGGCAGTCACCAGATCTATGGTAGATCGGGTTTATGAGCAGCTAATGGGAGGATTCATATGCCTATTTACAGGAGCATGGGCATCTGTTGAAGTGATTTGTCGAGCAAGCCTTGAAGCGGCAATCAATGCCTTATATGTTTTGGACTCTGATACTACCAATCGGATTTCGCAGTACATGTCTTATTACTTTGAGGAGTCTTTCAAGTCGATAAACCGCTATGAGAGCGTCGCCGTGACAATTCCAGGCGACAACAAAGTAAGGCTCGACTCCGCCGTAGACGCTCGTAATAGTCTGGCTTCGCGGAAAGAGATCATCGAAGCAGTTTTTCAGCAAGATGGTATTCCGTTTGGCATGAATGGCTGGCCGCGGAAAATTATTGATCGTTTCAAAGCATCAGGGCGTGAGTTTGAGTATCGGGAGATTTACGCGAGTCTTTCATCTCAAGTTCATAACGATGCAGATGCACTTGTAGATTTCATAATTCTACAGGCGTTAAAGGACCATGTACCGAACGCTTCTGAAAAAACGGAGTCGGAGCTCTTATTTTTGGCTTCGGCATTTTCTATACTGCTGCCTAGACATCTATGCTGAAGCAGCAAAAGCATACGCCACCAAATATTGTTTGGCAGAAGCTGAGGCAACCATTGAACAGGAGACGCTACTGGTACGTGCTAGGTTGAGACATATTGATAACGAGTATTCGCGACCGCAAAATGCGTCCAACTCATTCAACGCGACCGCGCGCTAGCCTCTCTTTTGTACGCGACTTGCGTATAGATGTAAACTTCCGTATCATTTCGGTGTGAAGGCTGTCTTCGTAGAGCTACCGCCATTTGAACACAATCGGGCGGACTATTTCGATGACGACGCTTTCCGAAAGCTTCAGGGCTTACTGATGATGAACCCAGAGGCCGGCGATGCGATTCCTGGCACAGGCGGGTTGCGCAAGTTGCGTTTCGCCGATGAACGGCGTGGTAAAGGCAAACGCGGCGGTCTGCGCGTGATTTATTATTGGTGGGATACCGGAGCACAGTTCTGGCTATTCACGGTTTACGACAAGGATGAGATGTCCGATCTAACGGCGGCCCAACGGAAGACGCTGAAAGAAAAGATCAAGAAGGAACTTGAGGCAAGGAGAAAGCGATGAAGAGGTCAATGAAAGTCAGAGCGAAGGGTGGGACTAAGCGTGATCTATTCGCGGAACTGAGCGAAGGCATGGAAGCTCTCGCTGACGTGCGCCATGGAAAGCGAACGCTCCGAACTCATGCAGTAGAGTACAAACCGGCACCGAGCGTCACACCGCAGGAACTAATTCGCGTGCGCAAGAGCTTGAAGATCTCGCGTGCCCTCTTCGCGGTCTACCTACGGACCAACGTGCGCACACTGGAAAACTGGGAACAGGGGCGCGCGAAGCCAAATGCTCAGGCGGCGCTGCTGATCAATCTCGTCAAGCGTTACCCGGATACAGTCCAGAGGCTCGCAACCCTATAACGTCACAAAGCTAGAGGAGAGATTCACGGTGATTGAGTTTAGAAAAACTTGGTCCAATATTTCGAGGTCTGGCATATGAGCTATAAGCCCGATCACTATTCCGAATTACCGAAGAAGTTAATAAACAGTTATTTCTTCCACACATCCAGCGCCCTTTCGTCTGGGAAGAGGATCAGATGATTAGGCTATTTGATAGCCTGATGCGCAACTATCCGATACAAACCCCCTTTTTTGGCGGACGAAAGATGGAATTCAAAGTCAGAAAGTTTTAGGACACCATGGATTGGGACGCGGATTTGAGTGACTTTTATGATCCAACGCAGAGTGAGGAGGGAGTGGAAAAGATATTCGTCCTGGACGGTCAGCAGCGACTGCAAACTCTCTACGCGCTCCTTAAGGGGGGAATCAAGGCCCCCGACGGTTCAACCAAGCTGGCCCCTTTCAACGTCAAGTTTAAGGGCAATGAACCTCATATTGATCATATTTACCCGCAAAGCCCTTTACGCAAACAACTGAGTCTAACAAGTGCGGAAATCAACGACATTGGCAACTTTAGTTTTATCGGAGCGTACAATCTGCGCAAACGTGCCGAATTGCCGGCAAGTTATTTCGGAAGACTTAAGACAGCAGGGACTGACATCGAAAAACACCTTTTGCTCCCAGACGCCTCCTTGGATCCATCGAAACTTGTTTTTAATGCTCCCACTTACGCAAGCTTTCGCGATCGGCGGCACGACGAAATTTGGAACATTGCGAATCGTGTCGTAAATCCATAGTTCAATCTCTTCAAAAGGTATAGTGCAATAGATTGTGAGAATTTGCGATTCGCAACAAGTTTTCCCTCCAGCTGGAAAGTCTTTGGTGAAAGTCGATTGTAGGGACGGCGCGGATGGTCCAAGAGTTTTGTCACGCTATGGTCACATGACGCGATGAAAATCACTGTCAAAGCGTGTCAATCAATGCAAACTCAAAGTGCTCTGTAAGGGCGGCAAGTTGTAATGAATGTTAAAGTTGTGTGACTCGATGTCACAACATGCGAAATCCGAAGGGCGCTTTCATAACCCCAAGGTTGGTTAGTCCTTGCCGACGATATCTATTGATTCTTCGTTGTACCAGAGTTTTGGGCGCGCGATCAATACGCGAACTCGAGGAGCCGGAAACGGCCTAAAGCTACTCCCTACCTGGTTCAGTCAAATTGATTTTTGGGGCAAAAGTGCAGTTTGCCCCAAGAGTCGTCGAATAATCCGACTTTTGATGAGGCAAAGCTCGCCACCGTCAAAGCAGGCAACGGCCCCTGGGCCATCGCGTTGTAAAAACACCAGTCAGGAATTTCAATTCGTAGAGCGGGTTCGAGATACGCGTTTCTTCAACAACGTGAGCATCATCCCTACTCCTGAACCCAACAGCAACAAACTCGTTGGTTCGGGTACGGCGCCGATATTCGCCGTGACGTCTGCAACGCCGTTCGGCGGAATGTCAATGGGAACGAAACTGTAGACGATGTTTGTATAGGTGAAGGGTGGTGGATTAGGTCCTGTCGGAAACTGTAGCCAGTCGCTGCCGGAGGTGATAAAAAACAATCCTCCACTAGAGATGAAATTGACGCTTGCGGTGCCCGAAGTCGGTGAAGACTGTGTCACAAATATGAGGAAGGTTGCGCCGGGTATTCCAGGATTCAGGCCGGGCGGACGAATGAAACCAGCGCCAGTCGTCGTTGCCTGAATGTGTCCCATGACGGTTGGTATCGCTTCATTGCCAATAAGAAGCGTCGTGCTGATCCCGGTAAACGTAAGGGTCAGCGTATCCGCGCCCGATCCTAAGACGATGGAGTTAGTGCCTGATCCCGTACAGAATGTGCAAAAGAATGCTCCTTGTGTGGTGAACGACGTAGTAAACGCTAGTTCGCCATTGGGGAGAATAACGAACGGATCGGCCGAGACCGTCGCCGAAGCAAGGAGACAGAACACGACTGCCAAGAGTAGGTTTCGCATGAGATGTTCTCCTCTAAGCGCCTGGGAGTTGATGTGGAGGATTATCGGAGTCTACGCGCGATCCTGGGCCTAGTCAAAACTTTGCTTTCTGTAAGATCCTCGGCGGCGACGACAAAGTGTCTACAAAAGAGCACGTTCCAGCGCACGAGTATTTTCTTTTGTAGACAGATCAGTACTCCGTTCCACTGCTCGCATCTGATTCGTCAGCATTACGCTCAGTCATTCCAGGAACTTCGTGTCGGCAGTCCTTTGGTCTCTCTTTCGCATACGCACGAGTGAGTTCGAGCGAAGAACATCGGCACCACCCGATGCAACTCGAACGGAACAGTCGAGGTCGCATTTTTGACCTTCCCAGAAAGGCGTAGGTGAAATATGAAATACCAGATCCTCAAATCCCTCTCAGTACCAGTTGTGGCATTGCTCGCAGTGTTCGCGACTTCAGTGGTATCCGCAAACGCCCAAACGAATCAACGCGTTTACGCGCAAATCCCTTTCGATTTTGTGGTGGGCGACAAAATGCTGAGCGCGGGCAAATACAGCGTCTCTTCACAACTGATGGATGGCTCAGCTCTCTTGATCCGAAACGTGAAGGCGAAGGGTTCAGCAATTCGCCTGACCGACGGGATTCAAAGCCGATCCAGCCAAACCCAAACACGGTTGGTTTTCCACCGCTACGGTCAAACTTATTTTCTCGCTGAAGTTTGGCAGAACGGATACAGCACCGGTCGGAAATTGCACCAGTCGAAAGCAGAGCGAGCGTTACAGCGGGAGCGTGAGCAAGTTGCTCAGAACAGCTATGACATCGTGGAGCTGATCGCGAGCGTTCGCTAAACGACTCAAACCAAGTCGTGACTGCTGTTCCCCCCAACCGCCTCAACCAAAACGGCAACCGGAAGCGACCTCGGTTGCCGTTTCTGGCGTTTTAAGTGACAGGTTAGTCATAGACCACTCGGAGACGTTTAACCACGGACAAGTGCTGCAACAGATCATGATTGTCGACGAACTGATCGACCGAGCCGACATTTGTTGTAATCCGCTTCACCGTGGGATCTCTGATAGCTTCTCTGATGGCACTCGCAAATGTGTCGCCGTGTATTACGAAATAAGGTCTGTTGTAGTAGTTCGTAACCCTGGTCGGTAGTCGTTTCGTGATTCTCAAGTCGTTGTGCCGGCGGGCTACGATTGAATATGCCTGGGCCAGTTTTCGCTCTCTCGTCTTCCAGGTTTTCGCCATCAAGACATCCTGCAGAACAGGCGTTAATTTGGTTGCGATCTTCAGTCCGGCGAAAGCCGTTCCCAGCCATTTGGGATACGGCGTGTACTGCTTCTCCATCAGGAATGCCAACTTCATGATTTCACAAACCATGCGAGCTCCAACTATCCGGGAACCAAGTTCATCGTCAACGGCGCCAGTCCGTCCAACAAACGCTTCCTCCTCGGATATTCTGGTCCACTGAGCCGCCAGCAGATATAGCCACACATCTTTTGGATAAAACTTGAGCTTTTCTCGAGTCTTGCGCAGTTTACCCAACCCGTCGTGATACACCTCACCACTCACGACTTCCAGCAGTCGTTGCTGCGGAACGGTTAACCAATTGCTCACTGTGATCTTCCGCAACGGATCAAATCCCAACCGCGCTTCGAAGAAGGACTTCAACGTAAATGTCTGAACCATGTGGTGGACAGGACCACTTTCAATCTCGACCGCATGCCTGACGCCATTAGCGTCAGGCTCACTGTAATTAGTCGAATATCCGAGAAACTCATACGGCAGCCTGTGCGACAGAATTCCGCTGATTTTGTCGTTGAACCGGAGATAATCCCGGGCGTTCAAGAATAAAAGGACGCGCGGTCCCCAGTGATGGTCGCGTGATATGGGCGTATCAAATCCAAGGACTTCTGAACCCCAGCCGATCAATGCAGCGGAGTAGCGGAGTCGTGGGAGTTCTTTACTTAAGATGGGCCGGACTTCTTTTTTATAGAAGAGCTTGCAGAGCTTTAGTCCAGGTATGAAGTTAGGCATCAATGTTCTTGTTGCTGGGGCGCTCGCCCATGCAACGAATGTTAAACCAACTTACCCGCTGAGTAATAGACTAGATGTTGGAGTACGCACGAGGTCTTTCAATATGAAACGGCTTGCCAGTTATGTTATAAACACCCGGCAACCCCCGCCTTTTAAAACAGGATTCCCCTAAACAGGATCTGGCGTACCTCTATCGACCAGGAGCTCCCTTAGTGAGAAAAAGAACCCGGCATAACCGTTCCAATCATGTCGTTGGCTTGCAGAAGGAGCGAACCGGTATCCCCGGTTTCGATGAGATTACCGGGGGTGGACTGCCCGCCGGCCGCCCCACTCTAGTCTGCGGCAGTGCCGGCGCAGGCAAAACCCTTTTTGCAATGGAGTTCCTCGTCCGCGGCGCGATGCTTTACGACGAGCCCGGCGTCTTCATGTCGTTCGAAGAGACGGAGCAGGAACTCGCCACTAACGTCGCTTCACTCGGTTTCGACGTCAACCAGCTGATCGCCGACAAGAAGCTTTTTCTTGATTACGTCTTCATTGAGCGCTCCGAAATCGAAGAGACCGGCGAATACGATCTCGAAGGACTATTTCTACGTCTCGGACACGCAATCGATCAGGTCGGCGCGAAACGTATCGTCCTGGACACTCTCGAAGCGCTCTTCTCCGCGCTACCGAATGAAGCCATCATCCGTGCAGAACTCCGCCGCCTCTTTCGTTGGCTGAAGGAAAGAAGAGTGACTGCACTCATCACCTGCGAACGAGGCGAAGGAACACTAACTCGTTACGGCTTCGAAGAATACGTCGCCGACTGCGTGATCCTGCTCGATCATCGCGTGCAGAAGCAGATCTCTACCCGGCGCATGCGAATCGTTAAATACCGCGGCACGTCGCACGGCACGAACGAATACCCGTTCATCCTCGACGACAAGGGTTTTTCTGTTCTGCCGATCACTTCGATCGGTCTCCACCACAAAGCTCCGACGCAACGAGTCTCCAGCGGGAACGCTCGCCTCGACACGATGTTGGGTGGCAAGGGTTTTTATCGCGGCAGCTCAATACTGGTGTCGGGAACAGCAGGCACCGGCAAGAGCACAATCGCTTCGTACTTCGTCGACGCGGCGTGCCGGCGTGGCGAGCGTGCCTTGTTTTTCGCCTTTGAGGAATCGCAGGATCAGATCATTCGGAACATGGGCTCGATTGCGATCGATCTCGAGAAGTATGTGAAGCAGGATCTGCTGAAGTTCCATAACGCGCGGCCGTCAAACTTCGGTCTCGAAGTTCACCTCGCTATGATCCACAAGGCTATCACTGAATATGAGCCGGCCGTCGTAGTGGTCGATCCGATTACGAATTTCCTCGCGGCGGGTGATGCGACGGAAGCCAAGGCGATGCTCACGCGGCTGATCGATTTTCTGAAGATGCAGCAGATCACCGCGATGTTTACAAGTTTGACTTCAAATAACGTGGAGGTTGAAGACTCGGAAGTGGGCGTTTCGTCACTCATGGATGCGTGGTTGCTCGTCAAGAATGTTGAATCCAACGGCGAGCGCAATCGCGGCCTCTACGTTCTGAAAGCACGCGGCCTCGCACACTCGAATCAAGTGCGCGAATTTCGCCTTACCGACAACGGCATGGAACTTATCGATGCTTACATCGGAACCGAGGGCGTGTTGATGGGTTCTGCACGTGCTGCTCAAGCAGCGCGCGAAGCCACCGCGGCGGTCCAGCGTGACGAAGCGAAGCAACGAAAGCAAAGAGAGTTGCAGCGCAAGCAGGACTCATACAAAGCCCAGTTGGTAGCGCTTCGCAGTCAGTACGAATCAGACCGCGAAGCAGTACTTAAGGAGTTGGAAGAAGAACAGAAGCGCGAGAGCATGGCAGCGAATCAACGCGTTGAGATGGCCCGCTTGCGACACGCCGATATCGCAGTCGAACTCGAAGAAAACGGCGCAAGAAAGTTCCGGAAAGGCAGAGTCAGATGAAATCAACCCCCGCAAAGAAAGCGCGAGCAGCCAAGAACGGGCATGCCTCGCCACCCGACGATGGTGAATCAGAGCGTTGGAACTTGCGGCTCTACGTGGCCGGTAAGACGCCCCGCTCGATCAGCGCCTTTGAGAATTTGAAAAACATTTGCGAGGAGCATCTGAAAGGCAAGTATCACATTGAGGTCATCGATCTGATGGAAAACCCAACGCTGGCCCGCGGCGATCAGATCCTGGCAATCCCGACGCTGGTGCGAAAGCTCCCCCAACCGATTCGCAAGATCATTGGCGATCTTTCGGATACCGAACGTGTGTTGGTGGGCCTCGATATCCAGCCGCGTTAGGAGAATTCATGCGCAACAACAGTCGTAATAACTCGAACGGGAGCGGCAATGGTGGTCAGAACAACAAACTGCGCAATGCCACGGAAGATTTTGAAAGAGCCCTCATTGGCAAAAGCAGACGGCGCTCGCAGTACATCTTGCGATTGTACGTAACCGGCTCAACGCCGCGTTCTTTGAAGGCGATTCGCAATCTAAAGCAGCTCTGCGAAGAGCATTTGCCTGACTATGATCTGGAGGTCATAGATATTTATGAGAACCCGAACGCGGCGCGTGAGGCACAGATCATCGCCGCCCCGACGCTTATCAAGCGACTGCCGGAGCCGTTGCGCCGGTTTGTCGGGGACTTGTCCAATAAGGAGAAGATCCTGGTTGGATTAGGCATCAGCGAATGAGCATGACAGATAAACAAGCGGTCGCGAACGAAATCGTTGATCTGCGCCAGCGTTTGGAAGAGGCGGAAGAGACGTTGCGCGCGATCAGAAACGGTGAAGTGGATGCTTTAGTCATCGATGGCCCACAAGGTGAGGTGATCTACACACTCGATACTGCCGATTATCCATATCGGCTCATGATCGATGAGATGAATCAGGGCGCCGTGAGCGTGTCGCCCGACTCAATCATTCTCTACAGCAACCGAGATTTTGCGGGCATTCTGGGAATGGACGGCGCAAACCTCAGCGGTGTGGAGTTTGGTAACTACGTCGTTGACCAGATGCGCGATCAGTTCCTCACCGACCTGGAAGAAGCACGCATTAAAGGTGTTCGCCGTGAGTATTTGCTGAAGCATCAGACGGGTAGAGAGATACCCGTGTTGATCTCCTTCGCAACGCTTCAGCCGCAAACAAATTCCATCAGTATCGTCGTTACCGATCTAACCGCGCAGAAAGAGCTTGAAGAAGAACTGCGGAAAGCCAAGCACAATCTCGAAGACCTTGTTGCTGAGCGTACGAAGGAGTTGCGCGAGAGCGAGAGCCGTTTGTTCCGCATTCTCGAGCACAGTGCCGCCGACTTGAAGGCGATGCGCAGGTTGAACGAGATCGGAACTCGTTGCGCACGCGATGGACAGGATCGTGAGGGTTGTCTCCAGGAGATTCTGAGGGTGGCCATCGATATCAGCGGCGCCGACAAGGGAAACATTCAACTGGTCGATCCGCAGTCGGGCCTGCTGAAAATGATCTCCGAAGTGGGCTTTGATGGCCCGTTTCTCGAATTCTTTGCAGACGGCCATCAGCCTGGCTCGTGTACAGTCGCGCTGGAAACGCAGCAACGCGTGATCGTGGAAGACACACGGCAGAGCGCGCTGTTTGCCGGCAGTCCTTCGTTGAATGCGTTGAATAAGGCCGGTGTTCGTGCGGTTCAGTCAACTCCATTAATCAGCAGCGCCGGCAACGTGCTTGGAGTTATCTCCACGCACTTCGAGTTCACTCGTCGGCCTACAGAGCAGGAATTGCGCCTGATGGATCTTCTCACGCGCCAGGCCGCCGACTATCTCGAGCGCAAACGCGTCGAGGAGGAACGAGAAGAACTGCTGGCCAGCGAGCATGAACTGCGGCAAACCGCGGAAGAAGCGAATCGGTTAAAAGACGAGTTTCTCGCGATCATGTCGCACGAATTGCGGAATCCACTCAATGTGATCCTCGGCTATGCGGAGTTGTTGTTGCGCAATGAGGAGATCCGAAACTCTGCGCCCTTGAGTCGCATGGCCGATGCAGTGAAGAGAAACGCGGTCGCGCAGTCAAAATTAATTCGTGACCTGCTGGATCTGTCGCGCTTGCGCAGTGGCAAACTCGAATTGAATCGAGAAACAGTGTCACCCGTGATGTCGATTCACAATGCGATTGAAACCGTGCGACTCGATGCGCAGGGTAAAGACATCAAGATCGAAGTTGAAGCACCTCGAGAAGCGGTGTTTGTGGAAGCCGATCCCGTCAGACTTGAGCAGGTGATCTGGAACCTGCTGAACAACTCGGTGAAGTTCACACCGCGTGGCGGGCTCATTGCTGTTAAGCTGCACGCTGAACCCGATGAGATTGTTTTAAGTGTTCAGGACAACGGGCAGGGAATCGATTCAGCGTTTCTGCCGCACATCTTTGAGATCTTTCGCCAGGCAGACCCCAGCACGAATCGTTCGCAATCCGGCATGGGCATCGGTCTCGCCGTGGTCCAACAACTCGTCGAGTTGCACGGCGGCGCCGTCACCGCACACTCTGAAGGTTTAGGCCAGGGTGCAACATTTAATATTCGCTTGCCACGCAGTGCTGAAAACCACGCACAGCCCACGCCGCCGCTCGATCTGTGCATTGACGCGCTCGAAGGAATGAATGTGCTGGTGGTGGACGATTCCGAAGACACGACTGAGATGGTCCGTCACTTGTTGGAGATCAGTGGCGCATCCGTAACCGCGGTTACCAGCGGTTTTGAAGCGTTGCGCGTTGCTGCCGAGAGACAGTTTGACGTGGTGCTGTCTGACATTTCGATGCCCGGCATGGATGGATTTGAGTTTCTGAGTAAGTTACGGTCTATACCGGGATACAACGACGTTCCTGCTGTAGCCCTCACCGGTTTTGGCCGGCCCGAGGACGTGCAACGAGCTCAGGCTCAGGGCTTTTATGCTCACCTCACCAAGCCGTTCGACATTCAGGCTCTTGCCGGTCTGCTACAAAAAATGCCACGGCAACGCGTCGCCGGAGGCACTTTGACGTAGAATCCAGCGCATGAGAATCAAACTCGTCCCCCTTTGCTTTCTCCTCTTCGTCGTCTCCGCACTGGCCCAGGCTCCCGATAGCCAACAGTTTATTCGCGTGCAGGCACCGCTGATCGCGCTGACGCACGTGCGTGTGATTGACGGCACGGGCGCTGCGCCGCGCGATGATCAGACGATCATGATCTCCGGCGGCAAGATTCAGTCTGTTAGTCCAACTGCCGCCACGACGATTCCCGCGGACGCGCGCATTCTGGATCTTCCCGGCTACACGGTCCTGCCGGGACTCGTCGGAATGCATAACCACATGTTCTTTCCGATGGGTGGCTCGCCGCCGATGTACTCGAACATGGGCAGCAGTTTTCCGCGTCTGTATTTGGCGCTTGGAGTAACGACGATTCGGACCACTGGGAGTGTCGCGCCTTATACGGACCTGGAATTGAAACGGCTAATCGATTCGGGACTCGTGATTGGACCAAAGATGCACGTGACCGCTCCTTATCTTGAAGGTCGCGGATCGTTCACGCCCGTGATGCACGAGTTGAAAGATGCGGAAGACGCGCGCCGGATGGTGAACTACTGGGCCGATACGGGCGCCACGTCGTTCAAGGCCTACATGAACATCACGCGCGACGAGTTGCGCGCCGTTGTTGAGGAGGCACACAAGCGTGGGTTGAAAGTGACAGGGCATCTCTGTTCGATCGGGTATCGGGAGGCGGCGGAGATTGGCATCGATAATCTCGAACACGGGCTGTTTGCCGATTCGGAATTTGTTGCTGATAAGAAACCGGATGTGTGTCCGCAGGGAGTTGCGGCGAGTTTGCGGGCTTTGGATTTGAACAGCGCGGCGGTGCAGGAAACGATTCGCACGCTGGTGCAGAAGAACGTGGCGATTACGTCCACGCTGCCGGTATTTGAAGCAAATGCACCGTTGAGTCAGAGCGGTATTGGCGCTTCGAGTGCGTTACTGAATCCGCGTGTGTTGAACGTGATGTCGACCGATGCGCGCGTTCGGTATCTACAGAATCGTGCGCGCGTCGCGGCTGATTCGCCGGCGGCTGAGTTAATACGTAAGGCCATGGCTTTCGAGCGAGCGTTTGTGAAAGCGGGAGGTCTGTTGATTGCCGGGCTTGATCCGACCGGCAACGGCGGCATTGTTGCGGGTTTTGGCGATCATCGTGAGGTGGAGTTGCTGGTCGAGGCGGGTTTTACGCCGCTGGAAGCGATTCAGATCGCGAGTCTCAACGGCGCGAAGTTTCTTGGCGAAGACACGCGCGTCGGTTCGGTCGCGCCGGGCAAGCAGGCAGACTTGATGGTGGTAAAAGGAAACCCCGCCGCGAACATCAGTGACATCGAAAAGGTAGAGATTGTCTTCAAAGACGGCGTTGGTTACGACACGGAGAAGTTAATCCAATCCGTGCAGGGTTTGGTCGGCATCCGTTAAGGCCTGGGCCGTTGTGTCGGGCTAGTGCGACTTCTGGGCGGCAGCAATGATTACTTCAGCCTGGTCGTCAATCAGAGTGTCCAGCTTTGCCTCTTCAATCCCAGCAATACGCCCCAACAACCTTCTGGCGAAACCAGCATGACCTGTAAAGCGCCAGCGTGCCATTTCAACCAGGGCGCCCATCGCTTCTGTACGAAGCTGCTTTAGGAGTTTGGGATCGCGCGACTCGGTTAGATTTATCATTAACCAGCCACCCTTGTTACGGTCGACCCATTTGTCGGATTTAAGAAGAGCGATGAACGGCGTTGCAGGTATCATGCCTGCACGCTGTTGAGAAGAGCTGGCAATTACGCCGAGGGCTCTGACTGCATTGTTGCGGACACCTGGATCAGGATCGCGCCCGGCCTCAGCAAGATCGGCGATCTGGCGCGCGGACACGTTTACGTATCCGAGAAATTCAGCGGCAATCGCACGGTGTTCGGCGTCAGAAGATGACGAAAGGACAGTGCGAAGCAGGTCTTCATTGCCCAATGCATATTCACGGATCTGTAGCTCCTTTGCTCGAAGCTCGGGATCGGTAGAAAGCGCGTAGCCATTGGAGTGATCTTGTTCGGTGCGGCCCGCAAGAACTGCCTTCCTCAGTGCCTCTTCAGTCTCCTGACTGAGCTTCAATGCAGCCGCAGGCAGGCGGCCTTTACCTGTGGGTGCAGGTTTGTGTTGGATCGCGACGCTCGAGGTGCCGGCCACCCCGATGTAAATCATGGAATTGCGTTGGTCGTTGCAGCACACAAGCGCAATATCGGTGGGAGGCTTACCTGTTTCGGATCGAATGGCTTCCTCGATCTTTGATCGGTAGCCGCTCCATTCGGATTGTTTAATGGATTCGCCGGCTTGGATCGGCAGGACGGACCGCAGTTTCATCACGTCAAGGTTCCCATAGCCAAACAAGTCAATATTGGCGATTGCCATTTTCTCATCAGAGTTCGAAGCAACAACTGAGGAAGGTGGATGTGGCCATAAAAGACAAGTAAGCAGCCACAGCGCAGGGACTGTGAACATCGTGTTCCTCTTCATGTCTTGGACTTTCGTTTGGGAACTTGGCCTGGTCTATTCACCTTTCTTTCGCGGATCGTCAGATGGATTGACGTAGTTGATCTCCCAGGGCCCTTCGCCATGCAGTTGAATCACGGTTGCTTCGGACGCCCAGGCGAAATGTTTCATCTGCGGCGGAAGAAAGCCAAAAGTTCCCGCAGGCATGGCGTTGCCCTTCGACTCGTCAAACTTTTCTCCCATTCCAATGTTGAGTTTGCCTGAGATGACAGTGACGTGTTCCACCTTTCCATGCCAATGCGGTGGAATCTTGTAGCCGGCGGGCATTGAGAGTCGCATTGTATAGAGACCGGGATTAAATGGATTGCCCTCCAGCACAGCAAGTTTGGCGCCTGCAGGAAGTGCATTGGGCGCATCCATCCACTTGATATCGTCCGGCGGGAAGATTCCATGATCGGCCATCTTGCTAGCCTCTTGACTAAGCGCGAGGGCGACGGTTGCAATGATTACAGCCGTTCCGACAATAATTCGTTTCATCGCATACATTCCTTTCTCGTTTTGTTGGGGGGTTATTTAGAGTTAGTAAGCGTACTTGCCATGCTTGGCTGCCAGTTCGTAAGCGTAAACCGTCCCTTCCTGAACGCCAACGAACAACCTATTTTCAGAACTTCCAATGCTCCTGATGCAGCCCTTAAGACTCAACCTCCACTGCGGTTCGCCATCTGAAGCGCGAAAGGCTACGGCCTCACCACGACAGTTGCCGGCGACTATAAGCCCTTCCCACGCAGCGGGACGTTCGCTCGCCCATTCAGGAGACGACCTTTGCCGCCATCGCAGCTTTGTTAGCTCGACATTGAGCGCAACGATGCAGCCCGACCGCTGAGATCTATTCTCCAGGAACAAAAAAATCAAGTCAGCAGTGAAGGTTAATCTTCCAACTGGTGTCGCCTCCAAACTGAATTCCGCAACAGGGTTCCCAGTCTCAGCTTTTAGACGATAGAGATGATTGTCGCTCGTCCCCACATAGAGTGAATTGTCTTTGAGAGCCAGAGCAGTTGAGGGAGGCGCGGGAAGCGTGCGTTTCCAGATAACCCGACCAGATTTCGCATCGAGCGAATAGATAACTCCATCAAGGCCGGTTAGATATATGCGACGCCCATCTGCGACCGGTGATTTGATTGGTTCACAACTATCGTTTGACGCGCCGGTGGAGAATTTCCAAAGCAAATCACCGCTCCGAATATCCAGCGCATACCAATTATCCTGGAAGCTGCCGAAATAAATATTCGCGCCTATACGAACAATGTCCGTAGGGACGCTGGTGGCTTGATACCGCCAGCGCACTTCGCCAGTCTTCCTTTCAAAAGCATACACGTGGCCCACACCGTCAGGTTCACAGCCATAATCGGTGCCAATGAGGATCAAGTCATCCGTCACTAACGGGTTGCCGTGAAAGCTCCGTTGCTTACCGTCTTTGCGAATGTCGTAACTCCACCGCACCTCTCCTGTTGTCTTATTGAAGGCAGAGAAAACGCCGGCACAAGAGCCGACGAACACCATATCCTCCGCGACCGCGGGAACTGAGAAGACTCAACCGCCCGTATCGTAGTGCCAGCGGAGTTGTGGCGAGTACCTATCGACAGATTCAGCTTCACTCTTTGTTTGGGCGCAGCACGAGATCACAAATACAACCAACAGAGCGGGAATAAATCGCGGGTACGACTTCATCGTTCCTATCTCGAAACCTAAATCGTTTTTCGCCCGCGTACGATAATCATCTCGGCCGGAAAGCTCATTCCATTATCAGAAGAGAAAGGGCGGACGTTGTCTTTCACTTCCTGCGCAACTCGAAGAGATTGCTCCTCAGTTAAACGCTTCAATTTCTCTCGCAAGGTTTCCGATACTTCAGAACGCATGGTCCAAAACTCTTCGACTGAAATCGGTGCTTCAATCTGGAATCTGAAAATGCGCTCCGAGATATCGGTCGCGCCGGCCCGTTTCAGGATTGCAGCCAGCTTGCCTGCATCAGCGAAACGGAAAGCATCGGGAGCGTCAGGATCAGCGGCAGGCACTGGTACATAACGAGACACTACTCTTGTCACGAGGTATGAGTACGGGTTCAGTTCGCTTTTGTGCCAGACTGCAAATGTCAGCGTGCCGCCTGGCTTTGTAACTCTTAGCATCTCTCTTAACGCGTCGAGTGGATCAGGAAAGAACATAGCGCCAAGCCGACTTACGACTACATCAAATGAGTCGTTTGAGAAGGGCAAAGAGTCCGCCGTGCATTGGCGGAAATCGATGTTTTCAATTCCACGCTCATGCGCCTCGCGTTGTGCAGCGACGACCATTTCTTCAACCGCATCGGTGCACATAACTGAGCCGGTTGGCCCAACTACTCCCGCGATTGTGAGCGACGGCTCTCCTGCACCACCCGCAACATCCAAAACCAAATCTCCTGTTTTGATACCAGCATCTTCAATAAGAGCTCGGGTCAATGGCGCAAACATCGAGTGGATAGTGGCGCTGTGCTTTTTCCAGTACTTGGCTGATTCCTGCCACTCATGCAGCGTATCGGCGGCTTGGATCTGAGTCGTCATAAGTCACCCTCCCGTCTCCTGATTAACGCACCATGTTAGTCTCACTCGGAGCATTAGGGAAATGAATTGTTTCGATTATTACGATAGTGATTTACAATGGTCGATAATGGACGTTCGAAGTCTCGAAGTGTTTTTGAGCGTAGCAAAGCATTTGAACTTCACCCGCGCCGGCGAGGAGGTTAACCTCAGCCAGCCGAGTGTCTCGGTTCGCATCCGACAACTCGAAAATGAACTGGGAGTAAAGTTGTTTGAGCAACTCGGCAAGCGAGTAGGGTTAACTGAGGCCGGCTCTCTCCTCGTTCCTCACGCGCGTCGCGTAATGAGTGCTATCCAGGATGCGAACCATGCGATTGACGACTTACAGGGATTAGAGCGCGGCTCTCTTCGAATCGGCGCGAGTACGACTCCGGGTATGTACCTGATTCCGAAAACCATCGCAAAGTTCAAAGCTCGCTACCCGAAGATTGAAATACAACTCGGGATCAAAGACACAAGGCAAGTTGAGGATGGAGTGGCCCGGAACGAATTCGACTTTGGCTTTGTCGGCGGCCACCTCGCGGGGGATGAAGTAGATGTGCATCAGTGGTTCACAGATCAACTGGTGCTGGTTGTTGGTCCTGCACACGCGCTAGCGCGAAAGAAGTCTGTCAAGCCGGAAGACCTAAGGAAAGAGAAATTCATTCTTCGTGAACCTGGTTCAGCCACGCGGGCGACGGTTATCAGTCACTTACAACGATCGAATCTTTCGGTGCAGCCGATCATGGAGATGGAGAACCCTGAATCCGTCAAGAAGGCCGTTCAGAGTGGGCTGGGGATCGCTTTCATCTCTAAGTTTGCGGTGGAAACGGAGTTGAAAGCCAAGAGTCTCGTTGCTGTCCTCGTACGCGGAGTTGATATTCGCCGCGAATTAAAGATCGTATATCGAAAAGACAAACACCTCAGTCGGGCCGCACGAGCGTTTATTGAAATGGCACGCGGTTGATTATTTGGCGGCAAAAAATCGAAAGCGCCGCAGGCGCGCCACTCAGAGAGCAATGAAAGCGCCGCAGGCGCGGCCATAAGGTGGCCCTAGGGGCAAGTGCGAAGCGAAGCGGAGCACGCCGCCCCTGGGATGATGAAACAAAAGCAACCCGCCCTGAAAGGGCAGCAGACAGATGTCCGCGCTGCTACGGTACAATAGGGCCGTGGCTGATAGATCGTGGAGCGATAAGCGGCTTGGTTACCTGGTCTCCTTTCTGTGTACCGCAGCAGTAACCGCGCTCCTAATCCCGTTTCGCGAGCAAATTAACTCCACCACAACCGCCCTCGCCTACCTCCTCGTCGTTCTCTTCATAGCGCTCTTCTGGGGTAGTGGACCGGCACTCGTCGCCTCCGTCGCCGGTGTACTGTGCTTCAACTTCTTTTTCCTCCCACCGTTCTACACGCTCTCAATCGCACACTCTGAAAACTGGATCGCCCTCGTCGCCTTTTTCACAACCGCCCTCGCAGTGGGCCAATTATCAGCGCGTGAGAAACGGCGCGCGGAGGAAGCCGAACGCGGCGAACGTGAGATCGAACGCCTTTATCAGGAGTTGCAAACAGCGTTTCAGCGTGCAAGCCAGGCAGAGGCGTTGAAACAAAGTGAACGTTTGAAGTCGGCGCTGCTCGATGCAGTGACGCACGATCTGCGCACGCCGCTGGCGTCGATCAAAGCTTCGATCACAACCCTGATCGACGAGGCGCGTGCGCCGGAGTTTGCGTTGGACAAAGAATCGCGTTTCGAGATGCTTCAGGTGATCGACGAAGAGAGCGATCGGTTGAACCGTTTCATCAGCGGCTTGATCGATCTGGCGCGAATCGATGCGGGAGAGTTACAACTTCGGCGGCAATGGGGCACGATTGATGAGATCATTTCGACGGCGCTGGCGCGAGCGCAACCGCTGACACAGAACCACGATGTTGAAGTGAAGATCGAGGAGGAGTTGCCGGCAGTACGCGTCGATGAACGTGCTGTGAGCGAGGTGGTCTACACGTTGGTTGATAATGCAGCGAAGTATTCGCCTCCGGGCAAGAAGATCAGTATTAGGGCGAGTCTGTTTGAGGGAATGATCAGGATGGCGGTGGAAGATCACGGCGAAGGCGTGCCTGTCGGTCTACGCGAGCGCGTGTTTGATAAGTTCTTTCGAGCGACGCGCGATGGCGACGTGCGTACGCGCCGGCCATCAGGAACGGGCATGGGACTGGCGATCGCGAAAGGGATTGTCGAAGCGCACAACGGCAGGATCTGGATCGAGTCGGCCACGGATGGGCAAGGTACGCGAGTGGTGTTCTTGTTACCCATCGGTGATGAAGAAAAATCAGTTTCATCCGTCGCTTAAAAAGTATGAACGAACGTCCGCGCATTCTAGTGGTCGATGACGAACCGCAACTGACGCGCGTGTTGCGCACGGGGCTGAAGTCGCGTGGCTATGACGTGCGTGCTGCCGCTGATGGTCTATCCGGTTTTGAGACTTTTACTGACTGGCATCCGGATTTAGTGATCACGGATCTTGCGATGCCGGAGATGGATGGCCTGGAGTTGTGCCGTCGCGTGCGAGCTGTCTCGCCGGTGCCGATCATTGTGTTGTCTGCCAAGGGTGAAGAGAAGACGAAGGTGGAGGCACTCGATCTCGGCGCAGACGATTACATCACGAAGCCGTTTGGGATTGATGAACTACTCGCGCGCGTTCGCGCTTCGTTGCGTCGAGCGGCGACCGCAATGACACCCGAACCCGAATCCACAGTTTTGGCGGCAGGCGACTTCCACATCGATCTCGAAACGCGCCACGTCACAGTGGCCGGCCGCGAGGTCCACCTCACGCCGAAAGAGTTTGATCTGTTGGTCTACTTCGTGAAGCACTCCGGCAAAGTCCTCACACACCGCACGCTGCTCGCCGCCATCTGGGGCGGCAACTACGTCGAACAGAACGAATACCTGCGGGTCTTCGTCGGCAACCTCCGCAAAAAACTCGAACCCGACCCCTCAAGTCCCCGCTACATCCTCACCGAGCCGTGGATCGGCTACCGGTTTAATTCTTAGCTCAACACTTCGCACACTAGCCTTCTCGGCCTTTACGAACTTTTTACGAACTCTAAACACCCTCTTTATTCCCACCCGCGTAATCTCTGTTTGGGGCAACTCGAATGGTCACGATGAGTGAGTTTGCGCAAGGAACTGAACTGACGACGCGGAATGTGATCAAGGTGCTACGGATTCACGGCTGGACGTTTAAGACGGGGGGCGCTGCGTTCGGTCTATGCGGCGGCATTGTCGCGCCGCTACTCGGTGCGATTCTAACCGCAGTCGCGTGGTTCACTGGTCCCGCGTGGCACGGTCATCTGCTGCAGCGCGACGCAACTATCCTCCTTTTCTTAACCATTCCTCTGCTCATGCTCGGCGCTCATTGCCTCGATCTCCTCGACAACACTACCTCGCCAAAGGACACGGGGTCGAGATGAGCTTGCAATCGTTCAACTCAGAACAAAAAGGGCGCAACATGATCGTCATCGTAGTGCTGTTCACAGCGTGTGGCGTCGTTCAAGCACAGGACATCGGTGGTCCACCCAACACCGGCATCAATCTAATTCGCGGAGTGATGAATCCTTTCACTCCGCCTGTAGATAATTCATCAGCGAACGAAGCAACAACAGAAAAAGACGACGCACAAAAGCAATCGAATCGAAAGTGGCAGTACGGCGCTTTCGTCGATTTAGCTTATCCGCTCGACTTCAACCACCCTGCAAATCGTCTGTTTCGGAGTCGCGGAACAGCCTTTCGCACAGACAGCATCTGGCTGAACATGGCGGGCGTTTACGTGAGGAAGCGCCCGTCAGAAGATTCGCGGTGGGGTGTTGAAGCCACGGTGCAGGCGGGCAAGGACGACGAGTTCTTTGGCTTTTCGGCGACGGCGCCAAATATCGCCGGTTTTAAGTTTCTGCGCCACCTGGGTCCAACTAACGTTTCGTATCTTGCACCGGTGGGCGAAGGGCTCACTCTCCAGGCAGGAATCTTCAGCAGCCTCATCGGCTACGACTCGCTCTACGCCAAAGACAACTTCAACTACACGCGACCGTGGGGTGCTGATTTCACTCCCTACCTCATGATGGGCGCAAACGCGAGTTATCCGTTTAGCGAGAAGGTCACCGGCACGTTCTTTCTCGTCAACGGTTATTGGCATCTCGCGAGAGCAAACAGTGCCCCCAGTGCCGGCGGACAGGTTGCTTACAAGCTGACGCCACGCATAACGCTGAAAGAGACAACACTCTTTGGACCACATCAGCGAAACACAGCGTTCGAATTCTGGCGTTTCCTCACCGACACAATCGTCGAACGCAAAACTGAAAAACTCACTTTCGCCTCTGAATACATTTTCTCAACTGAAAAGGTCGATGAGCCGGCCGGTCGTCGCGCTTTGATGATGTCGTGGCAATTGCCGGCGCGTTGGATGCTGAACGACCGCTGGAGCCTTTCATTCCGCCCCGAGGTGTTCTGGGATCGTGATGGAAGGTGGACCTTAGCCAGACGGACCGTTAAGGCCTTTACTTCAACAGTTGAGTATCGCGTTCCCTACCGTTGGACCGCTTCAATCTTTCGCCTGGAGCATCGCTTCGACGATTCGCGTGGTCCTGACGGCGCGTTTTTTCGCGGAGCTGAATTGAGTCCGGGAGTGGTCGGCTTAACACGAAGTCAGCACCTCCTGATACTCGCAACCATATTTACGTTTGATTCACCGGCGCCGAAATGAAGAGCTTCGACACGATTAAAAAGGGATGGAGGCTGTTGTGCAGGGACATGGGTCTACTGGTTTCAGTTTGTCTTGCACGGTTCATCGTGTGGCGCACGCTTCGCGGCGAGAAGGTTGAGAGAGTGAAATGCCGGATCTGGTTTTTCTAGGAGTAACGGTGTCGTTTTTTCTGATTGCAATTGGTTATGTGCGGGTATGTGAGAGGTTGCGATGAGTTTGGAAACATTCGTGAGTCTGGTTCTGTCGGCTTTCTTGCTCGTGTATCTCGCTTACGCTTTGTTGCGGCCGGAGAAGTTCTGAAGTGACAGTGAATGGCTGGTTACAAATCGGGCTCTTCTTTTTGGTGATTCTGGCGGTCACCAAACCGCTCGGCCTGTTCATGGCCCATGTGTTCAATCGTGAGAAGACATTTCTGGATCCGGTGCTGAGACCAATCGAGCGTTTGATTTACAAGCTAACGCGAGTCGACGAAAACCGCGAGATGCACTGGACCGAATACGCCGTCACGATGCTGCTCTTCAGCGGCATATCGATGGTGCTGCTGTATTTGCTGCAACGGCTCCAGGGCGTTCTGCCGTTCAACCCACAACACTTGCCTGGCGTAGACTCAGCAGGTTTCACGGCGTCATCGTTCAACACCGCAGCTTCATTCACCACAAACACCAACTGGCAATCGTACCTGCCCGAGACGACGATGAGTTACCTGACTCAGATGGCCGGTCTCGCCTACCACAACTTCATCTCGGCGGCGGTCGGAATTGCGCTGGCGATAGCGTTCATCCGCGGTATCGCACGACGCGAGATGCAGTCGATTGGAAACTTCTGGGTAGACATGACGCGCGCTGCGCTGTGGGTTTGTTTGCCGTTCTGTTTGGTAGGCGCGCTGATCCTGGTTGCGGGCGGCGTGCCGCAGAACCTGCGCGCGTACGACAACGCTGAACTAGTAGATCAAGGCAACGTGAACGTTACGCGACAAACTGTCGCGCAGGGACCAGTCGCCTCGCAGGAGGCTATTAAACAGTGGGGCACAAACGGTGGCGGCTTCTTCAACGCAAACAGTGCTCATCCATTCGAGAATCCCACGCCATTCACAAACTTCGTCGAAATGATCGCGATCTTCGCCGTCTCAGCGGGACTCACCTACACACTCGGGCGAATGACTGGTTCGCAGAAGCACGGTTGGGCCGTGTTTGCCGCGATGTCTGTGTTGTTCTTCGCCGGGATCCTGGTTTCGTACTGGGCGGAGGCCAAAGGAAATCCGCTGCTGGCCGGAGTGGACCAGAACGTCACCGCGACGCAGTCAGGCGGCAACATGGAAGGGAAGGAAGTGCGATTCGGCATCGCGAACACAGCGCTGTGGGCGACAATCACCACTGACGCTTCGTGCGGCGCCGTCAACGGGATGCACGACAGTTTCACGCCGCTCGGTGGATTGGTCCCACTGGCGAACATCATGCTCAGCGAAGTTGTTTTTGGCGGTGTTGGCGCGGGCATGTACGGGATTTTGATCTACATCGTGCTCGCGGT
>Ga0068861_100000263_pt1 | contig 29301 bp, 22 predicted proteins | sample KBSSwiS42_FD_66593 | JGI IMG/M metagenome (GOLD analysis project Ga0068861, IMG submission 66593) | Switchgrass rhizosphere microbial communities from Kellogg Biological Station, Michigan, USA - KBS Switchgrass S4-2 | ecosystem: Host-associated > Plants > Roots > Rhizosphere > Soil ...
GCAGACCAGTTGTCGTCATGCAGATGTTGAATCTTGCATTTCCATTTGGAGGAGGTGCCGTTCTTGAATATACTCTTACAAAATAGGTATTGCCCGCGACGATTGGTGAAGCTGTAACCGTTAACCCGGTTGCACAGGCTATAGAAGTAAGCGAACCACAAGTTCCGGAAAATACTTCAATGCCGGAATTCGTAAAATTAGCTCCTAAACCGCTAAGGTTAACCGTGGCAGTGGTGTTGGCAGCTACAAAGCGATACCAGACATCATAAGCATTCGGTCCTACACAACTTCCTCCCAATGGTACAGATGACGCTGTTGCACCAGCCATATTACCGGGATTATTGCTGCATGAATTGAACACCGGCAGATTGATGGCACCCGAGCAGTTATCATTTGAAGGCGCCGTTGATACTGGATCGGTAACACAAATATTAAATCCCCAGCCGGTAGATGTTGCGGGCAGTGCACCCGTTCCATATACTCTGATATAGTAAGTTGTTCCCGGTGTCAGCCAATTTGCAGCAATTGACGTAGTGCCGCAAAAGTATGAGGTAAAACTACCGCCGCAGCTGTTCGATAATAATTGCATGCGGGCAACAGGTGAAAAGTTGCTTCCGATGCTGCTCAGAGTGATGGTAGGATTCGTTGTTTGAGCTACAAACCTGTACCACACATCATAAGTTGCCAGGCCACCTGAACAATCAGGCACGTTAATAGTCGTTGCAGTTAATGTTGCTCCACCCATATTACCGCCTGTAACAACACAGGAAGTGGAAGAAGTTAGAAGGACAGAGCCTGTGCAAAGATTATTGGCAGCCGACGGATCTGTAATACAAATATTAAACGTGCCCGCGAGATCCGGATTTGTATAAACGCGAACATAATAAGTTGAGCCAATTGTCAAACCCGTTGCCGCAATGGATAAATTTCCACAAGCAACCGATGTTAACGAGGCACAAGTACCGGAAAAAAGTTGCAGCCTTGCGTTTGCAGGCGCAGATGATATAGTGATTGTAGGGTTGGTAGTTTGAGCCACAAAAGTGTACCATACATCATTAAGGTTCGCTGTACCGCATCCAATGGAAGGTATATTAGTATATGTTGCCCCGCCAAGAGATCCCAACGTATTGACGCAGGCGAGTCCCGAGGTCAATGAAATGGCACCACTGCACAGGTCATTTGCTGGTGCAGGATCAGTAATACAAATGTCGAAGAAGCCATAAACATTGGGATCTGTATATACTCTGACATAATAGGTATTCCCAATGGTAAGACCGGATGCAGTAATCGAACCATTTCCGCAGGCAACAGACGCAAGGCTTGCGCAGGTACCCGAAAATAGTTGAAGGCGTGGATTTGCCATCGATGTCGACAACGTAATAGTTGGATTCGTGCTCAATGCTACAAACCGGTACCAAACATCATTTCTGCTACCTATACCACAAAGAAGTGTTGGAATAGCAGTGTACGTTGATCCGGCAAGTGTTCCCCTTGTGTAAGTACACGTGCCGCCCGACGTTAATGCAATGGCGCCGGCACAAAGATCGTTGGCGGGGACAGGGTCAACTACGCAAATAGTAAAGGTCAGAGATGAACCAATACCCGGCGAATTGGGATCTGTATACACTCGGACATAATAAGTGTTACCTATGGTAAGACCGGCCGCAACAATTGAACCGTTTCCGCAAGCAACCGAAGTAAGGCCTGCGCATGTGCCGGAAAAAAGCTGGAGTCTTGGATTGGCAAGTGCCGTGGTTAAGGTAATAGTAGGGTTTGTAGACTGGGCTACGAAACTATACCACACATCGTTTCTATCAACGACACCGCAGCCAATTGGTGAAATCGTACTGTAAGTAGCACCTGCAAGTGTTCCCGCAGTAGGGCTTGCGCAAGATGCAGCGGAAGTCAGGGTTACTGCTCCGGAACACAGGTCATTTGCCGGCGGCGCAAGCTCCATCCAGGTCATGATGCTGGTAAGCGCTGTCACGTTGGTTGATTGAGTTTGACCAGTAGCTCCCGTTGCGCCTGCTGTTGCCCTGATATTATATGCCGCTGTATGCGATTGAGCTGATCCGGACGTATTCCTGTATTGTGCAGCCAGGCCAGTTTTACTCCATCCGGTTCCTCCTCCCACAAGCGTTCCCCATGTGTTTGCCGGTGAAGTACACCAAAAAGCCATGGTTACCGTATTCGATACAGTGGTAGTTACGCCTCCAATTGGAATTGCTGTGTTTGTATTGGATCCATTGGTTGCCGCCAGATGTAAAGCCCATGAGTTGGTGGCGACGGTCGGTCTGAATACATACATGATAACAGACATGGGCGCGGTTCCGGCGCCTATTGATACGACCGGGTTACCTGCCCAGGTGCCATTGAACCTGCACCAGAATACGGCAAATTGTTCATTGCCGACACCTGCAGGTGCCGTAGCTGTCGTCCAGGACTGGCCGGCTCCAGCCGACACATTAAATGTCACTCCGGTTCCCCGGTAATGCGCATACATTACAACGAGGTCACCTGCCTGCATTGCTGCGGGTGGATTTACTGCAATCGTGGGCCCTGCCGCAGCTACGTTGTCGGCCGGATTGCTGTTTACACCAAAAAAAGTTGGCTGTGAAAAGGAAAAGAAAGGTGTTAACAGAAGTATTCCCGCTAACGTTACAACTACACCAATTTTGAATTTGGTTCGAGAGAGCGTAGAAATCTTCATAGCGGATCTGTATTGGTTTTTCGCAATAGTATAGTGGATTCGACAAAATAACGTTATCAATGGATTATATACAATAGAAAGTATACTTTATCATATTCGTGATATTACGAATGTAAAAGGAGTGCTATTACTCTTAGACATCTGTTTAGCTATTTCTATTTTGCAATTCCAAATCCAAATCCACCTGTCGATGAAAAAACCAATACTCAGTTTACTACTGATTCTGACCTCTCATTATTTATTCTCACAAACATTTTTCGGAGTTGCAAGTGTACCCAACGATAACGCTGCACAACCAGGGCCAACGCCTCCTTCAATTACTCCTCCTGCATTAATGCAGGCAGGTGACCTTGTTGTTATATTTGGCGAGTATCGCGCTACTGGTGCGACATTTTCAATAAACCAGGCTGGCGGTCAAACGTGGAATACTATAGCCGCAAGTAATGTCAACAACCAAACCACGGCCATCTTCTGGTGCACATTTAATGGTACATGGTCTGCTAATCCCTCTATAAAAGTTGCAAGCGGTACAAATGGATTGACTTCTGTGATGTATGTATTCAGACCGACCGCGAGCGGATTTTCATGGAGATTAAATATTGGCCCAAATAATGGAACGACAGCTGGCGGAGCCACAAACACAATTACTGGCATAACACCAACAGCGTCGAACACTGTAACAATGGCTTTTTGGAACAGCGCATCTTCTACAAATACATGGGGAACTTTGACCGGAACAGGAACAGGATGGAGCAAAACTGGATTAGGCGCCCAATATAGAAATACTACAACCGGGCAGTCTCATTCGGCCGCCTACAATATTCAAACAACGGGGATGGTGGCTACTGGCAATACAAGTCAAACCCAGGGCGGAACAGCGACCGCAGGGGTTTCGAGCATCATTTGCTTTAACCAGATTCCAAACAATGATGTATGCGCCAATGCTACCTTAATTACCACAGATCCTAATTGTATAAATGGAACCAGCAGGTTTATCAATCAAACATTAAATGGAGCCAATGCCGATGGGGGCACCATTACATCAGGTTGTACAGCAATGAACCAGGCAGATGTATGGTATAAGTTTGTAGCCCAAACAAAATATCCCATTATTACTGTAAGTAATTTCGGCGCCAATTGGACTAACAAATTAAAAATACAATTGCTGTCAGGAACATGCGGAGCTTTTTCTGAAGTAGGTTGTGGAAATAATACAGTTCCGGCTACGTCCTTCCCGATCATGCCAACTGGCAACGGGTTGACTGTAGGAAACACATACTATATAAGAATCCTGAAAAACAATGCAGGAACTCCGACAGGAGGACCGGCTTCATGGAACTTTGATATCTGTGTAACAGAGCCCCCAAGTTCGACGTCAAGCAGGATGAATGAAGTTTTTAAACAAACCATTCTTTCGGGTCCGAACGTGCTCTTGGATCCCTGGGAAGTCACCTATGGTCCTGATGATAAACTATGGATTACCGAAGCAAAAGGCTATAAAGTATACCGGATGGATCCTGTTACCGGCACAAAAACTACGGTGTTGGACATTTCGCAGGGAAGCACTTTCTTGCCACCTGCAGATCAGATATTCAATTGTCAATTTGCCAATGGAAGTGGTGTCCAGGGTGGGCTTGCAGGCCTGGCGCTTCATCCAAGATTCCTGGCAGCATCGAACCCTGTCAACTATGCATACGTGTCTTATGTATACAAACAAGACTCGGCCAGTGTATTGAATGCTTCATGTACATTCTGGAAAAATCGCGTCGTGAGATTTACCTATAATACAGGAACCGGGAAGTTTGAATCACCTGTATCATTATGTGATACATTGCCAGGTGGGAACGACCATAACTCTCAAAGAATGATCATTAAGAAAGTAGGGACATCATACTATTTATTTTATGCGTCGGGCGATCTTGGCGCTGGACAGCTAAATTGTCGCGATCGTGTTCAAAAGGCCCAGATTATAGGGTCATATGAGGGGAAAATATTGAGATTTAATCTTGACACAGATGGCGATAACGCAACACTCACTAATTTGAACAACTGGATACCGAATGATAATCCCTATAACGCGATGCTGGGTAAACAGAGCGCTGTGTGGGCCACCGGCATTCGCAATAACCAGGGATTTGCCTGTGATACTGTTTTGAATATTCTTTATGGTTCGTCGCATGGCCCTTACAGTGATGACGAAATAAATATCATAGAACCATTCAGAAATTACGGTCATCCGCTGGTGATTGGTTATGCTTCAGACGGAAACTATAACGGCACCACGACTCCCGGAGTTAATACAAGTGTATCTGCAGGAAATCCTTTTGCAGGTGCTAGTAATAATAATGGAATTTCCGCTAATCCGGCGATCGGTAATGAGATGACGCGGAAAGCTGCCATTGATGCTGCGGGACAAGGCGCATATAAAGATCCATTGTTTTCAGCGTATGCAGCTCCTAACGGCGATGTTACTACACCCGGAACGATAAAATACATCTGGGCTACCAACCCGGGTAATGCCAATCCTCCGCCCGGCTGGCCTTCAGAAGCCTGGTCCGGGTTAGATATTTACACTAATACGCTAATTCCGGGTTGGCACAAATCGCTTGTGGCGTCATCATTAAAATGGGGACGATTGGTCAGGATCAGGCTGGCTCCCTCGGGTACTATTACCGTTCCAAGTAATGATCCCATTCTCAATGCCGGTGATACCATCAGCTACTTTGGAAGTACAAACAGGTTCAGGGACGTTGCGTTTGCACCGAATGGCAAAGACATTTATGTGATAATGGACAGGTCGACCACCACATCAGGCCCGAGCGCCCAGTGGCCTGTGATTCCAGCCTGCCTGGGTTGTGTTCAGAAATACGAGTTCCTTGGTTATCGTGATAATGGTGGCAAGAGTACAATTCCAGCCGCGATCGATGTAACCACTGGCACAACGAATACAATTATCCCGGGAACGACCGTAACCATCGATGCATCAAACAATACTCTTTGGGTGCCAATCACGGGGCCCGATGGAAACATCATGGCAGAAATAAATGCGATGGGTCAAAGCCTGGGAGTTGTAACGTCAGCATTTTATAAAAACTCAGGGGCAATCAGAATAAAAAATGGGTTTCATTACCTCGACAGAAATATAACAATCACACCAGCCGTCAACGGACCTTATGGAACCCAGGTTAAGGTGCGCCTCTATCTAAGCAAAGCCGAGTTTGATGCGTTGGATGCCGATCCCGGTAGTGGTATAACCGGGGGTATTAGCCAGTTGAAAATTTTAAAGAATGAAGATCCTATAGGCGCAGCCGTCCTTAGTTCAACTACAGAAATACCTGTAACCATTTCGGGGCCTGATTTGCTACAGGGGACCAATGGTTATGTACTGCAGGGCGACGTGAGCGATTTCTCATCATTTTACTTTGGCGCCCTCAACATTACGCTGCCGCTTGAACTGGTATATTTCAGAGGTGCATTGCAAAACAATGCAACCATGTTACAGTGGGAAACTATTAATGAAAACAGTTCATCGCATTTCGATGTTGAAAGAAGTCTTGATGGCAGAAGCTTTGATCCTATTGGTAGCGTAACGGCCAGCAATACCGCAGGTCCGAATAAATATGCTTACGTTGATCATGATGTAAACAGCCTGCCATCGTCAGTAATTTATTACAGGTTGAAGATGGTGGATATAGATGGCCAGTATAAATATTCGAACGTAGTCACTATCTATCGCGGCGATGTGACAACGATGAAGGTTGCACCAAACCCGACTACGGGTGAAACGAAACTGACGATTAATGCGATTACTGACGGAACGGTTATTTTGAAAATCAGGGATAACAGTGGCCGGGTAGTGATGCACAATGCGGTTCAACTGAGAAAGGGCATTAATAACGTTAACTTTAATATTGGACATCTTTCACGCGGATTGTATTTCCTGAATGTATCGGGAGAAGGAATCAGTGAAAATATCAAACTCCAGAAATTATAGAACTGACTATCGTCCGATGAATATGCGAAAGCTCCTGGCCATAGCCGGGAGCTTTTCATTTATTATCAAGGAACCGACATCGCAAACATAGGAGTCTATGTGTTTTTCTATATGCCTATCCTTCTATGGTGTTCAATAATCTCAGAACTTTTGACTTGCAAACTGGGGCGCTACCCAAATTATTTATAAGCTTTAACCGTGGAATCGGTTAAGGCCTTCATAAAGGCTATAATATCGGCTGTTTCTTTCTGGCTGAGGTTTAGTTTACTTGTGGGCAATGTCTGGTTTTCGGGCGCGATATGCAGTCCAGCACCGCCGCCCTCGTTGTAAAAATCCATTACTTCCTCAAGAGAATTGAAAACCCCATTGTGCATAAATGGAGCAGTCAGTTCGATGTTGCGCAATGTGGGAGTTTTAAAGGAAAATTTATGAATTGTGGAATTAGTGATGTTATATTTTCCAGGGTCTGTATCCAGTACAGCATTCGTTTTGGTTTTGGTGGCAGGTATTCCGAGTACTTCTGTTTCCGTTTCGGTGAACTCCGGTGGTACAAGTCCATTAAACAATGGAATAAAATGACAGGTAGCGCATTTGGCTTTTCCGGCAAAAAGATTAAATCCATTTTTTTCGGAAACAGAAAGTTTGGCCTTATCACCACGCATATATAAATCAAATCGTGAATTCAGCGCTGCAAGTGAACGAACATAGGAAGATATCGCATTGGCAATATTGAATGCATTTAAAGGTTCTTTTTCTTCCGGATAGGCATCCGTGAATGATTTTGCGTATTCATCGATTGCCTTCAGTTCGTCCACGCTTTCCTGCAATGAACCTTTCATTTCATCGCTGTTATGCACTACTTCTTTAAGCTGGTCCTCCAGGATATCTGAGCGTGCATCAAGAAACTGTTTTGTTTGAAAAGCCGAATTCCATAGCGTAGGCGTGTTTCGTAAAAGCATTTTCTTATTATCCAACGTATAGGGTGCCTTTAATCCGTCGGTAAAAGCTCTGCCCGGAATATGACAGCTGGCGCAGCTACGATTTTTTGTACCCGAAAGAATGGGATCAGAAAACAACTTTTTACCTAATGCAATTCTTTTGTTGGTTATCCAGTATTCCTTTCCGGGGGAAAAGAAATTAATATTAAAAAAATTTTCCTGGAAAATGGATGATGATGTAAAATTCACCGGGCTCTGGCCCCCGGGTGTGGCTATTCCCGCTTTAATCCTGGTAAGGGTAAGCTGTTTATAAAATGGATTAATATATGAGGATATGAATTCGAGCCTGTCAAACTTTTTAAAATCGTTATGAAGCTGCAGGTATGCAGTGGCTTTGTTTAGCCGGTTGATCAATGAGGCGCAGGCATTGGTTTGTTTCCTGTCGATATCAATTTTAAAAAGCAAGAGAATATTTTTCATGGCGCCAATACTTGCCTTTGCTTCTGTCAAAGAGTTAAAGGCAACCGGAGAATCAAATCCCGTGATGCCCAATGCAACCAGCCTTACCGTTGCGGACCGAACTGCATCCCAAACCAGGTCATTCCTGAATTTATAAATTCGTTCGGGTTCATTTTCCATGCGATCCAACACCGAAAGCATTTCCTCTGACAAGTGAATAAGCGGTCCGTGATAACTGCTCTCGCCGTTATTGAAAAGTATCTCTTCCATAGCCTGGAACCCCTGCGGTGGAATGATAAGATCGGGCGCACCTTCCTCAACCCTGTTGAGCGCCGGCCCATTCAAAAATTTGGATTCATAAATATTGAAATATTCCGAAAGAACTGCGAGTCTTTTATATGCAAGACGACACACTATAAATTGCTGCCGTAAGATCTTACGGGCGGCGCCCTGCCGGCAATAACGATTGAACTCATTTAATTTGCCTTTGAGCACTTGTAATTCTGTCCGGAAATACTGATCTGTTTTTTTTGCTATCGATGTATCCTGAACGTTGAAACGTACAGCACAGACAAGAATGATAAAGACGGCGGACATGACCGTAATCTTATTCGAAGATTTTATCCATCGCCTCACTGTAAAAGTATTTTTTTGAGCAAATTCCAAAGCTGGGTTTAAATTTAGCACGCCCTACGCTGAATAATTGAGTTGTTAAGCGCTTTTTTGGAGGAAATCGCAAACGGTGCGAACTATTCGCCGCGACAAGTTCGAATTTTTGATAGGTAGGGTAGGCAGGTACAACACCGCGATCCCCGGCATAACCGCTTTTGCGAGGACTGCCAGAAAATGCTTCGCCCTGGAATGATTTTCCAGGCAGGGCGACGCAAACTAAGATCATATATGATGGACTGCTTCAGCGGTACCTCGTTTTACAATGACGATTGACGACTTTCGAGAGGCTCTTTTTCATCAAGGTGGCGATCTGTTACATTTGTATAATGTACACCCATAAGAAATCGCTTGGACAGCATTTCCTGAGAGATGAGAATATTTGCCGTAAGATAATAGCAGCAGTGCAGGCACGTTCATTTTCACAGTTGCTGGAAGTGGGTCCGGGTGCAGGTGCGCTGACTAAATATATTTTACAGTTGAAAGGCGTGGATTTTAAAGCTGTAGAATTGGATGATGAGAAAGTGCAGTATTTGCTGACAACTTACCCCGCATTGTACGGAAAGATCATCCACCAGAGTTTTCTCGAAATTGAAAGACCTTTTTCCGGCTCATTTACGATCATTGGCAATTTTCCATACAATATCTCTTCCCAGATTCTGTTTAAAATACTTGACTGGAAAGATGAAGTAGAATGTGTGATCGGGATGTTTCAAAAAGAAGTCGGCCGGCGAATAGCGTCGCGTGAAGGAAATAAGGTGTACGGTGTAACCAGTGTCCTTGTACAGGCTTTTTTTGACGTGGAATATTTGTTTGAGGTGAATGAACAAAGTTTTACGCCGCCACCAAAGGTTAAGAGCAGCGTAATACGACTGGTTCGGCGGAAGGAATCTATTGAAATGAAGGATGAAAAATTTTTTGTTCAAGTGGTGAAAACAGCATTCAACCAGCGAAGAAAAACGCTTCGGAACGCGCTGAAAGGCGTGTTTGATGCAACCATACTGGAAGATAAATTGTTTAACAAGAGGGCTGAAGAATTGTCCGTACAGGAATTCGCGGATTTGACGTTCAGGAAAATTTAAATCATTATTTGACGGAACATGAAGAAGATACTAATTACAGCAAGGGCGCATGAGTACCTGCAGCAATCGTTGCAAAAGAATGGATATGAAACGTTGTATAAACCGCACATTACGTATGAGGAAGCATTAAATGAAATACATGATGTGGAGGGCCTTGTTGTAACTACGCGTATAAAGGTGGATAAAAAGCTGTTGGACAGGGCTAATTCCTTAAAATGGATTGGCAGGCTGGGTAGTGGTCTTGAATTAATTGATGTGACTTATGCGCAATCGAAAGGAATAAGATGCTACAGCAGCCCTGAAGGAAATTGTGATGCTGTTGCCGAGCATTCACTTGGAATGTTGCTCAGTCTTATGAATAAAATCAACGCAGCCCACAACGAGATTAGAAATGAAATATGGAAAAGAGATGAAAACCGCGGTGTCGAATTGAATGGTAAAACGGTAGGAATTATCGGTTTTGGTAACACAGGAAGCGCATTTGCCCGGCTTTTGCAGCCATTTAAGCTAACCGTGCTGGCCTTTGATAAATATAAATTTGGTTTTGGAAATGGATATATAAAAGAAGCCAGCTTCGAACAGGTTTGTCGATACGCCGACGTTCTGAGTTTTCACATTCCACTGAACGATGAAACCTTTCACATGGTTGATTCGGGTTTTTTTAACTCATTGCAAAGGGCTCCTTATTTGATAAATACTTCGAGAGGCAAAATTGTGAACACGGATGATTTGATCGGGGCGCTAAAAAACAGGCAAATTTCCGGGGCAGCACTTGATGTATTAGAGAATGAGAAACTTGGCAGTTACACACAGCAGGAAAAGGAAAGAATGGCCTGGTTGCTGGCCCGACCCGATGTAATTATTACCCCGCATATAGCTGGTTATAGCCATGAATCACTCTATAAAATGGCAAAAATATTGAGCGAAAAGATACTCGAGAATGAATAAATTTTCCCGGGATCTGAAGTTGCCCGCCAATTAAATTAAATGGGCCTGCGCATTAATATTTTGGAATAGTTTCCTATATTTGCCTTATAAATAGTGCAACGCTTCAGAGTTCCCCTGGGGCGTTGTTATTTTTTTTTATTGTGTATCAAAGGAAGACGTTATGAGCAACATCCAGTATGTAACAAAAGAGACATTCGAGCAAATGAAGGCCGAATTGCAACATAAAAGAGGCGTGGAGCGTCCGGCAGCCAGCAGGGCAATTGCGGAGGCCAGGGAAAAAGGCGACCTGAAAGAAAATGCGGAATACGATGCCGCCAAGGAAGCACAGGGATTGTTGGAGGCGAAAATCGCTCTTCTTGAGTCCCAATTGGCGGCAGTCAGGGTCATAGATGAGTCGTTAATTGACACCAGCAAAGTATCAATTCTTACAAAAGTTACCCTTACCAACCTGAAAACAAAAAAGCAGGTCACTTACCAGATTGTAAGCGATACTGAAGCTGATCTTAAGGCCGGAAAGATTTCAGTTTCTTCTCCTATCGGGAAAGCGATTTTAGGAAAGCACCCGGGAGATACTGCCGATGTGCAGGCTCCTGCTGGATTAATCACTTTCCAGATTGATAAGATTAGCGCGTAGGATATAAGAGCCCTGTTCGATAAAAATTTTCCCAACGTTGGATCTATTAAACTATTAAACAGAACGGACTTCCGTACTCTTTGGGATGTCGAAACTCTGTTCCGACCAATAAACATCAAATTGAATTATTGGTCTTTTAGACAGAACGGAGTTCCGTATGCTTTGGGACGTTGGAACTCTGTTCCGACTAAAAAAACGTCAAATCAATTATTGAACGGAACGGAGTTCCGTATGCTATGGGACGTTAGAACTCTGTTCCGACTAAAAAAACGTCAAATCAATTATTGAACGGAACGGAGTTCCGTTTTCCGGTTAGATTTGTAATGGAAACAACAGTTATGTTGAAGAGAGCCTGGTATTACCTTCTTTCAGTCAAGACAAAACTTTTTGGTGGTATGACAATATTTTCAAAAATTATCCGCGGCGAAATACCCAGTTATAAAATAGCTGAAAACGAAAGGTTTTTTGCCTTTCTCGATGTTTTTCCGCTTAGAGAGGGGCACGTACTGGTAGTGCCCAAGACGGAAACAGATAATTTTTTTGACCTGTCTTCAGAATATTTGCAGGAGCTTTTACTATTTGCTCAACCCATTGCAAAAGCAATTGAAAAATCATTTGACTGTAATCGCTGCGGAATCAGCGTTATTGGTCTCGAAGTACCACATGCTCACATGCATCTCATCCCCATCAATTCAGCCAATGACCTGAACTTTACGCAACCTAAGCTAAAGTTGACCGAAGAACGCTTAAAGGAGATTCAAAGGAAGATATTAGAGAAATTATAGCTTGATTATCCTGTAATTTTCTTAACCACTTTATCCGGATTATTTCTGATAAACTCACTCCACCCATTCACGGGTCTGTTCTTGTTTAAAAGCCGGGTCCCAGTCTGGAAATGATGACAAACTGCGACAGCAAGGGCATCGGTGGCATCAAAGTGTTCGGGCTCTTCGTTCAGTTCGAGTAACTGTTGTAGCATTTTCCATACCTGCTCTTTTCCTGCATTCCCATTGCCGGTCACAGATTGCTTCACTTTTTTAGGTGAGTATTCCGTAACCGGCACGCCGGCACTCATGGCAGCAGCAATAGCCACGCCCTGCGCCCTTCCCAGTTTAAGCATGCTTTGTACATTCTTGCCAAAAAACGGAGCTTCAATGGCGAACTCGTGGGGTCTGAAAGTTTCAATTAACTCTTTTACTTTTTGATGAATCAACTGCAGCCGGTGGTAGTTGTCCTTTTGATGTGAAAGCTTCAATGCCTGCATTACCTTCATCCGGGCAACATTGCCGTTTATCTCAATTATGCCATAGCCCATCAGTAAGGTGCCGGGGTCAATTCCAAGGATTATTTTGCCAGTGTTATGCAATCGGAGGTGTATTTTTACAGGATTATTAAATCGGTAAAAAAAATAGTAGCCCGAAACTACAAAAAACAGGGTGAATAGCATTGTCAAAGACCTTTTTGGGCCGTATGCAAATAACATTTACACAGAGAAAATCCGTAAGAACATTTATCAACTACTTTCTTGGCCCCCTTTTATTCATTTGGTTGTCTTATTCGATTTACCACCAGGTAAGCCAACAACCCGGACTTGAGAAATCATGGCAACATATCCGTGAGTCATTCGGCGGTGTGATGATTTGGAACCTTATTGGAACGATCACTTTAATGATTGCCAATTGGTCGATAGAAACCATCAAATGGAAATTGGCTATTCAAAAAATACAACGTATAAGCTTTTTTACAGCATTCAAGGCAGTTTTATCAGGCGTCAGCTTTTCTGTAACCACTCCGAACCGGGTAGGGGAGTACCTGGGGCGGGTGTTATATATGGAGGAAGGAAAAAGAATTAAGGCAATTTCATTGACGATTGCAGGAAGTATGAGCCAGTTGCTCATTACCCTTTTGATGGGCATGGTTGGCTTACTGATTCTGCGAACACCAATGGAAAACAGTGGTATGATCTCGTCTTTTTGGATGGACGTATTATTGTATGGGATTTTTCCGACACTCGCCATTTTAACACTAATTTATTTCAAACTGCCATGGCTGGTGAGTCGGATAGACCGGCTGCCGGGTGTTAAGGAATATAGCTGGGTCATGGAAGCCTTAGAAGATTTTAATGCAACTTTGCTGCTGCAACTTCTGTCTTTATCAGCAGTACGATTTTTTGTATTTATAGTGCAGTATTATCTTTTGTTCCGGTTGTTCGATGTTCATGTTTCGCTGGGACAATGCTGGTCGGCGGTCAGCGTATCATTTTTGGTGATGGCAGTAATTCCCACCATTGCTTTATTTACTGACCTGGGCCTTAGGGGTAAGGTAAGTCTGAAACTATTGGGGTTGTTTAGCAATAACAGCCTGGGCATCGGACTTACTGCGGTGAGCATTTGGTTTATTAATTTGGTCATCCCGGCGCTGGCAGGAAGTTTGTTAATATTGGGTATTAAAAAGGTATTTAAAAACAGGGACGCGCCGGTGCGATGATTTAATGGTGGTTGATGCGAAACATTAGGTGGTTACATGCGTTATATATGATAAATCAATTGTTTGTTGAAAAGAGCATCTATCGGTGCTTTTAAATTTGAGAGTAAACTTAATTGCATCAAAGTAAAATCTGGAAGCGCATATGAATGGCTTGCTTAAATTGGTTGCTGTATTGGCCGTAGGACTGCTGGCTTTTTCCAATAGGGCTGAAACACATTTCGAGGAGACCTGCGCAGTAAAAAATACGGCATTCCAGGCGGGTGAAAAAATTGTAATGACCGTTTATTACGCTGTTGCCGGTATTTATGTGAATGCAGGCACGGCTACGTTTACCAATTCACTCGAAACGCTTAATAGCAAACCGGTTTATCATATCGTGGGGGAAGGACATTCCAATTCATCCTATGACGTTCTTTATAAGGTAAGGGATCGCTACGAAAGCTATATTGACACCGCTACTCTTCAGCCCCTGAAATTTGTGCGAGACGTAAACGAAGGTGGTTACAAGAAATATCAGAATGTAACTTTTAACAAGCACGCAAGCACGGCGGTCACCAACGATGGGGTTTTTAAAGTACCCAACTGCATCCAGGACGTGGTGAGTGCTGTTTTTTATGCCCGTAATGTCGACTTCAGCAAACTGCGGCCTAATGACAGGATCGCGTTTGACATGTTCCTGGATAACGAAGTGTTCAATATGTACATCAGGTACCTTGGAAAAGAAACGATCAAAACCAAGTATGGAAAATTCCGGGCGATCAAATTTAAACCTCTCCTGATAAAAGGAACGATTTTCGAAGGCGGTGAACAAATGGTGGTTTGGGTAACCGACGACGAAAACCGCATCCCTGTAAGGATTGAAAGCCCAATATCAGTGGGCAAGGTAAAAATAGATATGATGAGTCATGAAAATCTCCGCTATCCGTTGACGGCTCTTATAAGGAGACGGGATTAGAAAAAACGCATAAGACAGCAGCTACTTTATTTCTTCCAGTTTAAAAAAATCTTTCGGTCTTATTCCCCGCTCAGTATGATGCAGGTTGCAACATTCATACTGAGGATCGTGTTCAAAAAAAAGTATGTAGTCTTTTTCCACCGCCTCTGCAAGGAATAGTTTTTTTTCGGTTAGCGTCGTTAATGGAAACATATCATATGCCATGACATAAGGAATGGGAATATGACCCTGCGATGGCAACAGGTCCGCCATAAATACCACGGTTTTGTTTTTATATTTTAGCTGTGGCAGCATCATGGCCTGTGTGTGGCCGTTGACAAATCGAACCAAAAAATTTTCTCCGAATTGAATGGCTCCTAATTTGGAATTAACGGCGGCAGGTAAATCGAGAAATTTCAATTGCCCGCTTTCGTTTATTGGCAAAATGTTTTCTTCCAGGAAGGATGCCTTCTCGCGGTCATTTGGATGTACGGCCCAGTTCCAGTGTTCTTTGTTACTCCAATAAGTTGCATTCTTAAATGCCGGGATCAGCTTAACTCCTTCCTTAATTATGCTTCCTCCGCAATGATCAAAATGCAGGTGGGTGAGAAATACATCTGTGATATCGTTTGGATGAAAACCATGTCTTGCCAACGACTTGTCAAGGGTATCCTCGCCGTGCAGGTAATAGAAGCCAAAAAATTTTGCATCCTGTTTGTTGCCCATGCCATTATCAACCAGGATGAGCCGCTTTTCGTCTTCAATCAACAACGAACGCAGGGCCCATGAACACATGTTGTTTTCGTCTGCCGGGTTCACTTTATTCCACATGCTCTTGGGTACCACGCCAAACATGGCGCCGCCATCTAGTTTGAAAAAGCCCGTATTTACCGAATAAAGCTTCATGTTGGCTGAGAAATTTGTCCGGTGCTTTTGGCTGCAAGTGTATATATCAGGAGCACCAATCCAAGGGCAAAGAATATCACCAGTGCCAGCACAGAGTTTCTTTGTGACCCGGTAAGTTCATTAATTAAACCGAAACTAAAAATGCCAATAACTGCTGCAATTTTTTCGGTGACATCATAAAAACTGAAGAATGAAGTCGTGTCTTTAGTAACCGGCATTAGCTTAGAGTACGTGGACCGGCTGAGAGATTGAATGCCTCCCATCACAAAGCCAACGGCAGCGGCAAGCCCATAGAATTCATAAATGCCTCCAACGGGCAGAACATATCCCACATAACAAAGCAGCATCCAAAATAATACGATTGTCATGAGGGTCCTCATATTTCCGATCCTTGATGACAACCAGGAAATGGTGAACGCACCCGGTATAGCAATAAGCTGGATGATTAAAATAGAAATGATAAGGTTGGTAGTAGGTATTTTCAGTTCGCTTTTACCATAAAGGGCGGCGACAAGCATTACTGTTTGCACCCCCATATTATAAAAGAAAAATGCGCTGAGAAATCTTTTGAGTGGCGGAATTTGTTTTAATTCATTCAAGACTTTCCTGAGCTCACGATACCCTTTCGTTAATATTTGATGCCGAAGGTCTCCTGTACCGGCCGGCGCAGGTTTGGGCAATCCCCTCAAAGAATACTGGCCAAATATCCACCACCAAACTCCTACCAATAAGAAGGAGAGACGGAATTGAATCGTTGATGCATCATTGTCGTTTTCATAACCACCAACCAATCCCGGGAAAAAAGTGAATATCAAACATATCAACTGCAACAAAACACTACCCACGTAACCATAAGCAAATCCTTTGGCGCTAACCCTGTCGCGGTCTTCCGGTGCCGCGATTTCAGGAAGAAAAGAATTATAAAAAACAAGACTGCCCCAGAACCCCACGCAGGCAATGATCATGCATGCAAGGCCCAGGCCAAGCGACGCAGGGGGGGTGGCTGTTGTGCCATCAACCGTATTAAATAAGAAAAGTAATGCGCATGCAAGGCTTCCCATTGTAAGAAAGAAATTCATGAAATTCTTTTTATTCCCCCTGTAATCTGCAATAGAAGAAAGTAAGGGTGAAATAATCGCTACGATCAGCATGGCAAGTGCCAGGGCATAATTATAAAGAGAAGTGTTTTCAAATTGCCTTCCGAGAAATGTGATCGTGGTTTTTGAAACGGTTTTATTATCTGCAGTGATCGCCTCGAAATATGCGGGGAAAATAGTGGAAGTGATGACCAGGTTGTAGGCGGAGTTTCCCCAGTCGTACATGGCCCAGGCATTGATTACCTTTTTCGAAGCCGTTTGCATTAGCCGTTCTTGTTTATTGAATGTGAAAATAGGAAAATGTAAGAATGCCCCCTATTTATTCAGAATATTAAAGCAGCTGTTGGTTCCCCCGAACCGGGCTGACATTATCTTTCTATCACTCCTGTCATCAGCAATGTCAGAAGAATAATTCCCGCTATAATCCGGTACCATCCAAATACTTTAAAGCCGTACTTCTGCAAATACTGAATGAAAAAGCGGATGGCCAGCATTGCGATAATAAAGGCAGTCACATTTCCGGCAATGAAAGCGGCCGTATTTGCGCTGTTATCGAGAATTATTTCATACCCTTTTCGGCCGGTGCCGTTCAGCACCCAGCTTTTGACAAACAAAGAATATAGCGTTGCCGCGCACATCGTCGGGACGGCAAGGAAAAACGAAAATTCAGCGGCAAGGTTGCGGTTAAATTTTTGCTGCATTCCACCAATGATGGTAGCAGCGCTGCGACTTACACCGGGTATCATCGCGATGGTTTGCCAAAGACCAGTTATAAATGCGCTTTTGTAAGTGATTTTATCGTCAGTGCTTACCACCGGGTGATTGAATAGCTTGTCGATAAACAAAAGAACAATGCCTCCCAGCAACATTGTAATCGCAACGGTTGTTGGACTCTCAAGGAGGTCATCAATATTATCTGAAAAAATAAATCCAAGCACCAGGGCCGGAATGACACCAATAATCAATTTGACATAAAACTGCCAGCGCCTGACCCCGGTACCAATCGGGGGGAAAAATTTTTTCCAGTACAGCACTACCACGGCCAGGATGGCTCCCAGTTGAATCGCCACTTCAAACAGCTTCGTGAATTCTTCCTTATGAATTCCCAGCATGCTGCTCGCAATGATCATATGCCCGGTCGAAGAAATCGGCAGGAACTCAGTTATCCCTTCTACAATCGCAATTATTATGGCTTCTAAAATGCTCATATTTCAATTTGAAAAGTCGACGGCGAAGCAAGGCCGGCGGCGCGTCTGAAAATAATTGAATTTAGAGTTAAATGCAATAAAAAAGCCGATTTAAAAATCATGGCACGTTTTTAAATCGGCTATCGATAAGTTCTTTGCTTTTATTTCTTTGGATTCTTAAAAATGGCATAGATCTCAATCACAAGTCCCGCCAGGATCAATATTGGTGCAATCGTAATCCGCGTAGTGCTGTATACTTCATCCTTGTTGAAAACGGCGGGATCCTTACTGGCACCACCAGCCATCAGGAACATTCCAATGGTAATAACAAGGGCGCCAATTGCCATCCACTTATAGTTGTCTTTAGAGAAAATTGTAGGTGACGTTTTCACGTAGGTTTCTTTCGAAGAAGCGGGGCTTGTTGTTTTAACTTCGGCCATATTTTTTATTCAATTTGGTGGCGCAAGATAGTTGAAAAGTTCAAATACTGGAATAAACCAGATCGCAAAACAATGTATTAACCCGACAAATTGAACAACACCTTGGCCCCTACCTGATACGCGATAGAAACAGTAGAAGCATAGTTTCACATAGACTATGTGTTTCCCTATTGTGCCCTATGTGCCTCTGTGGTTCCGCACCTGAGTAATCACTCTTCATTAATACAGATCATCCAGTTTCATCCTCAGGTATTTGATCACGCTTCGATGGGTGCTAAAAAGTGTGATGCAGATACCAATTACTATTAATCCACCGAAAAGAATGGCCAGCGTCGTATTGTCGTGGATGGCTTTCATTTCAGGCAATATTCGTTCTGCTCCAAATATGACAAGGACCACTGCAGTTATTGCAATGACTCCGCTGATAGCACCATTGAGAACGGCTCTCATATTCATGGGTTTTGCAATAAACCAGCGCGTGGCACCCACCATTTGCATGGTCTTTATCAGGAAGCGATTGCTGAACATCGCCAGGCGGATAGTATTATCAATTAAAATAATTACAACCAGCGCAAGCAGTATAGCCACCGCAAGCAGAATAAAGCTAATTCGTTGAATATTATTGTTAAGATTATCCACCAACGCTTTCGGATATTCTACGTCGCTGACATAGGTTTGTTGTTTCAGGTCGGCCTGTATGGCAGCCAGCGAATCGCTGTTCATGTATTGCTGCTTCACTTTAAAGTTGACGCTATTCGGAAGGGGATTTGCATCCAGAACTTTGTCCCAGTTCTCATTACCGTCGCCCATATACTTTGCCTTGGCCGCCTCTTTCGTAACAAATTCAATCGAACGTACATATGGTTTTGCAGAAATATATTCCATTAAGGCGGCACTATCCTTGGGATTAAGGTCACCGCGCAGGTAAGCACCAACCTCTACGTTTTCTTTAAAATAACTGCCAAGCTTATTGGCATTAATCACGAGCCAGCCAATGATACCCAGCAGGAAGAGTACGAGCGTAACGCCAAGTATCGACATGAAATAGGAGGGCTTGCCACGTTTGCCTGAACCTTTGCCCGATTGAGCCATAGTATTGAATTTTGTTCGAATTAATGGGTCCGCAAATTTAGCTGTTTACCAGTACAATTAGTATTTTTGCTGCCCACTAAAACGACAGTCATTGGCTTATATTGCCGTGTGATTCAGGATATTTGTTAAAGAAAATTTTAATTCAAAAAAGGTATCCGGGGCGGTCGAAGTGCCTGTTGTGACGGTGTCCATCCCGCGCGGATTATCTGCGGTGATCTGCTTAGCGTCAATGATAAATTCTAAAGCTTAGTCGTGACAGGACCTTGATGGTTGTGGCGAATGGTTAATAAAAGAAAGAAGAGTCTCAAAAAGATAGGTCGATAGACCCTATGGAAACACCAGGAAAGAAAGAAACATGAATCAGCGTAACCGGATTTGAAAATATGGAGTATGATTTCAGAACGATAGAAAAAAAATGGCAGCAAAGCTGGAAGGAAACGGGTGCTTATAAGGTTTCCAACGAAAGTAAGAGGCCGAAGTATTATGTATTGGATATGTTTCCATATCCAAGCGGGGCAGGATTGCATGTCGGGCATCCCCTTGGATATATTGCCAGTGATATTTACGCCCGGTATAAAAGGCTAAAGGGATTTAATGTTTTGCACCCGATGGGTTATGATGCCTTTGGACTGCCGGCAGAACAATATGCTCTTGATCATGGAGTGCATCCTGCCTTGTCGACCGAGGCAAACATTAAGAATTTCCGTAAGCAATTAGACAATATCGGTTTTAGTTTCGACTGGGACCGCGAAGTGCGTACCTCTGATCCCGCATTTTACAAATGGACGCAATGGATTTTTCTGAAGCTGTTCAAAAGTTTTTATAACCGGGTCACTAATAAAGCCGAAAGTATCGATGTCTTGATCGACGCATTCCAACGTGAAGGAAATATTAGTCACCCGATACCGGACAGCAATTTCCAGCTCCCCGTAACGGGGAAACATTTTTCAGCTGTTGACTGGAAGACTTTTGGTGAAAAAACAAAGCAGGATATCCTGATGGAATACCGGCTTGCTTATTGTGGTTACGGGGAAGTGAACTGGTGCGAAGCGCTGGGCACAGTATTGGCGAACGATGAAGTTGTGAATGGTGTGAGTGAAAGAGGCGGTCACCCTGTAGTGAAGAAGAAATTGCGGCAATGGTATTTGCGCATCACAGAGTATGCAGATCGTTTGCTGGAGGGATTGGAGCGTGTTGATTTCAGCGAAGCGATGAAGGAAATGCAAAGCAACTGGATAGGTAAGAGCAGTGGAGCAGAGCTGGATTTCGAAGTGAAAAGTGAAGGTGGAGCGGTGAAAAAAATGCGGGTGTACACGACAAGGCCCGATACCATTTTTGGAGTTGATTTTATGGTTGTGGCACCTGAACTGGAAATGGTTGAAGAAATAAAATCAAAAGCGCAATCCCACGCAGTTGATGAATACTTAAGCTATGTAAAGAGCCGCACCGAAAGAGAAAGAATGGCGGAGAAAAGAATTTCTGGTGTGTTTACGGGAGCCTTTGCCATCAATCCTTTTAATAAAAGAGAAATACCGATTTGGATCAGCGAATATGTTTTGGCGGGTTATGGTACCGGCGCTATCATGGCGGTGCCCTGCGGTGATGAAAGGGATTTCAAATTTGCAAAACACTTTGGAATATCCATCACGAATATTATCGGTAATCACTACAACGGGGAAGAAGCGAATCCCACGAAAGACGCGATCCTCGAGAACTCTGATTTTATCAATGGCATGGTAATGCGTGACGCCATTGAAGTGGTCATCAAAAAAATTGAGGAGATGGGGATTGGTGTGAGAAAGAAGAATTATAAAATGCGCGATGCGGCTTTCAGCCGGCAGCGCTATTGGGGCGAACCCTTTCCCGTGATTTGGAAAGATGGAACTGCTTACCCGATGGATGAAAAAGAATTGCCACTGGTATTGCCTTACGTGGAAAATTATAAGGCGGGTCCCGAAGGTGAAGGTCCGTTGGCGAATATCGAAGAATGGACTTCTAAAAATATTGAAACGAATACGATGCCCGGATACGCAGGCTCGTCCTGGTATTTTCTGCGTTATATGGATTCCAATAATGAAAAAGAATTTTGTAACAGGAGAGCGTCCGATTATTGGGGACAGGTTGATTTATATATTGGCGGTACCGAGCATGCTGTTGGACATTTGCTTTATAGCCGTATGTGGACAAAAGCGCTTTATGACTTAAATTATATCGGGTATGATGAGCCTTATAAAAAGCTGGTGAACCAGGGCATGATTCAGGGAGTATCCCAGATTGCCTATGTTCAAAAAATTGAATATAAAGAGAATGAAAAAGGGGAGGAATTAAGCAAAGGCGGCTCAAACACTGTATTCATTCCAAAGTTTTCAAATCCTGCAAGCACTCCTTTACCTAAACTACAACTTTATTCTGCCGATTTAATTAATGAGCACAACAAAGAAGATTATAAGCCCTTCAATATCCCAATTGATTTAGTGAAGCTAAATCCTACCGATACTTCTAAGAATTTACTGGATATTGAATTAGGCATCGAACGATATCCTCAAAGACTCGATGCAATTTATATTGTTCAGGATTCATTCTACTACGAGGGGAAATGGAAAACCTGGGATGCAAATAGTGCAAGCTGGATTGAGACAGAAAACAGAAACTTTTATACTTCAAGCGAGACTGAAAAAATGTCTAAATCAAAGTATAATGTTGTGAACCCTGATGAACTGATTTTTAATTACGGAGCCGATACTTTCCGGATGTACGAAATGTTCCTTGGCCCGGTAGAGATGAGCAAACCGTGGGACACCAAAGGAATCGAAGGAGTTCACCGTTTCTTGAAAAAACTCTGGCGCCTGTTTTTTAAGGAATCTAATTCCGCCTCCGTTGGAGCGGGGAAGTGCGAGGCGGTCTGGACAGACGAGGAGCCTTCAGAAACGGAATTGAAGGCATTGCACAAAACCATCAGGCAAATTGAAGAGGTGACAGAAAGATTTAGCTTCAATACCGGGGTAAGCGGTTTCATGATTGCTGTAAATGAGTTCACGGATCTGAAGTGCCATAAGAAAGCCATACTGGAAAAACTGGTGATCCTGCTGGCACCTTATGCACCGCATATTTCAGAGGAGCTTTGGTTTCAGTTAGGAAACAGCGGAAGCATACTTCAACAAAGCTTCCCGGAATACGATGCAAAATACCTTGTTGAAAGCACCAAGGAGTACCCGATTTCAATCAATGGCAAGATGCGAACTACAATCGACATAGCATTGGGAATTCCGGAAAAAGAAGTGGAAAAAATTGTGTTGGAAAACGAAGTGGTCAGGAAATGGCTGGAAGGAAAGCAACCCAAAAGGATAATATACAAGGAAGGAAAAATGGTGAACGTTGTGGTGTAGGATAATCTCGGAAAGCAGTCGAACCTATAACAAGAACTTTATGCGTGGATTCTTTTTCCCTGGAATTTTAATTCTCATTATTCTTCCTTCATGCGAGTTTTCTGTAAAACATACTGAATCTGCGGAAAAATCAAAGATCAGGAACGGGATAAGCATCCAGGCCAGGGGAATAAATGTGGAACAGGCATTCTTAATTACCGAAGATGGCAACCTGTTGCCCGAAGACAATAAGGTCAAAGTGAATCAAAAGGTTCGGTTGCGCCTGATCGCGTCAGGCTGGGCTGAAAAAGATGGACGCGTTTTCATTGACGCATCGGAAAAGGTTGAAACAAGCGACGGTACTGTAGTTCTAAATGAAAAGGACTTATTCCGGGATTATAAAGACGGGCTAGCACCGGAAGATGTGAAATTTATAACTCTCTCGGTGGTAATTACGCAGATTGACAAGCTATATGACTATTACAGAGTCGCCTTCCAGGTAAAGGATAAAAGCGATGAACAGAATTCTGTAGAAGGTTTTTACAAATTATATATCGAGTAGTTGCAGACTTCCCTTTTAATTTTGCGGTAACAAACAGGTAAATGGCAAAACCTTCAACGGAATTGATAGCGGCATTGAGGGCAACGGCAGAAAGGCTTCGGAATGGAGTACACTATTCATGGGGCCACCATGGTGCATGCAATTGTGGCAACTTGTTTCAGGTGATCACATCCATGACTGAAGGTGAAATCCTGCGTTGCGCCCAAACCGGTATGGGGGAGTGGACAGAGTTGTCCGAAGAATATTGCCCGGACACTAATGCCTCTTTGAGTTTTATTATGACCCAGCTGGAGCACGCGGGGCTTACTCCGGTGGACGTCCGGCACATTGAATATCTCACAGACCGAACCGTGCTACTTGAGTTGCCAGGTGGATTTCGCTGGCTAAAGAGGAATCTAAGGCAAGATGTGATACTTTATTTTGAAACGTTTGCGAATTTGCTCGAGGATCAATTGATCGCCTCAGTAGATATAGAAATTGATGACATTATTTGTAAAAAACCTCAGTTTGTTCTTTGTTAAAAAAAACTCAGAGTTGAACTAATAATAAGCTGGTTCAATCGCCAGCTTATTTCATTTTATCTTTATCATTAAATCCCCACTATGGCGAGAATATCCTCAATAGTCCTTTGCTTATTATTAAGCGTTTCTGCTATTGCACAAGAACTAAATGTGATGACCTTCAACATCCGGTTAAATACGGCCTCGGACAGTATGAATGCATGGCCCTACCGAAAAGACCTGGTTGCATCACAGGTCCTGTTTCATGAAGCGCATATTGTTGGTGTGCAGGAAGCGTTACTCGACCAGATGACAGATTTGCAACAGCGCCTGCCTAAGTACAGGTATAGAGGCGTGGGTCGTGATGACGGCGAGCGAAAAGGTGAATTCTCGGCAATCTTTTATGATACAACAAGGCTTGACGCTATGGAGTCAAAGACATTCTGGCTTTCCGAAACGCCGGAATGGGCCGGGAGCAAAAGCTGGGATGCCGCTATAACGAGAATTGTAACCTGGATAAGGTTCAGAGATAAGAAAACAAAAAAGATATTCTTCGCATTTAATACTCATTTCGATCATATCGGCAAAGTTGCCAGGCGTGAGAGCGCCAAATTGCTGTTGCAAAAAATCAGCGAGGTGGCCGGAGCCGCTCCGGTAGTTGTTACTGGTGATTTCAATTCAACCCCCGACGATGAACCTGTACAGCTTATCGTGGATCAGTCCAACACACTGCACCTTGTTGACTCAAAAGGAATTTCTTTACAACCTCACTATGGTCCTACCGGAACTTTTAATGGGTTTAAGGAAAAGGAAAGGGATGATCAGCCGATTGATTATATTTTTTTAAAGGGGAAATGGAAAGTATTGAAACATGCCACTATATCACAGACATGGGATGGAAGGTTTGCCTCGGATCATTTCGCAGTAGTAGCCAGGCTGCAACTCAATTGAGGTGCAAGTTATTCTGTAGCCATTGGAATTGGGAATTAGTAATCGCATGCTCAACATCCAGCATCTAGTATCCAGTATCCAGAATCCAGCTCACTTTTTCACCAGCCTTATCATCGCACTGCTTCCTTCTGAACTCTCAAGCCTTGCCTCGAATCGTTTGTCTTCCACTAACGCTACCATATAAGATGTATTGGGCGGAATTGAGCCAAGATTTTCGGCAACCATGATGAGTTCACTGGAGGAGCTTAAAGCCGTAACCGGCAATTTGATAGTGTACGCCTTATCACTCAAACGTATATGTTCAAATATGAGTTTTTCATTGAGGAAAAGCGAAATGGAATCACCATCAATCTGGGCATTATCATAGAACCGCAACTCAATGGAATCACCGGTGACCGGTATTTCGGTTGTAAATACTTTTTTCCGGGTCACAAATTTTTGTTCAATAGTTTGAGGTTTGTCGCCGACAGGCGGTGTTTTAATGGCTTGCGCCGGGGGGTCTGGTTTTTGTGTTGGCTCATCCGGGACCATTCCACTTCCCAGCGGGTTTTTGAAAGGCTCCGTTTTTTCTACTTCCGGTCTTTTCAGCGCTGATAAGTTTCCAATGCTGTCAATGATCTCAGGATTATTTGCACCGGTTATGTAGTTTTCGATGACAAAATCCCATTCATCCGCAAAAATGGAAGTGGTTGTTTTATCAAGATGCACATCACCTGCTTTCTGATTTTCATTGGCCGTCTTCGAAGCGTTTCCATCGAGCATCATCTTGCCGTCGCCCGGGCAATTGAAATCGGCTCTTGACAGCAACGGTACTTTGCCCCTGGGGCCCGCTGCACTTTCTTCAATCAATTCATCGTCCCACCATACTGCTTCATTTGTGCCGGCATCAAAATAACCTTTAATACTGTAACGACGGTAAGTGGTTGGCGATTCATAGTAATATGAAGTGCCGGTAAGGTTGTCGCCATTCTGAATAATCTTTACCTCCACTTTTTGTTTATTGATCTTTCCTTTCCACACGCCCGTGATCATCTGGGCCTGCACGGATGAGAATCCTGCCACAAATAAAAAGAAAGCAAAAAGTAAATGCTGTGTTTTCAATGAAATATGCTTTGATTGATCAACAATATAAACTGTTTGGCCGCAATATTATTTTATGCTGGTGCAACAATTTTGCCCTTCTGATATTTAGTAGCAACTCTTTAACATCCTGCTGTAATAATACCTGCTGCAGGCAGGTAAACCTTCTATCTTTACACGGCTTTTTATGCAGGAACAAGCATTAATCCGATTGTTAAAAGCGAATGCTGGTTTATTTTCGCCGGTCGTACCGTTTTTGCCCGGGAAAGACCGGTTGTTGCAGTTGGATTTTACGTCTGCAAATGAAGAACTCACACAGGCCATTTTACAGGACACAAAATCATTTATCGATTATATTAATCAAAAACTCGGGAGTGCGGAGGCAAGATATGGCATTGGCGGATATGGGGAACATCGTACTGTGTATAGCCGTAGTGATCTGTTTGGAAGTGGCGAAAATCCCCATCGTTCCACATCTTCAATTGCTGAGGCAGAACCGCGCCGACTTCACCTGGGAACAGATATATGGGGAAGACCGCACACAGCAGTCATGGCACCTTTTAACGGAATTGTAAATAGTTTCGCTTTCAATGACGCATTTGGCGACTATGGAGCGACGATTATTCTAGCACACAAATTGGATGATATTTCGTTTTACACTTTGTATGGCCATCTCAGTCTAAGCTCTATAAAAAATTTGCAGGAAGGTGAATTCATTCATAAAGGAGATGTGTTTGCTGAATTCGGTATTCCATCCGAAAACGGTCAGTGGCCACCGCATTTGCATTTTCAAATAATTGCTAACCTGCGGGGCTGGGAAGGCGATTATCCCGGCGTGTGCAAATTTTCAGAAAAAGAAGAGTGGTTGAGCAATTGCCCTGACCCGGATTTGATTTTGCAGATGAACCAATTTATTGACAGATGATGATAAGTGGGATGGTTAAATTGCTGAATTGTTTAATGGCTAAACTAACCGTCAAACAATAGAAACATCAGGCAATTTTACTTAATAATTTCCCTCGCTATAATTTCCCATTCTTGTTCCAGGGTTACCGCTGGCCTTTTCTTGCCGGCGCGGCGATACCAGTAATCGGCATTCCCAATGTCACCTTCCTTTCTGTGGAGGTACGCGTGTATCCATTCAGCGTTGGCATCATCAATATCCTGGATCATCTGATGTGATTTTTCCCAATCGCCTTTTGCATCATACCAAAGTGCTTTCAGATGTTCCGATATTGCCGACGGAGCTGATGATTGAGAAAGTGATTGGTTAAATTGCTCAAAGGACATAAGCAAAAATACACCCGCTTGTTGAAAAGATGAGTGGATCTTCACTACATTATCCCCTCTCGCTATTTTCCACTAGCTTTTTAACTCATTTCTTCAACAATTTAAAAGCATGAGTCCATTGATTGCGAAGAAAACCGGGGATGCACCATAAAATACATAACGGTTCAATAGCTCTTGCGGCTTCCATTTTTCCCATATCTTCTGATTCCCATCCAAACGAACGGAGTATAGCGGAAACTTTTTTCTTCGCTTCTTCATCATTGCCGCAGATAAACATAGTTGGCGGTCCGTCTTTAAAACCCGGCTTATACATTTTTGCATTACCCACACTGTTAAAAGCCTTTACCAGTTTTGCATCGGGTAATAAGGCTTGAATTCTTTCCATCAGTGAATCCTCGAGCGTAGTAAAAAACTTCAATACTCCGTTTACCGGCGGTTCCTTGGAAATGGGATTAGTACTATCAATCACTACTTTGCCTGAAAAGTTGGATGGGCCCGACAATTTGATCACGTCCTCCGTCACAGATCCGGCTGTCGCAAACACCAGCAATTCGCCAAACTTTGCCGTTTGTTCAAAGTTGCCAGTTTCAATGCCGGCGTTATCCGATTTAAACTTTTTCACTTCTGGCTTTTCAATGTCCCGGGTGCCAAGCATTACTTCATAACCTTCATTTAAAAATGCTTTAGCCAGTACCTGGCCTACGGGACCTGAACCGAGAATACCTGCTTTCATAAAACTTTTTATTTGATTTATTAATTCGCATTATATACTGAGGCAAACGTTTTTGCAAAATCTTCAAGCTTTGTTTTGCCAAGATTGCCCGGATGATGTTTCCAATAATCCTCAAACATTGAACCATCATGCAAGGCGTGACCCATCTCCGTATAATTTATGGCGGCGTTTTCCGGCACACCTGCCTCTTTCATCCCACCGAATGCCTGTTCATCCGTAAAAACGACCCATGGCAGTTCTGGTTTGCCTATGGCCATTCCAACGATCTTTGCTATATCGGTGGTTGATCTTTCATCACTTCCGATGTATCGAACGGTATGACCGGTGAAATTGAGATTGGATAATTCCTCAAATGCGACCTCGGTAATATCGCTGGCATCTGCCAGCAACATTTTAAAATCTCCGCCACCGAAATTCCCTCCCAGGATGTTCATGTGTTTTATCATTCCAATATTGGCAAACAGGTTGGAATAAAACCAAACCGGGCGCAAATGTTTAATATTTGTATTCTTTAGTTCATTCAATGCCTGTTCCACCCGGTAGAGACCGCTGACTGGTCCGCAACCATCCGGCAGGTGGGCACCCACGCTGCTGAGGTTCACGACAAATTTTATGCTGGTAGCCTTTAATGCTTCCGCATAATTTTTTCCAATCGATGCGATATGTGCTTTCATATCCGGAGCATCGTATTTGGGTGGTATCATGGTGTATACGGCATCTGCTCCTGCAAATGCTTTTTTCAAAAACTCAACATCTTCTACCGAACCAATTGCGGGGTTGGCTCCCTGGTCCGTTAGTGACTTTAATTTTTCTGCATTGCGACCGATGACCGTAACATCATGCCCGGCTCTCAATAATTTCTCAACAAGTGGTTTTGAGATATTTCCTGCTGCTCCTGTGATTACATATTTCATGCCTTAAGATTTAGTTTGTATATACAAATGTTGATTCAGAAAAAATTCATGACGGTAATTTGTCAACCAGCTTGTTCATATTGGTTACTAGTCTGGCGCTTTCTTCTTTGCCAATGACCGAAGAATAATTCTGATAAAAATGTTCCAGGCAAGCCTTCAAATCCGGCAACATGGCCCTGGCTTTCGGTGTTGGATAAACATTGGTCAATTTTCCTTCGGTGGTGCGAACCACCAGTTTTTTTTCCTCCAGCTTTTCTATGAGGCGGGTGATGGTGCTGGGAGTAAGTAAAAGCTGCCTGACCAATGCCGATGGTTGAATACCTGGCTCT
>Ga0068861_100000268_pt1 | contig 29082 bp, 28 predicted proteins | sample KBSSwiS42_FD_66593 | JGI IMG/M metagenome (GOLD analysis project Ga0068861, IMG submission 66593) | Switchgrass rhizosphere microbial communities from Kellogg Biological Station, Michigan, USA - KBS Switchgrass S4-2 | ecosystem: Host-associated > Plants > Roots > Rhizosphere > Soil ...
TGCTGTCCCGGATCTTGAGGAACACGCGGTGGGTGGCGCCGAGAATGGAACCATCCTCATCCGGTTGGCCGCCGAGTGCACGAACCTGGCCTTGCAGATCCGTGACGACCTGGCGACGGTCCGTGGCCCAGCGCTGGAACATATCGCGGTGGCTGGATACCTCGGTCTTTTCCGCGGCCTCGCGATAACCGTCAGCACTGTCGAGAGTGGTTTCGATCAGCGCGTTCAGCACCTTGATGTCGTGTTTGGGATTGGCGTTCGTGGCCGTCATGAGTCATCTCCTGGGAGGTTATGTATTTCGTTGGCCCCTGCTTAACGCATCGCGCGGTCCTGGGTTCATGCATCGGCCCAATAACTATGCGAACAACTCCGCGCTCCCGCAGACGTCGGCGGATGGAGTACGTAAGATACGCAAGCACTTCGGGGCAGGAGCCTCACCGGCACCCACCGGGAGTTGGCCGGTGGTGGCTGGAGTGGCCTGGATGGGGGCGGTAAGGTTCAACTCGCGTCCTCCCCACTCCAGTTGCGAGCAAGCAGAGTCCGACCATGATCGACGTCACACCGGTTCCGCCGTCAGCGCCACCCCCGCGGTCGCCGCGCTCCCGCTTGTTGCCGGGTATCGTGCTGATGCTGGTGGGCGCCTGGCTGCTGGCCGCGAACCTTGGATGGTCGCTGCCTTACTCGATCTCTAGTTCGATTTTTGGCGCCATCCCCCTGTTCTTCATCGGCGTGGGCATCGTCGGTCTATCCTTCCCCAGCCGCCACGTCAGCCGCTCTCGCGGCGCCTGGTTGCTTGGCGTCGGCATCTATCTCGCCTGCGGTTTCTACCATGTGCTCGGACTGAGCTGGGGCACGGCATGGCCGATCGTCATCATCGGCGGCGGGCTGGCCGTGATGCTGTCCCGGGACGATCTGCTCTGCGATCGTGGCCGGCGCCGTAGCCGGGTGATTCATGGCGCATGAGCCAGGCCATGAGCCCGGCAGGTCCGATCGCCCCGATCGTCTGATTTCCGTTCGGTTCCTGATCGGCGTCTGGATCATCGCCAATGGCCTGATCCTGCTCGCAGGCAACCTGGGCTGGATCGATGCCCGCCCATTGCTGCGGCACCTCTGGCCACTGATTTTCGTTTTCCTGGGGATCGGCATGCTGTCGCAGACCGACCGCCGCAACGGCAGGCAGAGCGGATGGGTCTTCGTGATCGTCGGCCTGTGGCTGTTCGCCGATAAGCTCGACTGGATCGGCATCAGCATCTGGAACCTGCTATTCCCCGGAATGCTCCTGTTCGTCGGCGCCATGCTGGTCAAGCGGGCGTTCCATTCGCCCAAGACCGCCGCCTCCATGACGGGCGCAGACCACGCAGAATACGTGCGTTCGTTCGCCGTCATGTCGGGAAGCGAACTGCGCCCGGTGTCGCGGCCGTTTCGTGGCGCCGATCTCAACGCGGTGATGGCCGGCATCAAGCTCGACCTGACCGATGCCCGCATGGAAGGCGATATCGCGACCATCGAAGTGTTCGCGTTCTGGGGAGGAATGGAAATCCATGTGCCGCCGGACTGGACCGTGACGAGCAAGGTGACTTCGTTCATGGGCGGCTTCATCGACAAGCGGCGGCCGACGGTGACGGTGCCGACCCGCACGCTGGTGATCGATGGAGTCATCGTCATGAGCGGCATCGAAATCAAGAATTAGCGCGGCACGGTCGCCTGCATGCACCCCATTTTCAAGCGTCGCAGCCGGCTGGCCCTGTACCTGTTCGTCTGGATGACGTTCGGCATCCTGATCGCCGGCGTGATGATGTTCGGCGGCGACGCGCCGACCGGATGGGCATTCGAGTTCGCGGTGCCGATGGCCGTGGTCCTTGGCCTGCAATCGTTGTCGTTCTGGTACCTGGTGCAGTCGATGCCGCCAGGCGATACGCCGGTGGTCCGGCTGTCCGTCACCTGGCTGGCCGCGGGCGTGATCTCGCTTGCGGTATGGCTGACGGTCGCCTTTGGCTGGTCGCGGTTCCTGTTGCCGCCGGGCGGGGAATATCCCGACTCGGCGTGGAGCGCCGTGCCGCTGCTGATATTCGCAGGCGCAATCGGCATTCTGCTCGCGGTGCTGGGCCATTACCTGGCCGGCGCATTCCAGCGTTCGCGCACGGCCGAGCGCAAAGCACTTGAATTACAAGTGCTGGCGCGCGAGGCTGAACTCAAGTCGTTGCGTGCTCAACTCGATCCGCATTTCCTGTTCAACAGTCTGAATTCGGTCGCGGCGCTGATCGGCAACGACACCAAAGCGGCGCGGCAGATGTGCTTCCTGATGGCGCAGTTCTTTCGCAAGAGTCTCACCTTGGCCCGCGAGCAGGCCATTCCCTTGTCGGAGGAGATCTCGCTGGTGGAAACGTTTCTTGCGATCGAGCGGGTGCGATTCGGCGACCGGCTGCGCATCAAGTTCGATGTGAGCGAAGATACAGCCAACGTCATGGTGCCGCCGCTCGTGTTGCAGCCGCTGGTGGAGAACGCGGTGCATCACGGTGTGGCTCATTTGCTCGAAGGCGGCGAGGTGAAAGTGCAGGCGCGCCGCCGCGAAGGATTGGTGGAGCTGATCGTAGAGAATCCGTGCGATCCCGACAGGCCGCCATCGCGCGGCACGGGCATGGGCCTTGCCAACGTTCGCTCGCGAATCGAGACATTGAGCGGTCATCGCGCCAGCGTCGACGTCGATGCGACGGATAATTATTTCCGCGTGTCGATCCTGATGCCGGCGACGTCGAAACCCACACCGCCAGCCAGTCAGCGAGAGAGTCAGCCAGTGAATCAGAAAGAGAGGTAGTGAAGGTGCGCACCCTGATCGTCGACGATGAAACGCTGGCCCGCTCCATCATGATGGAGCACCTCGCGGCGCTGCCGGAAATCGAAGTGATCGGCCAGGCCGCCAACGGCTTCGAAGCGGTGAAGCTCGCGGAGGAGCAGAATCCGGACCTGATCTTCCTGGATATCCAGATGCCGAAGCTGTCCGGCTTCGAAGTGCTGGAATTACTGGGTGAGCGCGCGCCCGCGGTGATTTTCACGACGGCCTTCGACGAGTACGCATTGCGTGCGTTCGAAGTGCACGCGGTCGACTACCTATTGAAGCCCGTGGAGCCGGCAAGATTGGCGGAAGCCGTCGAGCGAGCACGCTTGCGGCTCGCGAATCGCACACCAGCGCCGTCAGCCGAGCAATTGTCTGCATCTGCGCGTCCGCCAGGCAAGACGCTCGAACGAATCCTGATCCGTCACGAAGGCCGCGTCCACGTGCTGCCGCTCGAACGCATCGACTTCATCGAGGCCCAGGACGACTATCTTTCGTTCGCGTCCGGCGGCAAGCGGCTGCGCAAGCAGCAGACCATGAGCGACCTGGAATCGCAGCTCGATCCGACACGATTCATCAGGATCCATCGCTCGTTCATCATGAACATCGAGCGCCTGGCCAGGATCGACCTGTACGGTAAGGACAGCTGGCTCGCGATCCTCACCGACGGCAGCAAGCTGCCGATGTCGCGCACCGGACACGCGAAATTGAAGGAGCTGATCGGTTGAGACGGCGCAACCTGCAACCTACGAGCTTGCAGGAGACTCTAAGGACGTAGCCGCGCCCGAACCGCGGCGAATTTTCAGGAGACCCCCATGACCGAATTTCAATCCCGTTCCGAAGAATTCCAGTTCAGCGGCGACAGCCTGCTCTCCAAGATCAAGGAGATCGTGCGAGCCGGCAACGTACGGCGCGTGCTGATCAAGAATGAAGAGGGCAGGGTGATCGTCGACATTCCGCTCACCGTCGGCGTCGTCGGCGCGTTGCTTGCGCCGCAGCTGGCAGCGATCGGCGCGATCGCGGCGCTGGTGATGAAGGGATCGATCGTGATCGAGAAAGTGATCGAGCCGGCCCCGCCGACCACGGTGGTGTGAGACGCGTCCGACTAAAAGGGGCGACTAAAAGGGGACAGATTTATTTTGCGCCGCGAAAAATAAATCTGTCCCCTTTTAGTCCTCTTAGCCGATCTTCCGCCGATCGCTGAACAGCAGCGGCTTCACGATCGCATCTGCCTTTGCGAACAGCGCCGGATCGAGCGTCATTCCCGACGCTTGCGCATTTTCCTCCACCTGCTCGGGCCGGCTCGCGCCGGTGATTGCCGAAGCCACGTTCGTCTCTCTCAGCACCCATGCGAGCGCGAACTGCGCCATCGTCACGCCGGCTTTCCGCGCGAGCGGCTTCAATTCCTTGACCGCTTCCAATACTTCGGGCCGCATCCAGTTCTGGATGAAGCCGTTCATCCTATGGTTGGCGGCGCGCGAATTCTTCGGTGGCGCAGAGTCTGGTTTATATTTTCCGGTCAGCACGCCTTGCGCGAGCGGCGACCAGACGATCTGAGAAATCCCGTGCTCGCGGGCGAACGGCATCACGGTTTTCTCGGGCCGTCTCCACAGCAATGAGTATTCCGGTTGGCTCGATACGAAGCGTTCCACGTCCGGAACGTCGAGCGTCCTCGCCAGGCAGTGTGGCGGCCATTCGCTGAAACCCAGATAGCGAACCTTGCCTTGCCGCACGACCTCGGTCAGCGCCTGCAGCGTTTCTTCGAGGGGCGTACGGATGTCGTAGCGGCTGCATTGGTAGAGATCCACATAGTCGACGCGCAAGCGCTGGAGCGATGCATCGAGCTGTTTGAAAATCTGTGCGCGGGACAAGCCGCGATCCGTCTCGCTCATGGATCCGAACACTTTCGTCGCGATGATGTAGTCGTCGCGCGGTATACCGGCAAGAGCATCGCCTAAGAACGTCTCCGCTGCTCCGCGGCCATAGACATTCGCGGTGTCGAAGAAGTTGATCCCGACGTCGAGCGCTCGACGGATGCAGGCCAGGGCAACGTCCGGTTCCACGCCGGTGCCGTAAGTCAGCCACGAACCGAGCGAAATTTCCGATACCTGCAGGTCGCTGGAACCGAGCTGGCGATAGTTCATTTGGAATGCATGGAGATAAAGTTGAACGCTGCAATGCGGACGCCGGCCCTCCGCCATTGGTTTGTCACCATGGTGGGACTCGCTGCAATGACGGCGTCGTCCGCTGCGGCCGCATCTTCCGATGCAGTCGCTGCATACGCAACTGCCGCAGCGAGGCAGCTGCCGGAACAGGCCCGCAGTGCGCTCGAGTCCATCGAAGGAGGGCCGAGGCGACTGCTCGCGACTCAGGCATATCTGCGTGCCGACAGGACGCTGGTCACGCGCTGGAGTTGGAGCGACCGGGAGATTGCCGAATATGAGCGCTCCAGCGACTACCAAGCCATGAATGCAGCCGTCGCCCAGGTGAATGCCCGTTTCCAGACACAGAACCCTGGCTATTCATTGGCCGTTAATACACAAGTACGCAGCCTGGACCTGCAGTTGCAGCGTTGGAATGAGAACTCCGGCGTGGGCAGTGCCGCTGCTCGCATCTACGCCATGGCCAGCGACGAACTGCGGAACGGCAACTATCCGGCGACGCCGAATGCAGCGGCCACGCAGCGCTTCGTAGCGTTTCTGAAAAGTTTCTCGACCGCGGCGCCGTTGGCAGCACCCGGATTGTCGCTGCATGGACGAGCGCGTGCGATGGACTTCCAGGTTCGCAAAGGCAATGGGACGGTGGCGGGCCCGGAAGTCGCAAGCGTTGCCGATGTCTGGGAGAAGCAGGGTTGGGCGCGTAGACTCGCGCAGGCGATCGACCCAGCGCAGGGTGTCTTCGCAGGGCCGCTGCAGCAGCCGAACGAACCCTGGCACTATGAGTACGTGAAATGATTGGCGGAGAATCTAGATGAGCTCGAACCCTTCTTCCTTGTGCCTGGCTACGCTGCTCACAGCCACGCTCGCCATCGTCGGCTGCGCCGCCAGCACTTCCAAGGTCCGCGTCGACAAAGGCGATGCCAACCTCGGCAAATGCCAGACCTTCGACTGGCTGGAAGATTCGAAGCAGCCGTCGACGTTCGCCGATCAGCGTATCAAGGCCGCTGCGCTCGGCACGCTGCGTGACAAGGGGTACACGCAGTCCGCCGAAAAGCCGGATTGCAAGATTGCCTATAACTTCTCCAGCAGCATGCGGCCGAAAGCGAAGCCCGGTGTCGGAGTGGGCGTCGGCGGCGGTTCGGGCGGATTGGGCGGTGGCATCGGCATCAGCCTGCCGATAGGCAAGAAGAGCGACAACGCCGGCACCTTCACGCTCGACATCATCGACGCCAGCCGCAATGCGCAGATCTGGAGCGGCTCACTCGACGCCTCACTGTCAGGCCCGGAACCGACCGAAGAGGAAGCCGCGAACATCGTGAAGAAAATCCTGGCGGAGTTTCCGGATCGCAAATGACCGGATCGCAACTAGTCGGCGATCGGTGCGGCGCTTTCAGAATCGGAAAGCGCTCGCCACCAGCCACACGATCAGGCCGGCAAACGCGACGATCGCCAGGAGCCAGCCGGTCGAGCCGACTTCGATTTCCGGCGCCGCCGTCGCGGGATATTCGCGGCGTCCATGGATCATGGCGGAGATCAGGTTCTGCCGCTTGAACAGCAGGTAGAACAGCACCGCGGCCACGTGCAGCGCGATGAAACAGATCAGCACGTTGAAGACCGTGCCGTGCCAGTGGGCGCATGCCCGTCCGGTTTCGAAACTCACGTAAGTAGACAGCGGCCCGGATTCGATGCCGTCCACGTCGACGGCGAACAGTCCCAGCACCACCTGCGTGACCAGCAATAGCAGCAAGGCGATGACGCTGAGTGCCCCGATGGGATTGTGGCCCGGCGGCGAGGGTTCGTGGTGTTCGACTCTACCGGGCGTACCCCGCACGTAAGCAAGAATGGCGCGAGGTCCGCGAACGAAGCTCGCGAAGCGGGCCGTGGTGCTGCCGAGGAATCCCCAGAGAATACGGAAGATCAGCAGCCCCAGCAGGGCATAGCCACTGTAGCGGTGATAGTCCATGGCGCCGCTCTCGGCGCTGCGCCAGGAAATGGCGATCAGTAGCACCATCAACCAATGCACGATGCGCACGGGCGCGTCCCAAATGCGGACGCGCGTCGTGCTGGTTGCAGCGGAGCTTGTGGATGTCGGACCGGCTGCCATCGATCGATCAATCAATGTTCTTCGGGCTTACGGAACGACTCGTGGCAGTTCTTGCAGGCCTTGCCCGTGTCGCCGAAAGCGGCCTTCACCGCGGCCGGATCGCTTGTGTTCGCGGCAGCGAGCAGCTTGGGTGCGGCATCGGCGAACACTTTCTGCGCCGCCTTGAAGTCATCGGGCTTGCTCCAGATCTCGGGCAGCGCATCGGTCTTGCCGGTTTCCGGGCCGGTGCCTTTCGCGAACCATTTGTCCTGGCCCACCGAGGCGTCGCTCACGATCTTGGCGTTCTTCTTCACCACGTCGAAATCCATGCTCGGCGCCTTGGTCTGGTCGCGGACCGCCTTGAAGGCGTCGCCTAGTTCGTGAAAGTGGTGATGACGCGCCTTCTGCTCCTTGGTCGCGCCCTCTTCGTCGTGCGCGCTCAGCGGCAACGCGATCGCGACACCCAGGCACATCATCAAGGCTGGCATAACTCTGCTGGCCATGGAATCGATCCCCTTCAGGTACTTTGCAAATGGTGGAACGGAACGGCTACGGACGGTGCTTCTATAGTCGGTTTTGGGTGCGGCCTGCAAGCTGCGAGCACGGCACCATAGGTAAGTTGCATGAATCATGTCGCGGCATGTCGACCTTGTCATTACTTGGCAATCGACTCGCGCGATATGACGATACGTTAACCTAGCGCAGATCGAAGATTGCCGCTGTTACGACATAGTTACCAAGGGCCCGGCCAACGGTTGCCTACTCCTTATCCCGGCTCGGTGGGGAAGGTCGTGCGATCAGCAGGTCGCCGCGAGGCGGTAGCCAGGGCGGCATGAAGGAACAGTGCTCGCGCAGCGGCGAGGGAACGACCTGCAGCTCTGCAAAGCCGGCGCCCGGTTCGCGGTCGTAACGCAGATCTCCCAATGTGAGAGGTCCATCCAACGTGTGTGCCTCGCGTAGAAATGGCGCGCGAGCGAACCGCATGAAGCCTTCTGCTTCGCAACTGTTGTCCACCAGTTGCCGGATCGAATCGATAGCAGTCGTCACTTCGCCGCGCCAGTGGATCGCGGGCCCAGTGGGGGCCGGCACGGGCCGCAACTTCGCCGTGGTCTGGTTGGGGGCGACACCATCGGGACATCGATCCGCTCGCACCCACTGCGGAGCCAGCGAGAAAGTCGCCAGCCGCAATACTTCTTCGGTCGCGTTCGTCTGCACGAGCAGGACATCCCAACACAAAGGATTCACCGGCATGGGCGTGAGCACGTGGTCCAGGGTTCGAAAGCCCGGAAATTCCCGTGCCGCCAACGCATCGATGCGCGTTCCTGCAATGTGACTCGACGTCATGAACATCATCGTGGTCAACAGCCAACCACCGATGCCAGCGAACAGCGCAGTGCGCGGCGCACGAGTCGCCAATCCAAGTAACGTAGCGGTCAGCGCCAGGTAGGCACAGCCGGAGAGTAGGGGCACCAGTCCGCTGAACAGGCACAGTCCGGCGCCCCCGACCAACACCAGCCAGATCGCGTAACGCGCCCAACTCGAACGAAACAGCACTGCCAGCGGGGCGGCGACACTCCACAGCAACGGTTCGATGATGAATACGGAATCGCCATACAACCAACCGTCGTAGAACGGCCAGAACGGATGCACGCCGTAATTGTTCGTGAAGTCCATCGCGATGTGCAGCAACGGCGCGAGCAGCGCGACGCCCAGCAATTGCAGCCGATCCTTCGCCATTGGTTGCAATCGTTGCCGGCGCAGCCACCATTCGCAGACACCCAACATCAGCGCCGTCGCCAGCAGGGCGCCGACGATCGTGTGCGTGTAGCCACGATGCTGCAGCATGTAGCCGAGCTTGCTGCCATGGAGCGCGGTGTAGAACAGGTCGAAATCGGGGAAATTGCTGCCCACGAGCATCAATGCCAGGATGGCCGTGCGTTTCTTCGCAGGCGGCAGTCCGCGTTCGGGCAGTCCATGTTCGAGCGGGGCCGCGACCGCGGCCGCCGTTTCGCCGACCAGCAGGCCGACGAGCGAGTGCGTCAGGTTATCCATGCGTTCAGTTGATGAAGAAGGCCAGCGCGAACACGCCGAGCATTGCACAGGCAATCGCGAGTTTGGCGAGCGTGCCGAACAGCAGGCCCAACCAGGTTGCTACTCCGACGCGGCCGGCCTGGCTGATGCCGCCGTGAGTCGCGAGTTCTCCCAATACCGCGCCGATGAAGGGGCCGAACAACAATCCAGGCAAGCCGAAGAACAGCCCGACCGCCGTTCCGATCAACGCACCCCACATCGCAAGCCGGCTGGCGCCGACGCGTTTGACGCCGAGCACCGAGGCTGCGAAATCCACGATGACGGCGATCACGGTGAGAATGCCCAGCACGGTGAGCGTGATCCAGCCGATGCGCTGGAAGTCGTCGATCCATCCAGCGATCAGCATGCCGACGAACATGAGAGGCACACCGGGCAATGCCGGCAGCACGATGCCCGCCAGACCGGCGACGATCAGAACGATCGAGAGTGCCCACCAACCCCATGCATCCATGCGGCATGGTGTCAGATCGTCCGCCCATGGGAAATGCCTGGAAACGTTGCGTGGGTCGAGTCAGTTATGTCAGAAACGGCGGGCCGGCGATTGATTCCCCCGCCGGCCGACGTCCAAGCAGTCAACAGCAGTGTTCAATCCCCGTCGTCCAGCCCAGGTCCCATCCGAACGCAGGCCGTGACCCCCTCGTGATCCCAACGCCGCTCAACGACCAGGCCCTGGTCAAGTCGATGCTCGCCGGAGACGAGCAGGCGTTTCGTCGTTTCTTCGAAACCTACTTTCCGCGCGTGTATCGGTTCGCCCTGCCTCGGCTCGGCGGCGACGCCGACACGACCAAGCAGGTGGTCCAGGCGGCCATGACCAAGGCCATGCGCGGCCTGCAGAAATTCCGTGGCGATGCAGCGCTGTTCAGCTGGCTGTGCCAGATTTGCCGTCACGAGATCGTGGACTACCTGCGGGCGCACAAGCGGTACTCCGATCGCATCGTGCTCATCGACGATTCGCCGGAGTTGCGGGCGGCCCTCGAAGCCGTCGAAGCCCCGGTGGACCTCGAACCCGCGGCGATCTACAGCAAAGAGGAAACGCGCCGGCTGGTGCAGTCGGTGCTGGACCGGTTGCCCGATCGCTATGGCGACGTGCTCGAATGGAAATATGTCGAAGGCCGTTCGGTGGAGGAAATCGGAGCGTTGCTGGGAGTGGGGCAGGTTGCTGCGCAGTCCCTGTTGGCGCGTGCGCGAGTCGCTTTCAGGGAAGCGCTCGAAACAGTCTTTGGAGCGACAGCCAACGATGTGCTCGCCGGCATGCTCGGCGGTCACTGATGGTTACACGGTATGAGTAAGCAGACCGACAGCCAGGAACTCGACGACGGCGGCATCGAGGAGCTGCTGCGCCAGGTGGGCGGCCGCAGCGAACCTTCGCTCGAAATGACGAGCGCAGTTCGCGACGCCGTGCATGCGGAATGGCAGGCAGTCGTGCGGGCCCGCAAAAAGCAGCAGCGAACCTTTGCGTTCGCCATGGCCGCCGGTATCGGCTGCGTCGCACTCGCCACCATGTTCACGTTGCGGGTGATGCCGCCCGCTGCGGTCCAGGTGGCCACCGTGATGCGAGTCGATGGACACCTGCGCAGCGTCGGCGATGATGCTCGCGAGATAGCTGTCGGCGATCGCCTCGAGACCGGTGAGACGTTGCGAACCGATGCGCAAACCCATGCGGCATTGGATTTCGGACGCGGCCTGTCGGTGCGCATCGATGCCGATTCGACTTTCAAGGTGGCGGCAAAGGATAAACTCGTGCTCGATGCGGGCGCGTTGTACATAGACGCTGCGCCGACGCCGCAAGGTCCGGCTGCGCTGAATGTAGAAACGGTCGCTGGGTCGGTGCGTCATCTCGGAACCCAGTATCAAGTGCGTGCGGCCGGCGAGAGCGTCGTCGTCAGCGTTCGCGAAGGCCGCGTGGAAATCAGCGGCATTCACGGCACCAATGTCGGCGAGGCCGGCGAGCAGTTGCGATTGTCCCCGGCCGGCGATGTGCGGCGATCTTCTCTCGCAGCAACCGACGCCAGCTGGCTGTGGGCGACCAACGCTGCACCTCAATTCCAGATTGCCGATCAGCCGTTGTCTGCATTCCTGAACTGGGTCGCGCGTGAAACGGGACGCAAACTGGTTTACCGTGATTCGCAGGCGCAGTCGCTTGCGGAAAGCGTGCGGCTGCGTGGATCCATCGAAGGCTTGGATGCGGAGACGGCGCTCGCGGCCGTGCTGTCTACGACCAGCTTGCGCCGGTATGAGGCGAAGGATGATTCCATCGAAATCGGCGCCGCCCGCGATTGAATCGACCAGCACGCCGCGTCCAAGTTCCTGACTGCCACCGACGCAACTCGCTGCGTCAGCCAGCGGCAGTCAGGGAAAGCAAGCGCTCCTTCTGATGGCCGTCACAGCCGTACAAATTCGCACCGGACCGGATTCCTCGACGGCGTCGCAATTCTGGTGGCTGCACGCGTGGATTCCCTTGATCATGCTGCTCGTCGTCGGCCTGGCGGCCAACGTGTCGACGCTGGATGAGTCGATCGCCCGCGCCCTGTTTTTCGACGCAGGCAGCCAGCAATGGATCGGCGCCCACAACTGGTGGACCACTGCGTTCCTGCATGACGGCGGACGCTGGCTGGTCCGCATCATGGTCTTCGTCGTGTTCCTGTTCTGGATAGCCACGTTCGTGCGCCGCGATTGGCGCGAATGGCGCTGGCAGAGCGGATACTTCACGGTCGCAATGGTGCTGGCCATCGGCCTGGTGGGATTGCTCAAGACCTTGACCAATGTAGACTGCCCCTGGGACCTGCAGGAATTCGGCGGGCGCTTTCCGTACGTCCATGTGTTTGCGAACCGCCCCGACGGGTTGCCGCACGCCCAATGCTTCCCGGCTGCACACTCCAGCTCCGGTTATGCGCTGATGGCCCTATACTTCGTCGCTTACGAATACAACAAACGGCTGGCGCGCCTGGGGCTCGCGGCCGGACTGTTCATGGGCCTGTTGTTCGGCATCGCGCAGCAATCCCGGGGAGCGCATTTCTTTTCTCATGATGTCTGGAGTGCCTGCATTACCTGGCTGGTGTCGCTCAGTCTCTATACATTTGCGTTCAAACGCAGGATCTGGAGACAGCCCGCGGACACCGCTCCGGTCAGCCCCGCCCCCGCCTGACGCGGGGCAATTCGTTGCTCCAGGGACGTTGGTTGCGGCAGCGACGAATGTGCCCCAACGGAAATGCTCCCCGGGCATCCTCCTTCTCCGTCCGTTGCTTTGCCTGTTGTCCTTCCTGCTGGCAAGCACCGCCGTCCAAGCCACCGCCGTGGCGGGCCGCAACGTCAGCGATGTCCTCGCAGACCTGCAGTCGCAAGGACTCCATTTCATCTACAGCACCGAAACCATTCCCGCCGACCTGAAAGTCGAACACGAACCGCGGGCACAGCAAGGCATCGACCTGGCGAAGGAGATTCTCGCCGAGCACGGGCTCGCGCTGATCGTCATCGCGAAATCTACATTCTCCGTCGTCCGCGATCCGTCGGTGCGTCCGTCGACAGCGTCCGCCAAGCCCGCAGCGGTTGCGGCATCGAACCTGGAAGAAGTGGTCGTGCAGACCAGCCGCTACACCGTTGCCACCGACAACCAGGGCTCGCACGCATTCCTCACCCAGGACCAGGTGAAGAGCATGCCGCGCCTCGCCGACGAAACCCTGCGTGCCGTGCAGAGATTGCCCGGCGTGGCGTCCAACGGATTCTCCAGCCTGAATTCGATTCGCGGCGGCGAGCCCGGCGAAACCGCCATCCTGCTCGACGGCCTGCGGCTGTTCGAACCCTTCCATCTCAAGAATTTCCTGAGTCCGGTGAGCCTGCTCGACTCGCGGGTGATCGAGAGCATCGACGTCTATTCGGGTGGCTACCCGGCGATCTATGGCGATCGCATGAGCGCCATCATCGACGCCACCTCGATTCACCCCGCCCAGCCGCGTTACTACGAATTGGGCCTCAGCCTCTTCCACACCAGCGGCATTGCCTACCGAGAGTTCATGGATGGCCGCGCCAGCGCGCTGGTGTCGGCACGCCGCAGCAATGTCGGCGACCTGGTGCAGTTCAGCGAAAGCGATTTCGGTAAGCCGAATTACTCGGATGCGTTCGTGCGGCTGGACTACAAGATCGATGACGACAGCCGGGCGGCGTTCAACTTTCTCGCCTCGCGCGATCGTATCGATGCGATTCGCAGCTCCGGCATCGAGCGGTCGAAAGCCGAGTACGAGAATGTCTATGCCTGGGCGACGCTGCAACACGACTGGTCCGGCCGCGCCGATTCGCGCCTGATCGCATCGTTCACCGACATCACCAACGAACGCGGCGGTACGGTCGACGATCCTGGCCACCGCCGCGGCACGGTCGTCGACGATCGATCGTTCCACATCGGCGGCCTGCGGCTGGACAATCGCTTCGACGGCGATCGCATCCGCCATCGCTTCGGCGTGGAGGTCCGCGAATTGTGGGGCGACTATCGCTATCGCAGCGACGTGCAGTTCGAACCCGGCTTTCCGTTTCCCGATTCTCCCGGCTTCTCCCGGCAGCGGGCACTCGATCCGGCGCCGCAAGGCTTCGAGAGTTCGGCGTACTGGGACGGCAAGGCACGGCTCGGGCAGCGCTGGACCGTGCAGGCAGGGTTGCGATTGGATACACAAACCTACGATGGTTCCGGCGACGCCGAACAGTGGAGTCCGCGGCTGAGCGTGTTGTACGACCTGGATCCACGAACGCACTTGCGTGCGAGCTGGGGACGCTTCTTTCAATCGCAGGGCATCAACGAATTGCAGGTGGAAGATGGCGTCGCGCGTTTCTACCAGGCGCAGCACGCCGATCATGCCATCCTGAGCGTCGATCATGCGTTCAACCAGCAGCTGAGCTTGCGGGTCGAAGGCTACAAGAAATTCTATCGCCGCATTCATCCCCGCTACGAGAACCTGTTCGATCCGCTGGTGCTGCTGCCCGAGGCGGAATTCGATCGCGTCATGATCGATCCCGACAGCGCCCGCGCCACCGGGCTCGAAGTGCTGTTGCGACTGCAATCGTTCGGCGACTGGAGCGGCTGGCTCGGCTATTCGTGGTCGCGTACCGAAGATCTCATCGCCGGCCATGATGTGCCGCGCAGCTGGGATCAACGCCAGGCTGTCAATCTCGGCCTTTCCTGGACGCATGGCCCTTGGTCGGCCACCGTCACCGACAGCTATCACACCGGCTGGCCGACCACCGTGGCCACGTTTTCTCCAACCGCCACGCCGCAAGTCACCTTCGGCACCCGCAATGCCGCTCGCTTCGGCTCTTACAACTCTCTCGATTTCCGCGTTACCCGCACTTTCACGCTGTCTCGCGGCGTCCTCGACGTGTTCGTCGAAGCCACCAACGTCCTGTCCAACGAGAACAGCTGCTGCGTCGACTACTCCGTCCGCAGCAACTCGAACGGCGTGCAGTACCTGGCTCGCAGCATAGACAACTGGCTGCCGTTGGTGCCGTCAGCGGGTGTGTTGTGGCGGTACTGAGCGTCTGGAAGGATTTCTCACGGAGAACGCTGAGAATCAAATAGGTGAAAAATTTCCTGGTGTGTTCCCTTGTCCGTTTCTGCCCCGTGTTCTCCGTGTTCTCCGTGCGATATATCTTGGTAACGCCTAGCCGTTGCGGCAGCAGTGGCACTAACCACTCTTGGCGCCAACTCAAAGGGCTGCAAGAAATGGCGCACGGAGAACACGGAGAACACGGAGAACACGGGGCAGATGAAGAGTTGGAAGTTTCAAATTCCGGCTCATTCGTTCTCCGTGAGAGATTTCCTGTCCCTCACGGCTGCCGCCGGAAACTCCAAATGAAACGTCGTCCCGACGTTCTCTTCCGATTCGAAAGTGATCCTCCCGTGCATGTGTTCGGTCATGTGCTTGGCGATGGCCATGCCCAAGCCGGTGCCGCCTTTGGCGCGGTTGTCGGAGCTGTCCGCTTGGGCGAAGCGCTCGAACAGGGCGGAGCGGAAGGCTTGGGGAATGCCGATGCCGCGATCGATGACACTGATGCGGCAGACGCCGTCGCGGGCGGTGGCTTCGATCTGAACATTGTCGCCGCGGGCGGAGAATTTCGCGGCGTTGGACAGCAGGTTCGCCATCACCTGCAGGAAGCGTTCGTCGTCCACATCGATCTGCAAGTCGGCATCGACCGGATGCAGTTGCAGCGTCACGCCATGCTGGTCGGCATAGGGACGATTCGCGGCGACGCTGCGTTCGAGCAAGTCGGCGACGCCGTGCGGTTTCAGGTCGAAACGCATTTTGCCCGAGGAGACTTTCTCGAAATCCAGGATGTCGTTGACCAGCGCGCCGAGCCGGTCGCCGTTGGATTTCACTATGGACAGCAGGCGCTCGAGTTGCGGTGACAGAACACCGAAACGTCCGCTCGCAGCGAGGCCGATGGCGCCGAGCATGGCAGTCAGCGGCGTACGCAGTTCGTGATTCACGGTGGAGACGAATTCGTCTTTCATCTGTTCCATGCGCCGCCGCGCCGACACATCGCGGGAATTGCTGACCCAACCGATCGGCTTGCCGGTTGCGGGATCGCGCAGCAGCCGCGAGATCGTTTCCACCCAGACGTAGTGTCCGTCCCGATGGCGCATACGGAACACGCCGGTCAGCGTGTCGCGGCCGGTGCTTAGGCGCTGCGAGCCCTTCGCATAGACGTCCGCATCCTCCGGATGCACGTAGGCGATGCCGTTCTTGCCGGTCAGTTCCTCGGTGGTCCAACCGAAAGCGCTGGTCACCGCCGGTGAGATGTAGCGCCATTCGCCGCTGACATCCGTCAGTGCAACGATGTCGCTGGAGTTTTCGGCAATCACGCGGAAGCGTTCCTCGCTCCCCGCGATCTCGCTCAGCAGCCGGCGCTGGCCGATGGTGACGGCGCACACCGGATACGTCGTGATGATCAAAGTAGACACCAGCAGCTGCATGGCGACGACGCGCTCGGTGATTGAGGCATCGCGTAACAGCATGAAGGGGCCCAGGCCTTCGACGGTGAAAGCGAGCGCGATCACGGTGACCAGGAAAATGCCGCATGCCGACCCGGCAAATCCCATCCGGAACGTGACCAGCAACAGGGGCGGGAAGATCATGAACAGCAGCGGATAGCTCGTCTGCGAGAACACAGCGGCCGTGATCGCGACCAGCAGCAGCATCGACGCCGTATCGCCCAATGGACGGCTATTGCGCAGCGCCTCGCGAATATCGGTCGGCCGCAACGCGAGCGTCAGCGGGACCATGACCGCCATGCCGAGCGCATCGGCTCGAAACCAGCTGACGAAGGCCTGCTGTACATCGAGGTTGCGTGTCAGGTTCAGGACGATCGCACCCAGGCTCGCAGACACGGCCGGCGCCAGGATGACGGCGAAACAGGCGAAGCGCCACAGCAAGCGGGTCTTCAGGAAATCCGCGGCGCCGTGGAGCACATTGCGCATGGTCCACACCGCGATGCTTACTTCCACGATGTTGGCGATGGATAGCGGCAGCGCGATGACGAGTGGATCGCCGCTCAGCAGATTGACTATGACATTCGCGGCCAGGCAGGCCGCGAGAATGAGCGGCTGGTTGCCTCCTGCCAGGAGCAGTCCACCCACCAGCAGTCCGTTCGCGAACCAAATCGTCGCCACTCGACCCACTTCGCGCGACATGCTGATGGACGCCCATGCCGTCACCCCAAAGACCACGGCCAGCAGCAATGCGAGCAGCCAGCGGCGTTGAGACTGAGTGAACGGCATGCCGCATCATAGCAATGCCCGCCGCGGGGTTGATGAGAGTGGCGATACCTATACGATGTCTATGCGACCCGCAGTGCCCGCAAGGGGCCGCCCCTCAATTCATCCGCACGCCGTCCCGCTGTACACCGAGATCCGTTAACGCCTTGCGGGCGATCGCGCGAACCTTGTCCCAAGCGGGATCGTGGCGTACCGCATCGTCGGTCCACAGTTCGGGCGATCCCGCGCTCATGCCGTTGAGCGTCGCGGCCAGTTCGTTCAACCCATTCAACAGGGACTGGCTGACGGGCGGCGGCTGCTCCGAGAGGAGATGGAGGATGGCATTGCCGAAAGTCAGGGCCAGTTGCGCGGCCCGCCGCTCGTTGGGTTCCTGCATCGCCAACGCTTCGTCGCCGTCGAGCGATAGAGCGTGTAGCGCAACGCATAGATCGGTACCGAGCCATTCGCGGTCGTCGGGCATGCGGGATCTTTCTCCGGGAGGCACTCTTCAGAACAATTTTGCCAGACCCACGATGAGAAGTACCGGGATGGCGATCATGGCGGCCAGGATCGCGATCAGCAGCACGGAGAAACCGATGCCGAACCAGACACTGTTACGCCGGCTCGCCGTGGGATCGAGCCGATACTGCTCCAGCAGGGCGAGATTGCGCATGTTCGACTTGAATGCCGCATCGAACAGGTCGCCGGCGAACGGAATGGCTCCGATCACCGTTTCGATGACCACGTTCGCGGTCATGCGCATCAGCACGCTCTTGGGTGCGCCGAGCAGCCGGGCTTCGTTGAGAATGAACGTCGAGAACAAGGCGCCGATGGCATCGCCGATGCCGGGCACCAGGCCGATGATGGCATCGAGTCCGATGCGGTAACCGCCCGGCAACGGAATGGAATTGTCGAGCAGCCAGGCGAGCGCACGCAAACGACGGATGCGCTCGACGGCATCGCGGGGAACACTTGCCGGAATGTAAGTTGCGGTAGCCATGCCCGATTGGAACGTTCGCTCCGGCGCCGAGTTCCGCTCAGCGCTGCACGTCCAGTGTACTCACTTCTCCCATCCGGAATGAGCCGCTGCCGGCATCGAAATCCCAACGCTCTACGTTGCAGACCTGCGGCGCCAGCGGCCAACGCAGTACATTCACCGAGTTGGCGTGCTTTCTCCTGATCCTGGAGGAGACCGCGGTTCCCGCCTGTACCGACCAGATGCGGCGTGAGAGGTCGCCGAACCTGTCGCTGAGCGGTCGCACATAGGGTAGATGAATGTGTCCGCCCATGACGATGTCTGCACCCGCCGCCGACCAGGAGTGCACTGCTGCGTCATGTCCATGCAGTAGGTTGGTGATGTCGCTATCGCGAATGACGTGCACGGGTTGATGCGTCACCACGATCCGCAATTGCTGCTTCGATGCACGCGCCAGTCGAGCCGACACGCGGGCGATCTGTTCTTTGGAAACCTCACCATCCGTGTGCCGCTTTGGACGCGTCGTGTTCACGCCCAGGATCAACAGCGAATCCGTTTCCAGTTCCGGTTCGAGGTTGTGCCCGAACTGTCTCGAGTAGTTCGCGTACGGATACAGAGTGCGGGCCACCAGGTTGAACAACGGAATGTCGTGATTGCCCGGAATCGACACCAGCTGCGGTGCAGACAATCGATCGATGAAGGCGCGTGCCGCCGCGAACTGCGATCGCCGTGCCCGTTGCGTGATATCGCCTGACAGCACGACGGCATCCGGGCGCAGTTCGCGATTGAGTTCCAGCAATGCACGGGTCACCGGCGCCTGCTCGGTGCCGAAATGCGTATCCGAGAGTTGCAGCAGTGTGGTCACGGGATAGTCACGCGCCCGGCACGATCAACATCAGCGATTGCGGCGCCACCGAGAATTGCAGCGGACTGCGCATCTGGAGGATCTCGCCGTCCGTCGCGACTTTCACTCCTTTGGAGTTCCGGGCGCCCCTGGACTCACGGGCAGTTCGAACCGTCATTCTGGAGAAAGCGAAATCGCGTACGTTGTCCGCTTCACCGAGCTTTCCCAGTGCGCCGCATACGCCGAGCCAGAGCATCGACCAACCGCTCACCGGCTTGAGAATCAAGGCACCGAGCTGGCGATGCTGCACGGCCTGCGCTTCGGGCAAGCCAACCTGTTCGAGTTGCAGCGGATTGTTGCCGACGAACAGCGTCGGCGTGCGGACCCTTTCGTGTTGACGGTCGTGTGCGATCTCCAGCGCCAGTTGTCCGCGATACCGTAGCATCGTGCGGATGCCCGCCCAGACAGCGACGATGCGTTTGCGGCCATACTGCTGTTTGTATGCTTCGCGATCCTGCAGCAGCTGCGGATACAGGCCGAGGCTGGCGTTCACCAGGAAAATGCGTTCGTTGACCTTGCCGACCTGGATGGGCTTGATGCGTCCGGTGAGCAGGGCTTGCGTCGCTGGAATCGTTTCGAGCGGAATCTCGTGCGCACGGCCGGAATAGTTGAACGTGCCTTGCGGCACGATGCCGAAGGGCCGGCCTGTCGGCAAGGTCGCCGCAGCTACCGCGTTGATCGTGCCATCGCCGCCGGCGACGATCACCGCGCCGTTGCGTTCGACTGCTGCGTCCGCCGCCTGTTTGGCTAGTGCGTCGATCTGATCGGGGCGCTGGATCAGCAGGAATTCATGCGGGCGGCCGGCATCGCCGAGCACCTTCGCCATATCCGCCTGGTTCCTGCGTTTGTCGCCGGAGCCGGAGGCGGCATTGAAAACGATGAACAAAGGTGTGGCACTGGTGAAGTCGGGGACGGACATCTGGGACCGATGGAGTTCCTGAGAATGACGCCCATGGAAGGTGCGGCCCCTGCAAAAGTTCCGTCCCCGGGACATGCTCCCGAGCGCAGCCGTCCCCTTTAGCCGCTCATTTCCTGGCGTCGACGACCATGCGGACTGCAAGCAGCCCTAGTACGGTGCCCATGATCCAGCGCTGCACGCGGCTCCACAGCGGACGGGCTGCGAGAAAGGCCGAGATCGTGCCGGCCATGACGACGATGAGTGCATTCACGGAAGCGCTGATCGCAATCTGCGTCCCGCCGAGGATCATGCTCTGCGCCAGTACCTGTCCGCGGGCCGGATCGACGAACTGCGGGAACAACGACAGGTACAGCACGGCAATCTTCGGGTTCAGCAGATTGGTGAGTAGTCCCATGCCGAACAGTTTCGCGGGTGGGTCGATAGGCAGGTCGCGCGGCTCGAAAGGCGAGGCGCCCGAGGGCCGCAACGCATTCCACGCTAGCCAGGCAAGATAGCCGGCGCCCGCAAACCGAAGGGCATCGTAGGCAAACGGCACGGCGGCGAGAATCGCGGTGATGCCGAAAGCTGCCAGCAATGCGTAGACGGCAAAGCCGGCCAGGACGCCCAGCAGCGAAATCAGCCCGGCACGCCTTCCCTGGCAGATCGATCGCGATACCATGTAGATCATGTTGGGGCCGGGCGTGACGACCATCGCGAATGCGACGGCGGCGAATGCCAGCCAGTTGCCGGATGCAATCATGAGCGACTCCTGTGCAAGGTCGCAGGCAAGATAGCACGCCGACCGCACGCACTACATGCACAGTCGCCGCTTGCGCGTCCAGTACACCGAGAGCACGGAGTAGACGAATGAATCGATACATTGCCTGCGCTTTGCTTGCGGGTTGCACGATCACTGCGACCGCGGCAGCGAAGACCATGAGCGAAGTGCTTGCCGCATCGGCGCCCGCCGACTGGCGCACGCTCGATCCGGCCAACCTGGTGTACATGGAAACTACGGCTGGCCAGGTCATCATGGAACTCGCGCCGCAGTTCGCTCCGAAGCATGTAGACAACATCCGTGCGCTGATCCGTGAAAACTATTTCGACGGACTCTCCATCAATCGCGTGCAGGACAACTTCGTGGTGCAATGGGGCGATCCCGATGCGAAGAAACCCATCCGCACCGCTCAACGCAAGATCGCCGATCCCGAGTTCACGCGGCCATCGCAGGGACTGGCATTCACGGTGCTGCCCGATCCAGATACTTACGCGCCGCAAGTCGGTTTCGTCGACGGCTTCCCCGCGGCTCGCGATCCGGCAACGTCGACCGCGTGGCTCACTCATTGCTACGCGTCAGTGGGCGTAGGCCGCGACAACGCAGCAGATAGCGGCAGCGGCGTGGAACTGTACGTCGTGATCGGCCATGCGCCACGGCAACTCGATCGCAACATCACCACCGTCGGCCGCGTCGTGCAAGGCGTCGAGTTGCTCTCTGCCCTGCCTCGCGGCGACGACGCGATGGGCTTCTACGCCAAGGCGGAGAAGCGTGTCGCGATCACTTCAGTCCGCGTTGCGGCCGATCTGCCTGAATCGCAGCGTGTGGTGCTGGAAGCTCTACGCACCGACACGCCTGCGTTCACCGCATTGATCGAAGCCCGCCGCAATCGCACGGACGCATGGTACAAAGTCCCCGCAGGCCATATCGACCTCTGCAGCGTGCCGTTGCCGGTGCGGAAGAAGAAGGTATGACGAGTGTCCCCGGATCTATTTCTGCCAGTAGAACGGCGCCACCTTCCGCTCTCCCGTGACCTTCTCCGCAAGCGTGCCGCCCTCATAGATGCGGCCGTTCTGAACGACGAACGCGATCTTGTCCGTGACGCGAATGTCCTGCAGCGGATTGCCGTCGATGATGAGCAGGTCGGCCAGCTTGCCGGTTTCGAGCGAGCCCAGGTCCTTGGCGAATCCCATGTAGCGGGCGGGATTGATCGTTGCCGTGTGCAACGCCTGCATCGGCGTCATGCCGCCAAGGACGAAGGTCCACATTTCCCAGTGCGAGCTCAGGCCTTCTCTCTGTCCATGCGCGCCTATGTTCACCATCACGCCCCAGGCCATGCCCGACGTCAGCGCCTTGGCCTCGCCGCCGGCAATGCGTAGTTCATAGATGTCGCCGAGGAGGTCGAACACGACATGCTGCCCATCCGGACTCACGTCGACATTCATCCACGTTCCGGAACGCACATCGATCGGAATCTCTCGCCGCTCGCCGGGCGGCGACGACACATCCCATGCGGTCTTCTGTTCGTCGGCAGCGTGGCTGACAGCGCCGAGCAGCAGCGACCACAGCAGGCGAGGTGTCTTCATGTCCAATCCCTGTGATGCAAACGGCTACGGTAGCGGGTTTGCCGGATCCGCAGAAGAGTCGGCAAGGGATTCGGCGACGAACGCCCGGTCCGATGCGTTGGAACGCTGGCTTATTGCCGCAGCCCGATCGACCATACGTCCATGACAGTCAACCTGCCCCGCTGGACACTCATCGTTCTATGCCTGGGTTGCGTTCCTGCCCGGGGCGATTCGCCCGCCGTGATCGAACGAGTCGCCATTCTCATCGACAACAACTATGTCGATGCCGGCAAGGCCCATGAGATCGCCGCAGCGTTGCGCAACGACGCGCGTTCGGGTCGATTCGCCAAGGCAGTCGAACCTCGCGATCTCGCTGCAGCGCTGACCGTGCAGCTGAAATCGTTCGATCACCATTTCAACGTGACATGGTCGCAGGCAGCGTTGCCGGGCGCACCGCCGATTCCACAGGAAGCAGCCGAACGTCGCAGCAACTATGGATTTCGCAGCGTCGCGATGTTGCCCGGCGCGATCGGCTACATCGACATGCGAACGTTCGTGTATTTGAATTTTGGCAAGCCCGAAGCGCCGGCGCGCAAAGCCGTCGATGCGGCGCTCACGATGGTTACGGATGCCGATGCCATCATCCTCGATCTGCGCAGCAATGGCGGCGGCTTACCGGCGATGGTCGGTTACCTGGTCAGTGCTTTCACACCGGCTGTACCGGATATCTATAACGTCATCCATCGCCGCGATGGCATCGAAAGCGAGCGCCCGAAGGATCGATATCCGGCACCGCGGCTGGATGTGCCCTTGTACGTGCTCATCAGCGGTCGTACCGCTTCAGCTGCGGAGTCCACCGCATATACGTTGCAAGCTGCGAAGCGCGCCATCATCGTCGGAGAAACGAGCGGCGGCGCCGCCAATCCTGGAGGAGAGTTTCCCGCGGGTGACGGGTTCGATGTGTTCATCTCGACCGGTACGCCGGTCAATCCGATCACGCAGTCGAACTGGGAGCGCGTGGGTGTCAAACCCGATGTAGCCGTTCCGGCCGGCCAGGCGTTGGAACGCGCCGAGATCCTGGCGCTCGAAGCGGTGCTCGCGAAGGATCCCGACGGCAAAGAAGCGACGGATAGTCGTTGGGTGCTCGAAGCATTGCAAGCCAAGCAGAAGCCGCCGCCTGGTCCGGCGTTGACGGGCTACGTGGGCGTCTATGGAGATGCGGAGGTCGCCATCGTCGATGGTCGCCTGTCGTTGCGGCGCGGCCCGCATCCAGCGTTGACGATGATCCGCGTTCGCGGCGATGTGTTCGCGTCCGATGACGAGCCGTTCCGGCGGGCGATCTTCGAGCGCAACGCCACGGGCAAAGTGATCGGCTTTCAATGGACCCGATCGAGCGGCCAGACCTCCTGGTATCGCCGCACCGGTTGAGCGCTCCTCAGCGCAGCGTTCCGTCCTTGACGCGAGCGCCCTGCAATATATAGGCAAGCGAGTAATTGCCTTCGTGGCACGCATATTCCAATAGCGGTGCGTCCGTCCGCAGGAAGTGCGACTCGCCGGTCCAGCGCTGCGTATACAACACTGGATCCTCGACCGTGAACAAGTAGTTGATCTCATCGCGCGAGACACGCGTGAAGCGCTCGACCACGATAGTTTGCGGTGTCACCAGCAGGGTGCTCGATCCGTTCGACCGGGCTCCATCGGTGGGCGAGAAGAAGCGGGTATCGACCACCAGCGTATCGCCTTCCCACCAGCCGATCGAATCGCCGTCCCACGATGTGATGCTGGCCGGTCGATGGACGGCGTTCATGCGAATGATGCGTGCTTCGTGATTCTCTTCGGACAGGAACAGGGTCGAGCCTTCGGTCTGCACGATCTGGCGGATGTTGCCGCCGGGCGTGGACAGCATCGGCGCTTGCGATCCGAGCGAACCCAGGCAGCGTTCGGAGGAGGGCCGCTGCTCCGGCCCATCCATGCCCGTCATGACATCAGCGCCGGCTCGCGCCAGTCTCTCGTTGAACAACGGCGTGCCCGGCAACGTCCCGTTCGCGGGATCGATGATGATGGAACTGCGGTATTCGCCGCTGATCGGCTCGATCCGCCGCTCGTCATAGAACTCCGTGGGCTCGGTCGGCTTGGATCGATCCTCCGCCTTTTGTATTCGCACCGAGTCCAATGCCACTGCCTGCTCCGCAGTGATCTTCAACGTCTGGATATGCGGCGCCCGCACCAGCGGCGTCGCGTTGGTGCTGACCCAGCGACCCTGGAAATCCGGCCTGCCGCGATCGAGACGGGCCGGCTGCCACTTCCCGCCAGCGGCGGTCGCCGACAGAGGCGCGATTGCTGCTATCAACAACACTGCAGTGAGCGGCGATGAGTAATGCTTGTTCACGACTGAAACTGCCATGACCGGAATACGCCAGTTATGGCGCAGGCCCTGCGGAATGGCCACTGTCTTTAGTATCTAGCCTTTGCTTACGCGCAGGGGAAGTCGGTCAGCATGGATTGGATACGGACATCGTAGACCACCAGAAACTCGGGGAAATGCCTGCTATCGAACGCCTTGCAGGGCGGCACGGTAAATACACTTTCTGACCATGCCGGCGCGGTGCGCGAAACACAGCACAGGCCTTGCGATGCGGTCTTTTCTGTAGATACAATAATGCGGAAGCATTCACATGGATGTGACTTTCGATGCGGCGAAACGCGACGCTACGTTATTTGTGCGTGGGCTGGACTTTGCGGATGCCGCGGCTGTTTTCGAGGGCATCACATGGGAAGTGGAGGATGTTCGTCGGGACTACGGCGAGCGACGCTTTCTTTGTTTCGGCTATTTCGCCGACCGCATGGTCGTCATCGGTTACACCCCGCGTGGCACGGCTCGCCACGTTTTCAGCATGAGGAAGGCCAATGACCGCGAAAAAATCCGTATCGCCCCGCTCCTGGAAGTCTGACCTTGCGCGCGTGGATGCTCATGCGGTGCAGCCTTCTGAATACGAGGAGCTGCCAGAGCTGAACGACGAGATGCTGTCTCGCGGCAAACTCATGAAGGCAGGGAGACCGATATCGATCAATCCACGACAGCTGGTCTCCATTCGTCTTCCGGCAGATGTATTGGCCCGATGGAAAGCGAGCGGCCGAGGCTGGCAGACGCGGATGGCGAGAGTGATCGAGCGGGCACGAGTGACCGCTCGTTAGCTCACTTGCGGTCCGGCTTGTCTCCGTGCGCCCACGCATACAACGCTGGCAACACCAGCAACGTCAGTAGCGTCGCCGATAGAATTCCTCCAATAACGACGGTCGCCAGCGGACGCTGTACTTCGGCGCCGGTGCCGGTACTCAATGCCATGGGCAGGAAGCCGAGGCTGGCGACCATTGCGACCATCAATATCGGGCGCAATCGCAGCAGTGCGCCTGCGGTGATGGCGTGTTCGATGGAGCGATCGCGGGCAGGCATGTCGCGGAAGGCGGCGACCATGACGACGCCGGTCAGAACGGCGACTCCGGAAAGAGTGATGAAGCCGACGCCGGCGGAAATAGATAGAGGAATGTCACGCAGCCACAAAGCAGCGATGCCGCCCGTCAACGCGAGCGGCACGCTACTGAACACGAGCAGCGCGTCTTTGGCCGAGCCGAACGTCATCATCAGCAATCCGAAGATGAGCAACAAGGTCAGCGGCACGAGCAGTTGCAATCGCGACGCGGCGGATTCGAGTTGCTCGAAGGTGCCGCCGTAGTCGAGCCAATAGCCGGCAGGCAGTTGCACTTCGGTCGCCAGGCGAGCCTGGACCTCATCGACGAACGAGCCGAGATCGCGGCCGCGGACGTTCACGCTCACGACCAGTCGTCGTTTGCCGTTCTCGCGGCTGATCTGGTTCGGGCCTGACGTGAGATTCAGTTTGGCGACTTCGCTCAGCGGCACGAAGCCTCCGTGTGGCAGCGGCACCGGTAATCGTTCGAGTGCGCTGAGATCTTCGCGCTGCGATTCGGGCAGGCGCACGACGATAGCGAAACGGCGGTCGCCTTCGAAGATCGTGCCGGCTTCTTCACCACCGAGTGCGGCGGCGAGTAGATCCTGCACGTCGGCAAGGCTGACGCCATAGCGGCTGAGGGCAGCGCGATTTACCTCGATCGACACCACGGGCAGGCCGGCGACCTGTTCGACCTTGACTCCTTCGGCTCCTCGAATGCGGCTCACGATGCCGGCGATGCGTGTTCCAGATGCCAGCAACTGTTCGAGGTCATCGCCGTAGACTTTGATGCCGAGGTCCGAGCGCACTCCCGATATCAGTTCGTTGAAACGCAGTTGAATGGGCTGCGAGATTTCATAGGCATTGCCTCGCTGCCGGCCCAGCACTTGCTGCACTTCGCCTAGCAGGGCAGTGTGCGACTTGCTCGGATCCGGCCACTCGTCGGGAGATTTGAGCATGACATAGCCGTCCGCGATATTCGGCGGCATGGGATCGGTGGCCACTTCAGCCGTACCGGTGCGGGCGAACACAGTCTTGATCTCCGGCAGGGACAGCAACGCTTTCTCCAGCTTCGCCTGCATGTCGAGCGATTGCGTCAGGCTGGTGCCGGGAATTCGTAGTGCCTGCACGGCGAGATCGCCTTCATCCAGATTGGGGATGAACTCCGAACCCATCCTCGTAGCGGTGATGCCGGCGCCGACGACCAGCAGCGCCGCGAAGGTCACGGTAATACCTCGATGTTGCAACGCCAGTGCCAATGCCGGGCGATAAGCGTGCTTGGCCCACTGCATGATGCGATTGTCGCGTTCGGAAATTCTCCCACGCAGTAGCAATGCGACCGCGGCTGGAACGAAAGTGAGTGACAGCAGCAGTGCTCCCAGCAAGGCGACGATCACAGTGAAGGCCATGGGCCGGAACATTTTTCCTTCGATGCCGGTGAGCGCGAGAATGGGGAGGTTGACGAGGATCACCACCAGCACGCTGATCAGGCTGGGCGTGAACACTTCCCGCGTTGCCGTGAACACCACTTCGAAACGCTCCCGGGTGGCCAGCAGTCTGCCGGTCTCGTGCTGGCGTTGCGCCAATCGCAAGATGCAACTCTCGACGATGATGACCGCGCCGTCGACGATCAGGCCGAAATCCAGCGCGCCCAGCGACATCAGGTTGGCGCTGACTTTATTCTCGACCATGCCGGTAATCAGCAGCAGCACGGACAAGGGAATGACGGCCGCGGCCAGCAACGCCGCACGAACGTTTCCGAGCATCAGCAACAGCACCGCCACGACCAGTGCCGCGCCTTCGATCAGGTTGGTTTGCACTGTCTCGATGGTGCGTTTGACCAGATCCGTGCGATTGTAGACAGGCTCGGCGCGGATGCCCGCGGGCAAGGTTCGATTGATTTCCTCGAGCTTCGCCGCGACGGCTTCCGATACAGTGCGGCTGTTCTCGCCAACCAGCATCACCACCGTACCGAGCACCGTCTCTTCGCCATCGCGAGTGGCAGCACCCGTGCGTAGCTGCTTGCCCAGCGCGACTTCCGCTAGATTACGAACGGTGACGGGCACGCCTGCACGCTCTGCAACCACGACGCCTTCGATGTCGTCGAGCGATGCCAATTGTCCGGGCGCACGAACCAGGTATTGCTCGCCGTTGCGCTCCAGGTAACCTGCGCCGACCGTAGCGTTGCTGCGTTCCAGAGCCCTCACGACATCTTCCATGCTGACGCCGAAAGCGAGCAGCCGGGCCGGATCGGGCGTCACGTGATACTGCTTTTCATAGCCGCCGATGGTGTTGACCTCGGTGACTCCACGGACCGAACGCAATTGCGGCCTGACGATCCAGTCCTGCAAGGTTCGCAGTGCCGTCGCATCGTAGGGAGTGCCATCCGCTTGCCTGGCATTGTCATCGGCATGCACGGTGTAGAGAAAGATCTCACCGAGGCCGGTCGCAATGGGGCCGAGTTCTGCGTCGATTCCCGCCGGCAATTGCGAATGCACGCGTTGCAAGCCTTCGTTGACCAGGTTGCGGGCGAAGAACAGATCCGTGCCTTCGTCGAACACCACCGTGACCTGCGACAGTCCGTAGCGAGACAGCGACCGCGTGTATTCCAGGTGCGGTAATCCGGCGATGGCCATTTCCACCGGGATGGTAATGCGTTGTTCGACCTCGAGCGGCGAGTAGCCCTCGGCCTGCGTATTGATCTGGACCTGCACATTGGTGATGTCTGGAACGGCATCGATGGGCAGGCGCTGATAGTTGTAGGCACCGAGTGCTGCCGTCAGAAGTGCCAGCAGCATGACGATCCAGCGGCGCTCGATCGAGAAGCGGATCACTGCGTCGATCATGATGCGGCTCCCGCTGAGTTTCCTGGGGATGTTCCAGGGAAGCGCTGCGACTCAGTGCCCATGATCCGCCTCCGCCGCACCGAGGTCGGATTTCAGGACGAAGCTGTTCGACGCCGCGTAGCGTTCAGTCGCGCTAAGACCCGACTCAATCTGAGTCCACTCGCCGTCGCTCGCTCCGGTCACGACTTTGCGGGCCGCGAATCCTTCATCGGTGCGGACGAACACGACGGTGTCGTCATTCAGTCTTTGCAGCGCCGTATTGCGGACCGCCAGCGGTACGTTGCGCTCTGCAAGCACGACCTCGGCAGATACATAGAGTCCCGGCGCCCAATGCCGCTCGCGATTCTCCAGCAACACGCGGGCGATCAAGGTCTGATTTCCGCCCTGGCTCACAGGCGCAATGTAGATAATCTTGCCCGTGCCTTTCAGCCCGCCGTCGACGGTCCTGACTCTCACTTCCTGCCCGGTACGCACACGGGGAAAGTCGCGGGGAAACAAGGCGAGTTCGATCCAGACAGTGGACAGGTCGGCGACCGTGAACAACGGCGATTCTCCGGCGGCTTCGCCCGGATTGGCGTTGCGTGCCGTGACGACTCCTGACAACGGCGCGATGACGTTGTAGTTGCGCAGGCTCTCATTCGATTCGACGACTGCCAGCGTCTGACTTTCACGGACCGTGTCGCCCACGACGGCTGACACCGTCTGAATCACGCCGGCAAACCGTGCCGAGACCGCACGAGTGCGCTC